>Ga0209587_1000088_pt1 | contig 44030 bp, 39 predicted proteins | sample NGEPerD_2_FD_184512 | JGI IMG/M metagenome (GOLD analysis project Ga0209587, IMG submission 184512) | Arctic peat soil microbial communities from the Barrow Environmental Observatory site, Barrow, Alaska, USA - NGEE PermafrostL1-D... | ecosystem: Environmental > Terrestrial > Soil > Wetlands >...
CTTGACCAAGACCGGGATCATGTGCCGGTACAGGAACGACCACGACGGCTCGCCGTGCATGAGGAGGACGGGCGCCGCGTCGCGGGGACCCTCGTCGAGGTAGTGGACCCGGAGGGTGCCGCCATCGCCGTCATCGACCTCGGCGTAGTGCGGGGTGAACGCATAGTTCGGGAGATCGGCAAAGCGGTCGTCGGGGGTTCGGACAGTCTGCATCGACGATTCCTCAGGTGGTCGGACGGGCTCCAGGTGGTCGGACGGGCTGCAACCCATTCGACACTATTAGGAGCGCCATCGTCAATAGTTTTTGCGCCTCCTACTCGCAGAACTCGGTCGTTGGATACGATTGCCCCCGTGGCAGCCGAGGAACTGACCCTGGTTGACGGACGACGAGCCCGCAGAGACCGCAACCGCGCGGCCGTCATCGACGCGATGTTCAGCCTGTTGGACGAAGGCGTCGTCCCGCCACCGACCGAAGCGATTGCCGCGCGAGCCGGCGTCTCGGTGTCGTCGATCTTCCGGTACTTCGAGAGCCTGGACGACTTGCAGGCCCAGACCATCGAGCGACACTTCGAACGCTTCGCTCCACTCTTCGAGATCCCGTCGATCGGCGCCGGATCGCTCGAGGATCGCATCGACCGCCTGGTGGGCGCCCGCATCGAGCTCTACCGGTCGATCGCACCGGTCGCGCGTCTCGCCCGCTCGCGATCGCTCGACCATGCGCGCGTCGCCGACGCCCTGGCGAAGACGCGGACCTCGTTCGCCGGCCAGATCCGAGTCCACTTCGCAACCGAGGTCGCACGCCTGACCCGCCCGCAGAGCGACGACCTGGTCGCGCTCGTCGACACCCTCACCTCGTTTGAGTCGTGGGACCTCCTCCGGTCGACCCACGACCGTTCCGACCGCCTGATCCGCCGGGCGTGGACGGCCGGCATCCGACGACTCGTGGTTCGGCCGTCGCCGCGCCGGAACCGGGCGGTGAGCACGGAGGCGCCCTCGGGCACGGCAACGTCGGACTCCACGACGGTGTGGTCGTCGAACGCGTTGTAGTCGACGACCAGCTTGTCGTCCTCGACGAACACCGAGATGCCGGAGTTCTCCGTGCCGGTGGCCCACAACACACCTTCGTCGCCGGCGGCACGGGTGACCCGAGCGGTCAGGTCGAAGCTCCTTCCACCGACCGCAGCCGACGCCTGCGCCGGGATCGCCGACATGGGTGGCCGGTACACGTATCGCCGGTCGGCAGGGTGCGGCGAATGGTCGCGGAATCGGGCACCGAACAGCTCGATGGTGCGGTCGTCCAGCGGGAGGACACCGTGGCGGTCCGCCTCGGACCACCACAGGTCGATGAGCTCGGCGAGCTTGTCGGGTTCGGCCTGGGCGAGATCGTCGCACTCCGACGGGTCGGCGGAGAGGTCATAGAGCTCCCAGGCCTCGATGTCATAGTCCGCACCGGCCGTGTGCTTCTGCACGGCCTTCCACTCTCCCGACACCAGCGCGCGGCTGCCGGCCATCTCGAAGTATTGGAGCGTGTTGCCGGCTCCCGCCTCGGGATCGTCGAACACGTGAGCGAAGGAGTGCCCGGTGACCGGGAGCTGGTCGAGACCGCGGTAGGTCTCCGGCGGCGTGACACCGAGCAGGTCGTAGATCGTCGGCACGATGTCGGCGACGTAGGTGAACTGGTTGCGCCTGGACCCCCGCTGAGCAGCGTCGATTCCGGCGGGCCAGTGCACGACCATGGGCACGTGGACACCACCCTCGTGGGTGTTCTGCTTGTACCACTTGAACGGGCTGTTGCCGCACTGCGCCCAGCCCCACGGGTAGTTGGTATGGCTGTGCGGTCCACCGATGTCGTCGATGCGCTCGACGGCTTCATCGGGTGTCTCGAAGATGCCGTTGAAGAACTTCATCTCGTGCATGACGCCGAACGGCCCCCCCTCCTGCGACGCGCCGTTGTCGGCCAGGACCACGAGGACGGTGTTGTCGAGCTCACCCATCGACCGCAGTCCCTCGACGAGCCGGCCGATCTGGTCGTCGGTGTGGTCGAGGAACGCGGCGAAGGCCTCCTGCAGCCGACCGGCGAGGCGCTGCTGGTTCTCGGGAAGATCATCCCAGGCGTCGACGCCGGGGTTGCGTGGAGCCAGGTGCGCGCCCTCGGGAATCACTCCGAGCTCGAGCTGGCGTTCGAACCAACGCCGGCGGACGACGTCCCAACCGTCGTCGTAGCGCCCGCGGTACTTGGCCAGGTACTCGGGCGGCGCCTGGTGCGGCGCGTGGGTCGCGCCGAACGGCACGTAGGCGAAGAACGGCTTGTCGGGACGGACGCCCTTGCTGTCGGAGATCATCCGCAGCACCTGGTCGATCAGATCCTCGCTGAGGTGGTAGCCGTCCTCGGGACCGGCCGGTGGATCGACCGGGTGGTTGTCACAGACGAGATCCGGGTGGAACTGGTCGGTCTCGCCTTCGAGGAACCCATAGAAGCGATCGAAGCCTCGGGCCAGCGGCCACTGGTCGAACGGGCCGGCGGCCGAGCACTGCTCCATCGGCGCGAGGTGCCACTTCCCCACGCAGAGCGTGGCGTAGCCCTCCTCGCGCAGGACCTCGGCGACGGTTGCTGCGTGGTTCGTGATGTGGCCGAGCTGGTTGGGAAATCCGGTGCGAAAGTTGGACACGGCACGCATGCCGACCGCGTGCTGCGAGCGGCCGGTCAGCAGCGACGCCCGCGTCGGTGAGCACAGCGGCGTCACGTGGAAGTTGGTGAACTGCAGGCCGTCGCCGGCGAGCGCGTCGACATTGGGCGTCTCGATGTCCGAGCCGAAGCAGCCGAGCTGGGCGAAGCCCGTGTCGTCGAGGAGCACCACCACCACGTTTGGCGCGTCGTCATCGGGGTGGGGCGGGTCGTCGAACCACGCCTCGGAGTCGGCGAGCGTCCGCCCGATCTTGCCCTCGAACCGCGACGCTCTCGTCATGCCATACCCCGATGATCCATCGCCGATCAATTGCGAGCGTTACGCTCACATCGGCGGCGTGAGGTTGTCAAGCGGCCCCAACCTCTTCGACGTTCCCGACATCGGCGTCGGACCCCTCGAGTCGAGAGTCTCGGGCTTCGTCACCGCCCGAGTCGATCAACACGCGGCTGCACGAACTGGCAGGCTTTCCCGGACCTGGGCAGGTCGACCATCGGGGAAGTTTCCGAACCGGTCAGCTCGGTGCGACGACCATCACACCCGACGATCGCGCCGCATCCGCGAGCCGATCGTCGTAGGTGACGATGCCTTCGAGGTCGTCCCCAAGCTCGAGCGCCACGGCAAGGTGAAGGGCATCGAGGCTCCGGAGGCTCTCCACCTCGAGTTCGCCCGCTCGCTCGAACACCGACGTCGGCAATGTGAGCAGGGTCAGCGAATCGAGCACCATCCGCGCTCGTTCCATCCGGTTCGGCGCGCCTCGCCGAACCGCGCGGAGAAGCTCGGTGCGCAGCAGATCACTCGAGACGAGGGCATCTTGGTGCTCGGATGCCCATCGGTGCATCGCTCGGGATCCAGCCTCAGCGACGACGAGCTTCACCGCTGCCGACGTGTCGACGTAGAAGGCCATTACCCGCGCTCGTCAGCTCGCATCTCATCGAGCACCTGCGAGAGCGGGCGCGCACCCTTCTGCCGTCGAGCAGGGGACCCGAGCTCTGTCAGACGGTGACGGGGCGGACGAGCTCGGCCCGCTTCGATCAACGCGTCGATGGGCCGCATCGCCAGGGGAACAATCCGCGCGACTGGGCGACCCCGGTCGGTGATCGTGACCACATCACCTGCCGCCACGGCGGCCACGACCTCCGACGCGTTCTGCTTGAGCTCACGGATTCCGGCGCTCTTCATGTGCTACATGGTAGTACATCAGTCTGGCGGGTGGTAGAGCATCAGCGCCGATCGCTGCGGGGCACCCAACCGGAGCGGCCACTCGCCGACGTGGACTCCGATCCTGATGTCGAGGTCAATAGTTGGGATGGCGCGGCCTACCAGACTCGACGCAGGAGAACCGATGCCAGCCCCTGCCGACGCCCGCTACGAACGCAACCACGTCACCGTCAAGGGTCTCGACATGGCCTATGTGGAAGAGGGCAAGGGCGATCCCATCGTGTTTCTCCACGGCAATCCGACCTCCTCCTACCTGTGGCGCAACGTCATGCCCCACCTCGAGGGCAAGGGCCGACTGATCGCGCCGGACCTGATCGGCATGGGCGACTCCGCCAAGCTGCCCACCTCCGGACCCGACAGCTACACCTACGTCCAGCACCGTGAGTACCTGTTCGCGCTGCTCGAGCAGTTGGGCGTCACCGACAACGTCACCTTCGTCATCCATGACTGGGGATCGGCGCTCGGCTTCGACTGGGCACACCAGCATCCGGACAAGGTCAAGGGGATCGCCTACATGGAGGCGATCGTGAGGCCGACCACGTGGGCGGAGTTCCCCGAGATGGCCGTTGACATGTTCAAGGGCTTTCGCTCGGAGCAGGGCGAGGACCTCGTCCTCCAGAACAACATGTTCGTCGAAGGCGTCCTGCCCTTCTCGGTGCTCGATGGTCCGAGCGACGAGGTCATGGATCACTACCGCCGCCCCTACCTCGAGCCGGGGGAAGGCCGACGTCCGACCCTGACCTGGCCACGCCAGATCGCCATCGACGGTGAACCCGCCGACGTGCAGAAGATCGTGGCCGACTACGCCGCGTGGCTACCGGGAAGCGACATCCCCAAGCTCCTCGTCGAAGCCGAACCCGGCGCGCTCCTCCAGGGCGACACCCTCGAGTTCTGTCGAACCTTCGCCAACCAGACGACCGTCTCGGTTGCAGGCATCCACTTCATCCAAGAGGACAGCCCGAACGAGATCGGGCAAGCGATCGCTGCCTGGTACGACACACTGGCGTGACCGCCCGGGCCGTCCCACGCCAGGCGGGCCACGGCGCGTCCAGTCCCGGCATCCCGTACGGACCGACCATCGGGACCCGCTCAGGGCGCGCCGACGGTACGGGCTGGATAGTGTCCGGAGGTCAGCAGCTCGGGAACGGGCCGAGCCCACGAAAGGGTGATCGAGATGCAGGTCATAGCAACACACGTCGTCGATGACGTCGAGCACTGGTTCAACTCGCCCAAGCGGGCGGCGTTTTTCGAGCAGCGCGGGATGAAGGTCACCCCGTTCCGGGATCCCGGCGGTAACGACGACGTGACGGCCGTCCTGATCGAGACTCCGGACATGGAGACCCTGCAGGCTGCGCTCGCGACGGACGAGGCGCGCCAAGCCGAAGAGCACGATGGCGTCCACCCCGACACGATCAAGATCTTCGTCGCGGGCTAATCGCTGCTGCTGAGTCGTCGCGAGCACAGCAGTGGACAACGACGGGTCCACCGGGGTCCTTGAACTGCAGGATGTTCACGACTGCGGCCTTGGGCAACCTTTGAAGCATCTTCGATCGGCTGTGCGTAGGAGTGCCGATCGCTTCCCACTCTCACGTCTCGGAGCGCGCCTCATCGGCGATGACTCCGAATATCCTGACCAAGGTGCCTCTCGTCTCTGACCCCGACTGTCGCATCGGGTTCGTCAAAGGTCTGAACTGGACGACGAACATGCCCGAGCGATCGGTCATGCGGAATGGCACCCAATCAGGGCGGACGTTGTAATTCTGACAACGAGTGGGCGCTGAGGGACTCGAACCCCCGACCCCCTCCTTGTAAGAGCAGCCACATCGCCGGGCTGAACCGCGTTGATGCTTGTTGAGCAGGAGGAACGACCGCTCGTTCCGTCTCGATCGGTACCGTTGCCGACCGTTCCGCACCGCGATCTTGGTATGGATCTTGGTACGGGTTCCCCGTGGCGGACGGCCCAACCGCCCATCGGCTGCGGCAGAACAAGGCAAGTCTCGCTCACAGTTCAGAGCGCGGGTCCCAGCGGCCCAGTTTGGGTGTTGCAGACGACACGGCCCTTGTTGCTGCAGGTCCGTCGTTCTCGAGCGCGCCGACGGACGATGGGACGGTTGGCCCCGCTGGCCGGGCGGACAGAAGGCTCCGCCGACTCATCGAGCGTTTGAGAGTGTCTCGAGCTGCCGTCGGGACCGCGTTTCACAACACTGCCCAGTACGCGGACAACCGCGTCGAACGCGAGGAATCGGTCGACTGCAAGCCAGGCTCCGACCGATGCGCGGACTCAAACGCGACCATTCGGCGCGAGTGATCATGCGCGGCCACGCGCTCATGCGGAACATTCGCCGCGGCCACTACGAACTTGGCGCCGATGCTCGCCCCCGTTGTCGTGTCGCGGCCGCGTTCACCGAACTCGCCCGCACCATCTGAACCCGAAGCGGACGGCCAGTCGATCCCGCGCGGCTCGGTTCGACTCAACGCAACAGTGCCCCCCGTTCACTATGATCAAGAAACCCCACCATTGACGCGGTCACCTGATGACCCGAGCCCTACAAGACCCGGGGCGGTTCACTCGGGGCTACAGCAAGAAGGAGATCGAGAAAGATGCAGCCGTCCCGGCTTGTGGTGCTTGCCGCGGGGGTTGGATCGCGCCTCGAGCCCAGGGTGGGTGCGAAACCTCTGGTGCGGGTCGGGGGTATGACACTCCTGGAACGGTCGATCGTCGCGGCGCACGAGGCCGGCTTCGACGAGGTCGTCGTCGTTACCGGCCACGAGCACGAACGTATCGCCCGGGAGGCCCTCGACGTGAGCCGTCGCCGCGAGCTGCGCGTCACCGTCGTCCACAACGCACGATATCGGGAGGGCAACGGACTCTCCGTCCTCGCCGCGAAGGACGTCGTCGGCGACGAACCGTTCGCGCTGGCGATGGCCGATCATGTCTTCGCGGCGGCACTGCTGCGCCGGCTCCGGGCGACGTCGGTACGACCGGGCGAGGTCGTCGTCGCCGTGGACCGCTCGCTCGGACGGGCCACCGGTGTCGACCCGGCCGACGCGATGAAGGTTCAACTCGTCGGCGACCGCGTCGAAGCCATCGGCAAGATGCTGCCCGCTTACGACGCGTTCGACGTGGGCGCCTTCGTCTGCAGCGCGGCGGTGCTCGGCGCGGTCGAGGAGGTCGCTGCATGCGGCGACACCGCGTTCGCGGGTGCCGTGCAGGTGCTCGCCGGCTTGGGCACGGCACGCGCGCTGGCTCTCGACGACGAATGGTGGTTTGACGTCGACACCCCGACTGACTACCGGCGCGGCAACCGGTATCTGTTTCGAAGCACCGGTAAGGCGCTCGACGGGGCCGTGGCGACGCGCCTGAACCGTGTGGTTTCGCAGCGTTTCGTGACCCCGGTGCTGCTCGGTGTCTTCCCCTCGATCACCCCGAACCAGGTCACGATCGTCGCGTTCGTCGTCGCGTTCGCCGCCGCGGCGGCCCTGGCCGCCCACGCGCCGGTGGTAGCCGCGGTCCTCGTCACGGCAGCAAGCGTGCTCGACGGCAGCGACGGCGAGATCGCCCGCCTCGCGCACCGCTCATCGCGCTTCGGCTCGTTCTTCGACGCGGTCCTCGACCGGGCGGCGGACGGCCTGCTCTTCACGGGCGCGGCCATCTACCTCGCGACCTCGGGGGACCTCGCCGGTCCTCTCGGGTCGGCACAGGTGCCGGTCGTGATCGCCGTCGCCGGCCTGGCGCTCGTCGGGCACCTGCTCGTCAGCTACACCACGGCCAAGGCCGACGGCGACCTCGGCCACCGGTACCACGGCGTCCTCCTCGCGGGCGGCCGCGGCCGTGACCTGCGACTGCTGATCCTGACACTCGGCGCCTTGGGCGCGGCGGTACATGCCGGCTCGCTGCTGGCCGCGCTCGCCGTCGTGGCCGTCCTCTGCGCGGGGATCGTGACCGTGCGCCTGCGGGCATCCTGGTGGGCCGGCGGACCGGGTGCCCACTACATGGGAGTGCGTGCGGTGGCGTTCGACTTCGACGGCACGGTGGCGGACTCCATGGGGATGCTCGCGAGGCTCGCGGCGGAGTTGCTCTCGGTCGAGCTCGACATACCGCGCGACGAAGCCACCAGCCGCTACCTCGCGACCGCGGGTGACGACTTCCGGACCCAGCTCGACGTCATCTCGTACGGCCACCCGTCCCTCGACGAGATCGCCGTCGGCTTCGAAGCCGCCAAGGAAGGCCTCATGGGAGGTTGCCGACCGTTCGCGGACGCGGGAATGGCCATCGAGCGCCTCGGGCGCGCCGACGTCGCCGCCCTCGTCTGCAGCAGCACGCGCGCTGAGCTCGTCCGGGAGTTCTGCCGGCGCCACGGGCTGGCCCGGCGCACAGATACGGTCGACGGCTGGCGGCCCGACCATCCCAAGGCGGCGCAGCTCCGGGCCTGGGCGGCCGCGGTCGGCGTCGCTCCCAACGACGTCCTGTTCGTCGGCGACGCGCTGCGCGACGCTGCGATCGCCCGGGCCGCGGGGGTCCGCTTCGTCGGGCTCTCTCGTCCCGGCCACCCGGACGCGTTCGAGGGGAGCGGCGTCCCCGTGGTGACGTCGCTCACCGACCTCGCCCGGCTCGTCGCGCGCGCCCGCCGCTCGCCGGTGACCGTCACGATCCGCGCCGGCGAGGTCGGCCCGTCCGCGTCCGCGCCCGAGCCCTTAGCGGCCCTTGCGACCGCGCCGTTCGAGGTGGCCGATGTCGTTGGCCCGCACCAGCCGGTGCACACCGTCGAGGACACGTACCGTGGTGATGGAGCAGTTGGCGACCTCGACGTGTCGGTAGACCTCGGGCCCTGTCCGAAGCGCCCAAGCGACCGCGGCCCGCACGACGGCATCGTGGGTGAACACCACGGCCGCGCCGGAGGCGGCTGAGCTACCGGCGAGATCGTCCAGCACCGCGGCGACCCGGGCGTTCAGCTCGCGCAGCGTCTCGCGACCCTCGAGCGCCAGGGTGTGCGGCTCGTTCCGCCATCGGTGCCACTCGTCGGGCCATCGTTCGCCGATCTCGTCCTCGGTGAGCCCCTCCCACGGGCCCACCCCCAGTTCGCCGACGCGGTCGTCGAGGCGCGGCTCAATACCGACCCGATTCGCCAAGGGATCTGCCGTCTCCAGGGCCCGGCGCAACGGGCTCGACACGATCGCGGCCACGTCCTCGCCCGCCAGCGCGTCGGCCACGGCCTCCGCGTCGCGGCGAGCAACGGGCTCCACGCCCTCGTCGAGCCAGCCCATTACCCGCCGCTGCACGTTCCACGCGGTGCGGCCATGGCGAACCAGGTGAACGACTCGCATCAGGGGAGCCTGCTGCATCACTCCCGCCCGGTGCGACTCGGGGTTAGGCCCACGGGGTAGCTCCGGCCGGGCGTCACCGACCGCGTGGCCTCGAGCGCTTCGTCTTCGGGGTGGGGGTACGCACCTGAGACCCGCGGGCCAGCCGTGAACGGACCGCGGAGACCTGTGGGTGCGCGGGACTCGAACCCCCGACCCCCTCCTTGTAAGAGCAGCCACATCGCCGGGCTCGACCGCGTTGACCCATGTTGAGCAGGAGGAACGCCCGCTCGTTCCGTCTCGATCGGTACCGTTGATGACCGTTCCGCACCGCGATCTTGGTACGGATCTTGGTACGGGTTCCCCGTGGCGGACGGCCCACCCGCCCATCGACTGCGGCAGAACAAGGCAAGTCTCGCTCACCGTCCACGAGCGTTCTCCCGTCTGGTCCCGGGCCGTGTCGGCCATTCCGGCAGGGGAGGTTGGAAGTCGGGTCAGAAATCGCGATGCAGAACGGCGCGCCACGATCGGTGACCGGGCGAAGAGACCACCCCATCGCATGGTCACGATGCATCTCGTCTGCGCAGCAGCTTGGGGCTCGGGCTCCTCGTCGCTGGTGCTCGCAACCTACGCCGTGGCCGGCGTGCTGATGTCACGGGCCGCGCGGTGCTCGGCGGGCTGCCACTCGCGCCCCACGGGGAGGTCACTGCACGGGCGTGAGTCCGAGCTGTCGGCGGAGTGTGTTTGAGGGTCCTCCTCATGCAGACCCCCGCGTCAGTCTGACCTTCGGGCTCACGGACCACTGAGCTGTACGACGTCAGCGGGCGACGCCCGCAAGTTTCATCCCCAGCGGGTGACCCCGCCAGGGGTCGTCGGCGTCTGACCTGGCAACACGCGCAGGTTTCGGCGAGCGTGACACACACGTGACACGGCGAACAGTGCTCCGGCGCTGCATCTGCGGCGCGCTTCCGCGTTCACCGCCGGCGTGCATGAGCGGTTCGTCCACGGTCAACTTCGTTCGATGACGACGACCTGAAACGCGCCCAGGGCGGGAGCGGCGCGACCGAGGCATTCGAGGACCGGACCCGTCCACCGAAGTCCTGGGAGCTTGCCGGAGGCGAAGAGCACGCCGGTGATGCGTGTACGCCCGTAGCGGATGCCGAGTCGCAGCAAGCGGCGGCGGGTCAGGAACCGTGCCGCGTCCCAGGGCGGGGCTGCGAACTCGCGTTGATGGGCGAGCCCCCAGGCACTTCGGGTGTTCAGCGCCGCGATGATGATTCTGCCTCCGGGCCGTACGACACGCGCGAGTTCGGCGATCACAGCCTTGGGGTCGGCGACGAACTCCAGGAGAGTGACTGCGAGCGCGAGATCCACCGACGCGTCGAGCAGGGGCAGCGCGTGCGCGTCCGCGACGGCCAGCGGTGTCGTGCCACGCTGGTGTGCGATGGTGAGCATCGCGGGATCGCGGTCGATGCCGAAGACTCGAGCGCCCTGGGCTCGGAGAATCTCCGTCGAGCGCCCGCTGCCACAGCCGATGTCGACGGCTACCAGGCCCGGCGCGGTCCGGACGACCCGGCGCAAGATGTGCCGCTCGACGTGCCACGCGTATCGGCCCCATCCCCTCTCGAACCACTGGTCGTAGCGCCGCGCGGCGTCGACGGTCGGATCAGCGGCGAGCGGCGTCACCGGCACATCCCTCCCACAGATGTTCGACGACGCGCCCTTCCAGCAAGTCGTCCGGGGTGGGGAGTCACCCGGCGACCACGTCGAGTGTTCCGGTCATGCCGCCGTCGGCGTGGCCGGGCACGCTGCAGTAGAACTCGTATTCGCCGGGCGGCGCGCCCGTGAGCCCGCCGGTCACGGTGTCGCCGGATGTCGCCTCCAGCACGAAGTCGAACGCCGGGATGGTGAGGTCGTGGAAGATCCCACCACGATTGCGAAGCGCGAGGTTGACGGGCTCGTCGGCGCGGATCTCGATGGTCGAGGGCTCGAACCAGAGGTCGCCGGCATCGACGGTGACCCCTTCGGCTCCTACGAACGGTTCGGTCGAAGCGCCGCTCGACCCACTGCCGGACCACCCCATGTGCCGGCCCATCATTCCCCACCAGTCCCCGGATCCTGCCGCGACGCCGACCGCGATGACGGCGGCCACGAGGACAACGACGAGCGCGGTCGCGAGCGCGACCGGCAACCGGGCGCGGTTCGGGACTGGGCCGGAAGTGGTGTTCGCCTGCTCCAGCAGAGCGCGCCGTTCGCGATACTCGGACACCTCGATCTCTCCGGTCGCGAAGCGCTCGGCGAGGACTCGCTGCGCCTGGTTGGCCTCGGGGGCCGTGCTCCGGTCCCCGACTCGATGCTGGGTGACGGCCCGGGTGGTCGCTACCACCGTTACGGTGACCGCGACCGCGACGCCGATCGCGACGAGGAACATCATGATCATTCGCGGCCTCTGCTGGTCGCGGCCTGCTCGACGGCTTGCGGCGTCGGACGTGCGGGCGCGAGGACGACCGCTGATGGGAGGACGAAGAGGGTCGCGAGCCAGCTGAGGATCACGATCGCCACCAAGAAGGCACCGACGGTCAGGTACGGGACCAACGTCGAGGCGAACAGGGGGAGGAAGCCGATCGCGATCACGAGCGCGTTCCTGGTGAGCGCCCGGGCCGGTTCCTCGTAGAACCGCGCGAGCGCCTCACGCGCAGTTCCACACGCGGCGTAGAACTCGCGGTAGCGCTGGGTGAAGTGGATGGCGAAGTCGACGCCGATTCCCAGGACCAGGGTCGACAGCACCGCCATCGGCATGTCGTAGTCCTTGCCGGCCCAACCCGCGACCCCGTAGACCACCAGCACCGCGCTGAGGACGGGGACCATTGCGAGCAATGCCCAAACCAATGACCGGAACAATACGATCATCAGGCCGAACACGACCGCGAGTGTGCCCAAGAAGGCGGCGGCCATTCCCGAGACCATCTTGTCTTGCCAGACCAGGTTCAAGTAGGTCTCTCCGGCCCAGACCGCGGTGATGCCGTCGGGGAGCGGGCGCTCGGAGAGGTAGTCGTCGGTCGAGTCGACGACGCGCTGCATCGACTGGTTGTCGCCGTCGCTCAGCAGAAGCTGGATGTTGGCGCGAAGTCGATCCGGGGTGATGAGGGTTGCGGCGAGTGCGGCGTGCGGGTCGGCCTCCGCAGCATCGAGGGCCGCCGCTACCTCCCCGGCGTCGCCGCCTTTGGGAGCCAGGTCCACATACGACGACGTGGACCCGATCACGTCGACCTCGCCCCAGACTTCCTGGAGGTCCGCGACCGCCGACACCGTCTCGGGCCGAGTCAGGTCTCCGGGATCTTCGGCTTCGAGGACGAGGCTCGCGTTGTACGTCCCCGGGAATCGCCGGTTGAGCTCCTCGGTCGCCTCGCGCACACCGGTGCCGGGCCTGAACCAGCGGACCGGGTTGTCGTTCACGACGATCTGTGTGACGCCCGGGATCGCTGCGATCACCACGAGACCGAACACGATCAGGACCGTTCGAGGGTGACCCGTTGTGAGATGACCGAGTCGGCGAAGTCCTCCGGTGAGCACCCGGCTGCTCCGCTCGACCCGGTCGGTGGAAAGTCGTTGCAGTCGCTGCTCGTCGAGCCGCATGACGAACGCGGGCAAGAACACCACGGTGAGGAGCCACGCGGCACCAACTCCGAAGGCCACGAACGCGCCGAAGACCCGCACCGGCGGGATCGGGACGAGCATCAGGGAGGAGAACGCGATTGCTGTGGTCAGTGACGTGAAGGTGATCGGCATGAACAACTCGCGGTAGACCGCCCGGAGGGTCATCTCGCGGTCGTTGTAGTGCGGGTAGCGGTCGAAGAACTCGCTCAGGATGTGGACGCTGTCGAGGATCGCGATCGGCATGAGGAAGATCGGGATCATCGAGCTCATGATGTGGAGTGTGAACCCGGTCCCGATCAGCAGACCCATCGTCCAGATAACGCTGAGCATCGCGACGATCATGGCGGCGACCACGAGCGTCAGGTTGCGGAAGAAGTAGAACATGAGCAAGAAGATGAACAGGCCCGCGAGCGGTGCGAGCACGGCCATCTGGACGAACATGTTGCGGCCGAACTCCTCCTCGGCGAGAGGCAGACCGGCGGTGTAGACCTCCGCGTCGGAGAGGACGGCGTCTTGTCCGACGAGACGATCGACGGAGGCGGCGACATCCTTGGCAACGTCTTTCGATTCGAGCGTGACGAAGATGCCGAGGGCCGTGCCGTCGGGCGCGAGGACCCTGCCGGCGAGCAGCGGGTTCGCATCAGCTGCGTTCGCGATGGTGTCGACATCGGATTGGGAGAGCGGTCCCGGCGGCACGTCGGCTGCCGACATGAAGCTGACGACACTGCCCGCAACCACGCCGTCGAGTGCGTTGACGGCCTCGATCAGCCCCACGGCCGAGGTCAGGAGCTCGGGTTCGAGCACGCCACCATCGTCGACGATGCCAACCGCGAGGACGTCACCGACGCCGAAGTCGCTCCGCAGCGAGCGGTTCAGCTCGCGCACCGGGTCGTCGCTGGGCAGCATGTTCTCCGGATCGGTGTCCGTCGCGACGCGCACCATGAGGGCACCGAGAACGATCACGAGTAGTACAACACCGATGATCACTGACCTCGAGCGCCGCATGCCGAACTCGACGATCCCTTGGCCTCTCCACCGTGGGGTCGGTGCGATCGCATCACTCACGAGGGCCTCCCTCCTGCAGGCGGGTGCTCGAACCACGACCCGCATGATGTACAGTATTCAATAGCAACAAGGAATACTAGAGGAGTTGAGGAGCGTGCCCCGTCATGGAGAGCGGTGAGGCCAAGCAGGCGCTCTACGAGCAGTTCGCCCGTGTGGGCAAGGTCGTGGCGCACGCCAAGCGCATCGAGCTGCTCGATCTGATCGCACAGGGAGAGCGGCCAGTCGAGCAACTGGCCCTTGCGGCCCGCATGTCGGTCGCGAACACGTCCGCGCACCTACAGGTGCTGCGCCGCGCCCGCCTCGTCGAGACCCGCAAGAAAGGCACGCGGGTCTTCTACCGGCTCGCGGGTGACGAGGTCGTCGCCTTCATCAATGCGCTGCGCAACGTCGCGGGATCGAGGCTCGCCGAGGTCGACCAGATCGCACGCGACTACTTCGATGCCCGCGACGAGCTCGAGCCGATCCGGCGCGGCGAGCTCGTCGAGCGGGCGAAGCAAGGCGAAATCGTCGTCGTCGACGTGCGCCCCGCACCCGAGTACGCCGCTGGTCACATCCCGGCCGCGGTGTCGATCCCGCTCGACGCACTCGAGGATCGGATCGCCGAGTTGCCGGCCGACGCCGAGGTTGTCGCGTACTGCCGAGGTCCCTACTGCGTGCTCGCCGTCGAAGCGGTCGCGCTGCTACGTCAGCGTGGTCGACGAGCCCGACGCCTCGAGGACGGCCTGCCCGAGTGGCGCCTCGCCGGCCTGCCGGTAGCGGTCGGTCAGGACTGAGCCGAGGAGGGGCGACGAGCAAGAGGAGTCATCAGACGAGGACGCTGCTCATCTTGGAGGGCCCCGCCTACGGCGACGAGCGCACCTACGACAGCCTGCAGCGCGCGGCAAGACCCGCACCGCACGCCGATCGATCGACCTCGACCCGCCGCGCACCCTCGACCTGCTGACGTCGAGGCGACCACACGCCGACGCCGACGACGCCTACGCCTTCGACAAGACCGACGGATCCCTACTGCACCTGACCGCGGGACACGCCGCACGCTCCGGTTTCGACCCCACCCGCGCCCGCGCTTCCCGCACCGCGACCAGCCGGGCCTCATCGACCGTCGGCGGCGACCCGAGGGCACGCCGGCGCGACCGCGAAAGAAATTCGAGTTCTGAGTCGCGTTCCGCGCCCTCAACGCGCATAGAGGGGGCATGAAGACAAGATCACGAACCACTCCCATCGTGCGCCGTACCATGTTCGCCGCACCGACTCCACCGCGGCGCCGAGACTCCGACCGACGACAGAACCCCGATGCCGTCGTTCGACGCGAACCCGATCACCGCCTCCGTCCGCCCGGTGCCTCGCCGACACATGCGCCCGATCGGAAGATCTTGGTATGGCTCTTGGTACGCGCCGGCGGCCACCGGCGCGTTTGACCTGGTCACGGGTGGGCGCTGAGGGACTCGAACCCCCGACCCCCTCCTTGTAAGGGAGGTGCTCTCGCCAGCTGAGCTAAGCGCCCGGAACGGTTAACCGTACCGGGAGGCCGCCGGCGTCGGGGCAGCCGGGAGGAGTTGACCGCCGGCGGGTCGGGGTTCGCCTTCGGGACGCCGGGGGGACAACGTCCCGACTGTCACTTGCGTCACCCCGACCCGCCGTTCTGGCGGATTTCGGGTGTTGCCTCATGGAGTCGGCGATCAGGCCGAGCGGACCTCGATCTCCCACTCCACGATCTCGGGCGGCCGCACCTTCGGCGGACGACCGCGCGTGCGCTTCTGCGCGAGGACCTTGCCGTTGGCGAGCAGCTCGCCGCCCCACACGCCCCACGGCTCCTGCCGTCCGATCGCGGCGTCGAGGCATTCCTCGCGCACCGCGCAGCCGCGGCAGAACGCCTTGGCTCGGCCGATGTCATCGAGCTGTTCGGAGAAGAACAGCTCCGTGAGTGCGGCCGCGCCGTCCCGACATCGGGCTTCGGCTCGCCACGCTTCGTCTTCGTCTTGTTCCTGCAGCGCATACATCTCGCTACTTCTCCTGGTCTCGTTGCCTTGGGCTTCTGGCTTCTTGGTCCGGGTCGGTTCTTCTGGTTTGGTTCGTCGTTGGTCGATCCGATTGCTGGAAACATCCCGGAAAACCAGAAAGGCCGCCGGGTTGCCCCGGCGGCCTGGTGAGCTCCTGCGCAGTTCTTGACTGCTAGGGAGAGATCACCGGGCACCGAGGCCGCACGTGCTTGCGGTCGGTGGTGCTGCCCGAGAGCGTGTGCATCGACCACGGGCAGGATCCGACCGGCGCAATGGCACCCATCGCCGTGACGCGCGCGTCGACGGCGGAGGCCACGTACCGGGGCCGTGCGTCGAAGGCGGTCGTCATCGGGATTCCTGTCTCCGTTGGATCGAATGTCGTCGGGTGAAGCTCGCTCAGCCTACAACGGCATCTACCGCCGCGGGCTTGAGGCAGTCGAGCAGACACCCGCGACCGGGTCAAGCGAATTAACGGTCGGCCCCTGCGGGCGGCATCTGGCCCCAGGTTGGCCGGCCGCCGGGCGGGCCCGGCATCGTGCCGGATCGGCTAGCCCTCGGTGGCACCCACGAGGTCCAGGATCCGGGCGTGGACGGCCGGGTTACCGACGACGATGTTGCCGGAGTCGAGCCAGGCGCGGTCGTCACCGGCCCAATCGGTGACGATCCCGCCGGCTTCACGGACCAACAGGGCGCCGGCGGCGACGTCCCACGGGCCGAGGGCGAGCTCGAAGTAGCCGTCGAAGACCCCGGCTGCGGTCCAGGCGAGATCGAGGCTGGCCGCGCCGGCGCGGCGCAGGTCCTCGAAGCATTCGAGCGCCGCGTGGAGCACGGGCAGGTAGCGCGGCCGCAGCTTGGGATGGCGGAACGGAAAGCCGGTCGCGCAGATCGCGGACTCGGGCTCGCGGTCGCTGACCGAGATTCGCTGCCCGTCGCGGTAGGTGCCGCCGCCGGCAACCGCGGTGAATGTGGTGTCGAGCAGCGGCGCGTGCACGACCCCCACGACCGGGCGACCGTCGGCGACCAGGGCGATCGACACGCCGACGACAGGAAAGCGGTGCAGGAAGTTCGAGGTGCCGTCCAGCGGATCGACGATCCAGCCCAAGGCGGCGCGCTCGCCGCCCTCTTCTTCGCCGAACACCGGGATCTGCGGTGCGGCTCGTTCCAGCACCGCGCGCACGGCCCGTTCGCTGGCGGTGTCGGTGTCGCTCACCCAGTCACCCGGCGCCTTGGACCGCACGTTCGCGGGGTCACCGAACGACGTCGTGATGATCTCGCCGCCGGCGCGCGCCGCGTCGACAGCTGCACGGAGGTGGGCGTCGAGGTCGCCGGATCCGCCAGCTCGTTCGCCCGTCGGGCTCATTCGGAGCCTCGCACCGTCGGCGCGAGCCGGTCGAGCAGTTCGAGCGTGCCCGCAGCCACGATCTGGCGGCGCGCGTCGGCATCGGCGACGTCGAGCCGACGGCCCTGAGCGTCGCGCAGCGACGCGCCGGCCTCGAACGCAATGAGCAGACCGCCGAGGTAGTCCCACGGGGCGTGCATCGACTCGAGATCGAGGTACGCGTCGAACGCCCCGGTGGCGACGTCGCACAGCGCAAGCGCGGCCGACCCCAGGATGCGGCACTGCTTCCAGGCGAGTGGATGGGCCGGAATGCTCGACAGCGCAACGAATGAGCTCTCGATCGTCGTGGCATCGGATGCGCGGATCAGCACACCGTCGCGCGTGGCACCCCGCCCGCGGATGGCGCGGTAACGCACCCCCGTCGCCTGGTTTACGACCAGCGCGACCTCCGGACCGTCGGGCCCGAGCGCGCAGATCGACGTGCACCAGTACGGCAGGTGGCGTGAGGCGTTGGTCGAGCCGTCGACCGGGTCGAGCACGATCGTGTACGCAGAGTCGGTCGGCCCGGTTCGGCCCGACTCTTCCGAGAGGACGGCGAGGCCCGCGCCCCGCAGCTCGCGCAGCGCCACGGCGTCGGCAACCAAGTCGATCGCGTACTGACCCGGCTTGGCGGTGCGGGCGCGTCGTGCCGGCCCGGCGATGGGCGCGAGCGCGTCACCGACCGCGGTCGCCATGCGCTCGAAGAGCGCGAGCAGCTCGTCGGGTGGCATCAGCGCGCCACGATCTCGACCACGGCGTTGTAGTCGGGAACACCGGAATCCGGATCGCGGCGGCCGGCCGAAAGCAGCACGTTGGCCTCGGGAAAGAAGGCCTCGACGTTGCCCGAACGGATCGGGGCGACGTGCAGGCGGGCGGCCATCTCGCCGTGAGGCGACCGAGCCACGACTGCACCACCGTCGGCCAGGCCGAGCGCGGCGGCATCGCCGGCCGAGATGAACAGCGCGTCGCGGTCCGCGCCGGTCAACGGATCGCGATCGGCCTGCACCATCGAGTTGAACTGCTTGCCCCGGCGGGTGGTCAACAGGAAGCGGCCCTCGGGGACGTCACGCGGCCGAGGAACGACCCGGGAGAAGCGTGCCTTGCCGTCGGGCGTCGGGAACGAGCCGCCCTCACACAGGCGGGTGCCACCCCATTGCACCGAATCACCGGTTGCGGCGAGCGTATCGACGCCCGCGTATGCGGGCACGATCCGCGCGATCTCGTCGCGGATCTCCTGACCGCTCGTGAACTCCATGAGCTCGGCGCGTTCCGGATCGGCGTGGCGGGCGAGATCGACGTAGATCTCCCACTCGCTGCGGGCCTCTCCAATGGGCCGAGCCGCGATCTGAGGGCTGAACACGATCCGCCGTTCGGTCGTGGTCTCGGTGCCACCGTCGCGTTGTTCGTAGCGCGTCGCGGCGGGGAGGAGGAGCACCTCTTCGCCCGGGTCGACGAGCATCTGGCTGGACATGACGATGTCGACGTGCACGCGCAGCGGCACTCGACCGAGCGCGTGGGCCACCGACTCCGGATCGGGCAGCACGTCGAGGAAGTTGCCGCCGCTCGACCACAAGACGTCGAGACCGCCGCGTCCGCCGGCCTCCACCATCTCCTGGGCGGTCAACCCGGGGAGGTCGGGCACCGGGAACCCGTAGGCCTCCGAGAGCGCGGCGGCGTTCGCGGGCTCGACGGGGACGCCACCGGGCAGCGCGGTCGCGTACGCGCCCATCTCGGCGCCGCCCTGCACGCCGGAATGGCCCCGAATGGGCATGAGACCGGCGCCGGGGCGACCGACGTTGCCGCGGGTCAGGGCCAGGTTGATGATCGCTCCGACGGTGTCGGTCGCATCCTCGTGTTGGGTGATGCCCATCGACCACACCAGCACCGCCGAGCTCGCCGCCGCGTAGATGCGAGCGAAGCGGGTCATGTCCTCGCGGGTTGCGCCCGAGGCGGCCTCGAGCTCGTCGAACGATTCCTGTTCCAGCTCGTCGAGCAGCTCGGCGAAGTCGGTGGTGTGCTCGCGCACGAAGCGGCGGTCGATCGCGCCGTCGGCCAGCAGAACCTTGAGCACGCCGTTCAGGAACGCGGCGTCGCCCCCGACGTGCACGGAGAAGAAATCGTCGGCCATCTTCGTGCCGAACATGGCGCTCTCGGCGTTGCTCGGTACCCAGTAACGCTCGAGGCCGGGCTCGCGGTACGGGTTCACCACGATGACCTTCGCGCCGCGCTTGCGGGCGAGGTACAGGTACTTCATGAACACCGGCTGCGCGTTGGCGACATTGGATCCGAACAGGATGATGAGATCGGAGTGGATGACGTCGGTGTAGGAACACGTCGTGGCGGCAACGCCGATCGCCTCTTTCAGCGCGGTGGTCGAGGGCGCGTGGCACACGCGTGCCGCGTTGTCGACGTTCGCGCTGCCGAGGAAGCGGACGAGCTTCTGGGCGACGTAGTACACCTCGTTGGTGATGCCGCGGGCGGTGAGATAGAAGGCCATCCGCTCGGGGGAGCTGTCGCCGAGCCGGCGCCCCGCGAGCGTCAGCGCCTCGTCCCAGCCGATCCGGTGGAACCCGGGCTCACCGCGGCGGCGGAGCATCGGGTACGGGAGCCGGCCGAGGTTGCGGAGCTCCTTGCCGGTATACGACCGCAAGGTCTCGACGTCGGCAAGGACCGCCGGATCGAGTGCGTCCATCGTGTTGAGCGACAGCAGCTCGAGGCGGGTCGTGCACAGGTGAATGCCCTCGATCGTCCAGTCGTGGAAGCCGGCCACGCCGAGCGCGCAGCCATCACATACGCCCTTGCGGAGGATCTTCCACGCGTAGCCGAGGTGCCTGCGGTTCTGCCACGCGATTCGCGCCATGGCGGTGTAGTGGTTCGGTTTCGTCTCACCGACTCCGTACGGCTTGAAGCCGACCCACAGATCTCGCTTCGTGCCGCGCGGTGCCTTGATCCGGGCCGACCCTTTCCATGCCATCGCTACCGGGTCCCCTCGATGCGGTCGGGACCCGAGTACACGACGAACCGGCTGCCCCGGAGGAACCCGACCAGGGTCTGGCCCAGCCGCGCCGCGGTCGCCACCGCGAGATTGGACGGCGCCGACACCGCGCACAGCACGGCGAAGCCGGCCATCGCCGCCTTCTGCACGATCTCGTAGCTGATCCGCCCCGAGACCATCAGGATGGAATCGGTGCACGGCACGCGGCCGTCGAGGAGCGCGTGGCCGACGAGCTTGTCGACGGCGTTGTGGCGACCGATGTCCTCTCGTATGGTCTGGAGCGCGCCGCCCGCGTCGAACCGCGCCGCGGCGTGGAGCCCGCCGGTAGCGTCGAAGACCGCCTGCGCAGCGCGGAGACGGCCGGGAAGCTCGGTCAGCACCGCCGCCGACACGTACGGGCCACGACCAATCGGTCGGCACTCCAGCTCGAGCTGGTCGAGCGTCGTCTTGCCGCACACCCCACAGCTGGCGTGCACGGCGAAGTTCCGTCGGTGCGCGTCCAGCTCGACCGGGACGCGCAGACGAGCGGTCACGACGTTGTACTCCTGGGTGCCGTCACCGGCGAGGCAGTACGCGAGCGAGTCGATGTCGTCACGGTGGGCGAGAAGGCCTTCGTTGTGCAGGAAACCCGCGGTCAGCTCGAAGTCGTGGCCGGGGGTTCGCATGGTGACAACGATCGGGGTCGCATCGGCCGCGGGGATTTGCACGCGGATCTCCATCGGCTCCTCGGTCACGAGCCGGTCGGGCCGCTCCGAGAGCTCGCCACCCTCACAGACCTGCACGCGGGTGGTGGTGGTCGGCGTGCGCGCGGGCCGGGCGCGGCCGGCGGGCGATCCGGCCGGCGCAGGCGGGGCGGCGGGCTCGGGCGGCATCGATGCGAGGCTACCGGCCGCGAGCCTCCTGCCAGCGTTCGAGGTCACCCTGGGTGTCCACGTCGGCGAAGGTGGCCGCGGGTGAGACCGCTCGCCACACGGGTTCGGTGATCCTGTCGAAATCGACTGCGTCCAGCAGCGAATGGAGCGACCGCGCGCGAGTCCCGTTGCGAGAAGCCGGGCCCGCGACTTGCAGAGCTGACGCGACGCTCAGAGCTTCGGCGCCATAGCGGGCACACACCAACTGGAGGTAGCCCGACTCGACCGGGACGACCGTGCGCGCACCGGGCCAATCGGCGAGGAGCTGGACGATGGCACGGTCGACACCGGGCAAGTCGCAGCCCAACAGCACCACGCCCGTCTCCGCGGCGGACCCGAGCGCCGCCGCGCCCGCGAGCAGCGCCGCGAACGGACCATCTCCCGGGGGGTCCTCGCGGCACGCGGCGAGGGAGGTGACCCCCGGGCCGACCTCGATCACCGGATCACACACTGCGGCGAGCACTTGCGCCGCCCGGTCGGCGAGGCGGGTACCGCCGATGACCGCGGTCGCCTTGTCAGCTCCGAGCCGCCGGCTCGCGCCGCCGGTCAACAGGAGCCCGGCGCAGGGCGCCGTACGCTCCGATCCCGGCCCGGGCCACGGCTGTCGCGCGGGGCTCAACTCGGCGATGTCGTCTCCGGACGCAGCTGGTAACGAATCACGCTCCACGATCCTGACCGTCGCTCGAGGTGCAGCTCGTTGTGGACCGGCGCCTCGTCGCGCAGGTCGAGCCGGGTGAGAACCGCGGCTGCACCGCGATCGTGTTTGGCCACGGCTTCGATCTCGACGTGTTCGACGACGGCGCGCAGGCGGGGTCGGCCCTCATAGGTCGCGCGCTTGTCGCTCATGAACTCGTGGCGCTTGCGTCCGTCACGAAGCGCGTTCGACGAGAGCGTCCAGATCGTGTCGAGGTCGAGCCGATCCCAGGCGAGCTCGTAGGCGAGCGCGACGTCGCCGGCCGTCGGGCCTCGCTCCATGGCGACACCGAGCACCAGGGCGACGATGAGCAGGAAGATCACGACGACCACTGCCGTGGTGAGCACCGCGTTCGCGATCACGATGCCTCGTCCTCGATGCCGCGCGCCAGGGCAAGGTCGCGTTCGGTGATGCCGCCCGCGTCGTGGCTGGTGAGCAGGACGCGCACGCGGTTCCACCGGATGTCGAGGTCGGGATGGTGATCGGCTTGCTCGGCCAGGAACCCGACCCGGACCACGAACGCGACCGCGGCGGCGAACGAGCTCAGGCCGTAGGTCTTCTCGATCGCGTCACCGGTGCGGGACCAGCCCGCGAGCTGGCCCAGCGCCTCGGCGATGGCGGTGTCGTCTAAACGGGCCACAATCACCAGTCTCCCACCTATCCTCTGCCCATGACCTGCTCGGGCTGCGGCATCTCAGTTCCGCCGGAAGCCCGGTTCTGCCCCAATTGCGGCCAGGCGATCGCGGCTCGCTCCGACGAGCGGCGGGTCGCCACGATCCTATTCGCCGACCTGGTGGGATTCACGACGTTCTCCGAATCCGCGGACCCCGAGAGTGTCAAGAACCTCGTCGACTCCTGTTTCGAGCGGCTCGTGACCGACATCGCGGCGTTCGGGGGCCAGGTCGACAAGATCGTCGGTGATGCGATCGTCGCCCTGTTCGGCGCACCGGTCGCCCACGAGGACGACCCGGAGCGGGCGGTACGGGCCGCATTGCGAATGCAGGAAACACTCGCCACGATGCGACGGGACCACGGCTTCGACGCCGCGATGCGCGTCGGCATCAACACCGGCGAGGTCCTCGTCGGGGCGCTGCGCGTCGGGGGCGACTACACCGCGATGGGCGATGTGGTCAACACCGCCAGCCGGCTCCAGGTGGCTGCCTCACCCGGTGACGTCGTCGTGGGTCCGACGACGTTCGCGGCCACACGTTCGGCGTTCCGCTACGAACCGCTCGGCCCGCTGGCGATCAAGGGTCGAGAAGCACCGGTCGACGCGTGGGTCGCCCGAGAGGCGGTGACCCGGCCGGGCCAGCGCGGGCCGCGCCGCAAGACCCGGCTCGTCGGACGCGGCATCGAAATGGAGGTGCTCGGTACCACGCTGCGCGCCACGGTCGAACGCCACCGCGCGCACCTCGTGCTGCTGAGCGGCGAGGCGGGTGTCGGCAAGACGCGCCTCACTCGCGAGCTCGGCACCGAAGCCCGCGAGCGATACGACGCCACGGTGCTGCACACCCACTGTGCGCCCTTCGGTGAGGAAAACCCGATGTCTCCGATCGCGGAGGCATTGCGCGCAGTCACGGGCGTCGACGCGGCCAGCGAGATCACAGATGCCCGGCTGTTCACACGAGACGCGGTGCGCGATGCCACCGGCCTCGAGGAGAACGAGCCCGAGCTCGAACGGGTCACGAGCGGGCTGCTCGTCCTCATGGATCTCGAACGGCCGGCACCCGACGTCGATCCATCGCGCGCCCGCGAGGACGCCGTCCGCGCCTTGCTCACCTACTTCGCCGCGCTGAGCGACTGCTCGCTGCTGGTGCTCACCGTGGCCGATCTGCATTGGGCCGACGACGTCGTCCTCGAGCTGGTCGACCGTCTCCTCACAGCGCTGCACGACCGGGCGTTCGTGCTCGCCGCCACCGCCCGTCCGGAGCTCGACGAGCGATGGTCTCCCCCACCGGGCCGTCACAACGCCACGGTGTTGAACCTCGAACCGCTCGACGCCGAAGCTGCGGCCGCGATGGCGAGCGCCATGCTCGGCGACGTGCCCGCGGAACTCGTGACACTCCTCGTCGAACGCAGTGGGGGCAACCCGTTCTTCATCGAAGAGCTCGCGGCGATGATCACTGAGAGCGACCAACCAGCCGCGGCGGCCGACCTTCCCGTCACCCTGCGCGGGCTCGTGACCGCGCGCCTCGACACGCTCGACCCCGGCGACCGCTCCACGCTCGACGACTGCGCGGTCGTGGGGGTCTCCGGCCCCGTCGAGCTGGTCGCCGCCCTGGCCACAGACCCGAAGGCTGCCCCCTCTTCACTGGTGCGCCTGGCCGAGCGTGACCTCGTCGAGTTGGACGAGGGCACGTTCACGTTCCGCAACGAGCTCATCCGCGAGGTCGCCTACGGCACGCTCACCAAGGCTGATCGGGCTCGGCGCCACGCCCACATCACCGGCGTCCTTGCCCATCCGGCGACCGACACGAGCCAGATCGAGCGCGTGCTCGGCCCGTTGACCAACCACTACCTCCAAGCCGTCGGCCTCGTCGCCGAGCTCGGCCACGTCGACGGCATTGCCGAAGACTTCGGGACTCGCGGTAGGACCTTCATGCTCAGGGCTGTCGAGCGCGCCGACGACGAGGAGAACTGGTCGGTGCTGCGGCGACTGTCCGACCTCACCCTGCAGCTCGTCCCGTCGAGCGACCCGCACCATACGGACCTCCTGTACCGCCGCGCACGAGCCCGCGCCGAGCTGCGCGACACCCGAGGCGCCCGGGAGGACCTCGCGATCGTCGAGTCCCGCGCCGTGGCAGCGGGCGACGACGCGTGTCTCGCCCGAGTACTCGTACTGCTCGGCGATGTGTTCTACAAGGAGAACGACATCGACGGAGCCCGGCGGACGCTCGATGCCGCCATCGACCGCTGGCGCGAGCTCGACGACCCCGACGGCCTCGCCGACGCGCTCCGCCAGCGCGCCCAGGTCGCCATGTTCGGCGGAGACCTCGCCGCCGCCGAGCACGACGCCCTCGACGCGCTCGAACGGTTCCGTGCCATCGGCAATCGTCGCGGTGAAGCCTGGGGGCTGCAGACGCTTGCGTTCGTGTCGTTCTTCAGCGGGGTGAGCGACATCACCGAAGCTCGCCTCAACGAAGCGGGCGCCCTCTTCGCCGAGCTCGGCGACTGGGGTGGCTTGGGTTGGTCGCTCGGACTGCTGGCATGGCTGCGCTACACCCAGGGCCGGTTCTCCGAGGCGGAGCGGCTCGCCGAACAGGTACGCGATGATCTCGGAGGCGCAGACGACGACTGGGCGCTCGGGATGATGCAGGTCCTGCTGGCCAACATCGCGCTGTGGCGAGGCCAACCCGCCGAGGCGATCCACCGGGCCGAATCGGCACGAACGATCTTCGAGGAGCTCGACGACGCCTGGGGGCTTCTCCGGGCCCTGCTGCCGATCGCCCGGGCCCAGCTGTGCCTCGGCCATCTCGACGCGGCGCTGGCGGTCGCCGAGCAGATGGGCCCCGTCGGGAAACGCCTCGCGGGTTCCCCGTCCGGCCAGATCGTGTCGCTGTTGCGTTCCCAGCTCCTCGTCCATGCCGGTGACCCCGTCGCGGGCGACGCGATCCACGCCATCGGACTCGAGGCCGACGCCCTGTTCGCGTTGGGTCCCGAGTTCGCGACCGTTGACGGGCTCGCCGCGCTCCAGCGCGGCGACATCGACCACGCGCTCGCCGCGCTCGAGGTGAGCGATGGCAACCTCCGCTGGCACGCACCCAGCCCTGCCGCGGGGATCGCGCTCGCGCTCGCGTACGCCGCCGCCGGTCGCACCGACGATGCGATCGCGCAATGCGACGAGCTGGAACCCCTCGCAGTGTCCTACCTCGACGAGCTCCAGGTGGGTCTGGCGCGCGGGTTGACACTGCTCCAGCGGGGCGACACCGCCGAGGGCATGGCGCGGCTCGACGCCACGGTCGCGCGCGCCGACGCCACCGGCTCGATGTTGGACTGGGCGCTCACCCGCCTGGCGCGAGCCTCGGCGCTCGAGTCAGCCCGGATTCCCGAGGGTTCCGCCGCTCGAGCAGAGGCCGAGCAGATGTTGGCGCGGATGCACATCCCGGCCACCGGCTGGAGCCGCCTCTTCACCCTCGCCGCCGGTACCCCCGCCCCTGCCTGAGGAGCCCATCGGCCCGCGCGGTTCTCGGCCGAGCTGCTACCGCAGCGTCGGTCACTCCGCCGCCGTTCCGGGACCGAGATCGGGTTCGGGCTCGCCCGGGCGGCCGAGGTGCAGCCAGGTGAGGAAGAAGTGTCCGAGCGGACCGATGCTGAACGCGAACAACACCGTGCCGAGCCCGATGTCGCCACCGAGCACCCAACCAATCCCGAGCGCGGTGAGCTCGAGTGCGGTGCGCACCACCCACAGCCGGTAGCCGCGGGCGGCGATGCCGGTCATGAGACCGTCGCGGGGCCCTGGGCCGAGCCCCGCGCTGATATACAGCCCCATGCCGAAGGCGGTGACAACGACGCCTCCGACCAACAGGGCCGTGCGCGCGGCAAGCACCTCGGGCGGCTCGATCACCGCGAGCGCGGCGTTGGCACAGAGCCCTGCCGTCAAGGTGTTGATGAGCGTCCCGATGCCGAACCGCTGGCGCAATGGGATCCACAGCAGGAGAACGCCGAGGCCGACCAGGATGATGACGACCCCGATCGACAGGCCGGTCCGGCGGGCGACACCCTGGTGCAGGACGTCATACGGGCTGAGGCCGAGGCGCGCCCGCACCATCATCGCGATGCCGATCCCGAGACACGGGATGCCGACGAGCAACCGGGGGAGCCGGCGCGCCAGCTCCCGCCACGTCGGGAAGACGAGAACCTCGTGGAACCCTTCGGCGCTCACGCGGCGCGGCACCTACTCGAGGGACGCGTACTCGGTGGAGCGATCGTCGGTGCGACGGCTCCCGACCTCGGCGAGCACCTCGGCGAAGTCGGTGAGCAGAGCAGGAACCTGCTTCGCGTTCGACGCCTGCAACGTGGCGTGGAGGCTGTCGGGCGGGCCCTGACGGTCGAAGTACCAGCCGCGGGTGCGCAACTCGTCGCCGATCAAGAACACGTCCACCTGTTCGGGGTCTTGCGCGGCGATCGCACAGAGCGTCGTGTCGGGCTGACCGACGACGGTCAGGCCGTCGAGGGCGCGGATCCCTTCCTCGAGCTGGACCCGCGCGTCGTACGCCTCGTTTGCGAGCCGGATGTAGCCGTCCTCGCCGATGTAGTGCAGCACCGCCCACGCCGCCGCGTACGGAGACGCCGACTTCGATCCGGAGACCCCCGAGGACGCGTAGAACCCGCCGAGCCAGTCGCTGAACACGAACGCCTGGCGTTTGCGCAGCTCCTCGCTTCGGTACAGGACAACCGAGACGCCTTTGTTGGCGTAGCCGTACTTGTGGACGTCGGCCGACATCGATGTCACGCCCGGTACCCGGAAGTCGAACGGCGGGATCGGCTTGCCCCCTCTGGCGAGGAACGGGAGCACGAATCCGCCCATGCACGCGTCGACGTGACAGAAGGCGCCGGCGCCGGCTGCAAGCGCGGCGATCTCGGTGACCGGGTCCATGACCCCCTGCGGGTACTGCGGGGCGGACGCGACCACGAGCACCGTGTGCTCGGTGATCGCGGCGGCCATCGCGTCGACGTCGACCCGATAGTCGTCACCGACCGGAACTCGGACCTCCGTGACCCCGAAGTAGTGGCACGCCTTGCTGAACGCCGCGTGGGCACTGTTGGCGAGCACCATCTCCGGTTCGGTCTCGGCGCGGGACCGTTTGGCCGCGTCACGCGCGGTCTTCACCGCCATGAGGATTGATTCGGTCCCACCCGAGGTCGTCCAGCCGGCGAGACCCTCGATCTCCTCGCCGCCGAGCAGGTCCGCGGCGATATCAACGATGTCCTGCTGCATCTGGCCGGTGCTCGGGAACACGAGCGGGTTGAGTGCGTTCTCGGCGCTGTACAGCCGCGCCGCGTCACGCGCGAGCTCCTGCACGTCTTCACCGGCGTCATAGACCATCGAGTAGATCCGACCCGTGCGCCAGTCGAGGTCGTTCGCTCGCATGGCGTCGAGATCGGCCAGCACTTCCTCGCGTTGCATTCCGGTCTTGGGTAGCGGCATGGTCCGAGAGGTTATTGCGTCTCCCTCGACGCTGCCGCGCCGTGCGAGGATCTGGCCGTGGCCAGCCTGCTGAAACGCACCTTGGTCGGGGCACCGATCGCCACGTCGGCCGAGGCCGGCGAGCGACTCCCGAAGTGGATCGCCCTACCGACGTTCTCGTCCGACGCGGTGTCCTCCACGGCCTATGCGACCGAAGAGATCCTGTTCGTGATCGTCGCAGGAAGCTCGAGCCTGGCGCTCGGCCTGACGAAGCTCGTGCCCATCTCCCTGGCCGTCGCAGTGCTGCTGACCATCGTCGTGATCTCGTACCGCCAGACGATCTTCGCCTACCCGGGCGGGGGTGGGTCCTACATCGTCAGCCGCGAGAACCTCGGGGAGATCCCCGCACTCGTCGCGGGCTCGTCACTACTCGTCGACTACGTGCTCACGGTCGCGGTGTCCGTGGCCGCGGGTGTCGCCGCCATGTTGTCGATGCCTGGCCTGAGCCATCTGCGTGAACACCGGGTCCTGCTGTGCCTCGCCGCGGTGGTGGTCATCACGCTGGCCAACCTGCGGGGTCTGAGGACTTCAGGCGCGGTGTTCTCGATTCCCTGCTACCTGTACCTCGCGAGCATGGTCGGCATGCTCGGCTACGGACTCGCCCGCAGCGCGTTCGGCGACATCGACCCCGTGCCGTTCGACCCGAGCGCCTTCGAGGGCGCACGCGAGGCGGGCGGGACGCTGAGCCTCTTCCTGCTGCTGCGTGGCTTCTCGTCCGGCGCGATTGCGCTGACCGGTGTCGAAGCGATCTCCAACGGTGTCCCGGCCTTCCGCAAACCGGCACCGAAGAACGCCGCGACCACCCTGCTGCTCATGGGGTTGATCCTCGGCATCCTCTTCTTCGCGACCTCGCTGCTCGCCGAGCAGCTCCGGCCGTACCCGAGCACGAAACAGACCGTGCTGTCGGAGATGGCCCGCGCCGTATACGGCGAAGGCGTGCTGTACCTCGTGCTCCAGGTCGCAACCGCGGCAATCCTGACGTTGGCGGCCAACACCGCATTCGCCGACTTCCCCCGGCTCACGTCGATCATCGCCCGTGACGGGTTCCTCCCCCGCCAGCTCGGCCACCGCGGTGACCGGCTCGTCTTCTCGAACGGGATCGTGCTGCTCGCCACGGCCGCCGGAGTGCTCCTCGTCGCCTTCGGCGGAATCACGAACGCGTTGATACCGCTCTACGCCGTCGGCGTGTTCACGGCGTTCACGCTGAGTCAGGCGGGAATGGTGCGTCACCAGCGCCGGGTGCGGGACGCGGGCTGGCGGCGACGGCTCGCGGTGAACGCGATCGGCACCACCGCAACCGGTGTGGTGCTGATCGTCATCGCGGTGACCAAGTTCACCGAGGGCGCCTGGCTGCCGATCGTCCTCGTGCCCATCTTGGTCGCCGCGCTCCTGTCGGTCCGGCGCCGCTACGACCGGGCGGACCGGTCGCTCACCGTCGAGGAAGCCGAAGTCCGCCAGACGCTCGCCGCTCCGACGCACGAGGTTGCGGTCGTGATGGTGATGCACGTCAACGCACTCGCCGTGGCGACCCTTCGTGCAGCCGAGATCACCCGGCCCGACCGGATCGTGGCCCTCCACATCCACGACGAGACCGTGGAGAACGTCCTCGACGACAAGTGGACCGGCCTCGGTCTCGAGCCGCCACTCGAGCTGATCCCATCGCCATTCCGTACGCTCGCACCCCCGCTGCTCGAGCGGCTCGAAGAGCTGCGCACCGAGCACGAACCGGCGACGATCACGGTCTATCTCGCCGAGACCGTCTCGACCCACTGGTACGACGAGGTGTTGCAGAACCGAACCCTCGTGTTGCTCCGCGAACGGCTCGTCACCGCCGGCTACCAGGTCACGATCGTGCCGGTCCGACTGTCCACACGCTGACGGCCGGCCCCTGACCGCCTCGGCCGGTGGGTCAGCCGCCCCCGAGCGCCGCTCGACCGGCGCGCAGAAACCCGAGTCCAACGGCTCGTGCGTCGGGCGCGGCGACGAGCTCGGAGTAGGAACGGATCGCTCCGGGGAAGGCGGTCGCGTTCCAGAACGGATCCGACGGGACATCGCTCCAGTGGGTGACGTAGAGGTAGGGCTCGGGGTGTGCGACATCGCCGGGCGATGCGCCGAACGTCCCTCGATGACCGCCGCTCTCGTCGCCGAGGTCAGCGCCGAGATCGAAATGCTCGGGCCACAGCTGGACCAGCGACGGCGAGTCGCTCGGGGCCGTTGCCTCGGCCCGTACCGTCTCCAACAGCGAGCACGCGAAGCCGAACCAGTCCCCGAGACGTTGCGCGGCCACCGCATCGATGGCGAGCATGGCCTCGGGATCACCGTCGGTGGTCGGGGTGAAGACCTCGGTCGGCGCGCCCGGCGTCACTCCGATCGCTGCGCCGGCCGCAGCGAGCGTCGTGACGGGTGCATCGGTCTCCACCCCGTCGCGCACGACGGTCAGCCGGTCGCCGTGGACCAGCACCTGGCGATCGGTGCCGAAGAACGGTGTCCCGAACCCGCCGTGGGTGAACCGCAGGCCGATCTTGGCGTTGACCGCGTGGCGCGCCGGTGCGAGCACGTGCTCGGCGAGGGCATGCCAGCTCAATCGGGTCTGGACGTAGCGCTCGAGATCGATGATGGGTTCCAACGGGCGCCACGCGCCCAGCCAACGCGCCGAGCAGAACTCTGCGAGGTCCGGCTCCGCCGCGGCGAGGTCGTCCCAGGTGCGATCACCGTTCGGGATCGGGCTCAACACCGGGGCGCCGGTGGCGCGGGGCTCGGTCGCGACGGGATCGTCGGCGAACGGCTCGGCCGTCACCGCGGGCGGCGACGGCTCGAGGACGCGTACGTCGAACCGGTCACCGACTCGGGCCTGTGCCTCGGCTCGCGGGTTCATCTGGTCACGCCTGGCCGCGAGCGGCTCGACGTCATCGTCGAAGCCACGGCGCCCGACGGCCACAGACCGAGAAGGTCTTCGGCCACAGTCAGATCAGCTCCACGTCGGTGAGCACCTCGACCATGGCCGCGCCCGGATGCGCCAGCGCGCGCGCCAGCGCGTCCTCGGGTCGGACGCCTCGGTGACTCGGATCCCCTCAGCGCCGCAGAGTCGGGCGTAGGCCGCGAAGTCGGGGTTGTGCAGCGACGTCTTCCACACCTCGAGCTCGCCGGCACGCTGCTCCTTGGAGATCTTGCCGAGCTCACCGTTGTTCAACAGGACGTGGGTGATACCCATGCCGTACTTCACTGCGGTGATCATCTCGGCGAGGTACTGGCCGAAGCCGCCGTCACCGGTGACGGCGACGATCGGCCGATCAGGAGCCGCGGCCCAGGCACCCATCGCGGCAGGGAACCCGAAGCCGATCGAGCCGAGGTAACCGGACATGAGCACCGACTGGCGGGTGCATTCGAAGTACCGCCCGAACGAGTACGCGTGGTCGCCGACGTCGACGGTGATCACCGCGTCTTCGGGTACCACTCGGTTCATCGCGTCGAACACCGCCGCGGAGCTGATGCCGCCACCGCGGTCGTCGGCAAGGCGGCGCCGCTTCTCGGCCCGCCAGATCTCCCACCGTTCGGCGACGTCGGCCCGCTGGTCGCTCGCCCCGGGTCGTTCGGGCAGTCGGGCCGCGAGCAGCCGGGCGGTGGCGCCGACGTGGCCGAGCACCGGGACGGTCACGGGATGGAACCGCCCGAGTGCCATCGGGTCGAAGTCGACCTGGATGATCGGCTTGTACGGCGCGATCCCGGTGTGGTTCGAGAACGAAGCGCCGAACACGAGGATCAGATCGGACTCGTTCATGAGCCAGCTCGCGACCGGAGTGCCGCTGCGGCCGAGCACCCCCGCGCCGAGGGGATGGCGGTCGGAGATCTGCCCCTTGGCCTTGAAGGTGGTGAGCACCGGGGCGTCGAGCGAGTCGGCCAGCGCGACCACGGTGTCCATGTCGAATCGCGCCCCGTGACCGACGATGACGATTGGGCGGCGGGCGGTAGCGATGAGCGCGAGTGCGTCGTCGACTACCGACTCGGGCGGGCGGATCTCATCGGGCGCGGTCCGGCCCGTGGGCCCCGACGGTCGCTCGTCGTCGCGTGCGGGTTGCTCCTGCACCTCGTCGGGGAACACGAGATGCGCGACGTCGCGACCCACGGTCGCGTTCTTCAACGCGAGCGTCATGAGCTCGGCGTGATCGGAGTCGGGCAACACCGTCGTGGAGTACCGGGCGACGTCCGCGAACGCGGCGGTGAGATCAACGTCTTGGAACGCGCCGCGACCCAACACCTTCGACGGCACCTGGCCCGACAGGGCGAGCACCGGCGCGCGATCGGCCTTCGCGTCGTACAGCCCGCTGAGCAGGTTGGTGGAACCCGGACCGGCGATGGCGAAGCACGCCGCGGCGCGGCCGGTCAGCTTGCCGTAGGCCGACGCCGCGGCGCGGCCGGTCAGCTTGCCGTAGGCCGACGCCGCGAACGCGGCGGCACCCTCGTGGCGGATACCGATGAAGGTGAGGTTGCCGGCCTCTTCTTGGCGACGCATCGCGCCGGCGAAACCGAGGTTGGAGTGGCCGACCATCCCGAACACGTGGGTGACACCCCAGGCGACCATCGTCTCGACCATCACGTCGGAGACCGTGCGCTCGTGGGGAGTCTCAGGCTCGAGGCCCACGTACACCCCGTCGTCTCGAACCTCGACCGGGAAGCACGCGGGGGCGTCGGAGAAGCCGCCCGGAGGCCGGCCGGTGCGCGGGTCGTAGTCGTAGCCGTGCCACGGGCACCGCAGCAGACCCTTCTCGATCGAGCCCTCGCCGAGGGGACCACCCTGGTGCGGGCAGCGGTTGTCGAGCGCGCCGAACCTCCCGCCGACCCGGGCCAACACGAGGCTGCGATGCCCCGCGTGGACCGTGCGGACCCGACCGTCGGGCAGGTCACCGGCGTCGGCCACCCGGAACCATTCGAGCGCGGCTTCGTCGGCGCTCACGCCACACCGCCGAAGGCGACGCCGGACAAGTCGGCCATGGCGCGGTCGAAGGTGGTGAGGTCATCCAGCGAGAGATCACGCAGGTGGTGGTGGCCGCACGCCCGCGCCAGGACCTGCTTCAGCGAAACCGACGCCCGCAGGAACCGGTCGAGGCGCTTCGATGCCTCGTCGACCGGCAGGCGCGCGCGGAGATGCGGTTGTTGGGTCGCAATGCCGACGGGGCAGTTGTTCGTGTTGCACGCCCGCATGCCCAGACAGCCGATCGCCTGGATCGCCGAGTTCGCCACCGCCACGGCATCAGCGCCAAGAGCGAGGGCCTTGGCAAAGTCCGGCGCCTGGCGCAGCCCACCGGTCACGACGAGCGTGACGTCCCGTCGGCCCCGCCGGTCGAGGTGACGACGCGCCCGCGCCGGCGCGGGGATCGTCGGCACCGAGATGTTGTCGCGAAACAGCAAGGGTGCGGCGCCGGTGCCGCCACCGCGACCGTCGAGGATGACGTAGTCGACGCCGATCCTCAGCGCCGCGTCGATGTCGTCCTCCACGTGTTGGGCCGACAGCTTCACGCCGACTGGGATGCCACCCGATTCTTCGCGGACATGGTCAGCGAAGCGCGCGAAGTCGTCGACGGATTCCCAGTCGGGAAAGCGCGGCGGCGATACCGCCGCCGTTCCCTCCTCGAGACCACGGACCTCGGCAATCCGCCCGATGACCTTGTGGCCGGGAAGGTGCCCACCGGTCCCGGTCTTCGCGCCCTGACCGAGCTTGAAGTGAAAGGCCTGCACCTTCGCCAGCACCGAGGAGTCCCAGCCGAAACGGGCGGAGGCGAGCTCGTAGAAGTAGCGGCTGCTCTCCGCCTGCTCCTCGGGGAGCAGCCGCCCTCACCCGAACAGATCCCGGTGCCCGCGAGCTCGGCCCCGCGGGCCAGCGCGGTCTTCGCCTCGAACGACAGCGCCCCGAAGCTCATGTCGGACACGAACAGCGGCATGTCGAGCCAGAGCGGCTTCTCGGCGTTCGGGCCGATGCAGACTTCGGTGCCGACGGGCTCGTCGTCGAGCAGGGGAAGGCGCGCGAGCTGCGCGGTGACGAACTGAATGTCGTCCCAGGTCGGTAGCTCCTCGCGCGACACGCCCATCGCGGCCATCGGACCGTGCATGCCGGTCTTGGAGAGACCGTTGGTTGCGAGCTCCTGGATGGAGTCGACGAAGGGTTCCTCGGGAACGAGGTGCGGGTCGGTGTAGTAGCCCTGGTACACGTCGGGGTCATAGGGCTGGGGATGTCGCATCTTGAAGTCGAGGACCTCGTCGCGGTCCACCATCACGTCGTCGCCTTCGACGAAGCTCGAGAACTTCTCGAGCACCTCGGCGTTGTTGTACGCGCTCACCCTGGTATCGATCCGGTAGTCCCAGCCATGCAGACCACAGAGCAGGTTGTCGTCCTGGACGCTTCCGTCACACAGCAGTGCCCCGCGGTGCAGGCAGCGCCCGTAGAGGACGGAAGGCTCGCTGCCTCGACGGACGATGACGAGGTCGATCCCTTCGATGGTTGCGCCGACCGGTTCCCGGTCGGGCACCTCGCTCCACGTTCCGATCTTCACCGGCTGCACACGCGCTCCCCTCGAGGTTCCGCGGTCACACGGCGGACGCTCACTGTGCACCTCACGCCGTTCGGCGCGCAACACTGCCGGCGATAGCGTCGCGCCCGACCCAACGAGGAGCTCACATGCCCAGCACCAAGATCGTCGTCTCCGGTGAGATCCAGATCGATCCGGCGGATCACGACGCCGCGATCGCGCTCGTCGAACCGCTCGTCACCGCGACCCGAGCCGAGGCCGGCTGCATCGAATACGACTTCTGGGTCGACCCCCGTGATCCAGGGCGGATCCGGGTGTTCGAGGAGTGGACATCGGACAAGCCGATCGAGGCCCACTCCGAGTCGGACCACTACATCCAGTTCCTCACCGCAATCGCCGGGATCCGGGTGAAGTCGGTCGAGCTGTGGCGTTTCGACGTCACCTCGAAGTCCCCTCACTCGCCGTGATCGGAGCCCTCCCGACGGCCCCGGATTGGTTCCGAGCCGCGCTCGGCGTTCCGTTCACCGATCACGAGGTCTCGGTCGGCGGTGGATCGATCCATTTCCTGGCGTGGGGCGAGCCGGGCGGCCGAGGTCTCGTCTTCGTGCACGGCGGTGGTGCGCACGCCCACTGGTGGACCCACGTTGCGGCGACCTTTGCACCCCACTTCCGGGTGCTCGCACTGGACCTCTCCGGCCACGGTGACAGCACGCATCGGCCCGAGTACGCACTCGAGCAATGGACCGACGAGGTGATGGCCGTGGCCGAAGACGGCGGCATCTCGGGCCGACCGGTCGTGGTCGGCCACAGCATGGGCGGCTTCGTGACGATCGCGACCGCGGCGCGCCATTCCGACAAGCTCTCGGGGGTGATCGTGTGCGACTCGCCCGTCACCCAGCCGGACCCGGAGATCGGCGCGTACTACTTGCGTGAGGCGTTCGGTCGCCCGCGCACCTACCCGAGCGTCGACGACGCAGTCGCGCGCTTCCGCACCGTCCCGGAACAGCCGCACTACCTCGACTACGTGATCGACCACGTCGCGCGTCGCTCGGTGCGCCCGGTCGACGACGGCTGGCAGTGGAAGTTCGACCGGCGGATCTTCGAGCAGTTCGGCGCGGGCCTGCGCTCGATCGCTCTGCCCTATCTCCAGGACGTCGCCTGTCGGCTCGCGCTCCTGCGCTCGCAGTTCGGATTGGTCACCGACGACATCGGCTCTTCGATGTACGACATGCTTGGCCGGGTCACACCCATCATCGAGATCCCCGAGGCCGGCCACCACGCCATGCTCGACCAGCCGCTCATCCTCCTCACCGCCATCCGCACCCTCCTCGCCGACTGGGACCACTCCGAAGCCCACCACCGTTGACCCTCTCCCTGCCCCGACGCCTCCCCTCCCTGCTCCAGGTTCGGTCACTCGACGCGCACGATGAGCGTGCAGTGACCAAACCCGCGCAATGGTCACCCAGGTTCGGTCACTCGACGCGCACTATGAGCGCCGAATGACCGAACCGAGCCCGGAACACCCACCGATCGCGGCACCGCTCGGAAGCGTGACGACCGCTCGCCTCGACCTGCGCCCGCTGCGCGCCGAGCACCGCAGCGGTTTGGCTCCGGTGTTTGCCAAGCCGGAGGTCTGGCAGTACCCGCTCGGACGAGGATTCACTCGGAGTGAGACCGAGGCGTTCCTGGACCGTCAGGTCCACTCGTGGGCCACGCGCGGGTTCGGGCTCTGGCTCGCGGTCGAACGATCAACCAATCGCGCCGTCGGATTCGTGGGACTTTCGGTCCCCACGTTCCTGGCCGAGATCCTCCCGGCAGTCGAGGTCGGCTGGCGGCTCGACCCGGACGCCTGGGGCAAGGGCTACGCGACCGAGGGCGCGCGAGCCGCGCTCGATGAGGCGTTCACCACGCTCGGGCTTGCCGAGGTGTGCAGCATCGTCCAGACCGAGAACATCGCCTCGATGCGTGTCGCCGAACGAGCAGGACTGCGGCAGGTGCGCACGGTCGAAGTCGCCGCCACCGAACAGCGCGGCGCCCTCGAAGCGGTGCTCCTCGCGATCACCCGCGACGAATGGGTACGCGCCTCACAGCACCCCACGGTCAGACCCAGGGAGTGAGGATCTCGGCGCCGTCGTCGGTCACGAGCACGGTCTGTTCGAACTGCGCAGTGCGGGCACCGTCCGCGGTGACGGCCGTCCAGCCATCCTCCCAGATCCGCTCCCGGATCGCGCCCATCGTGATCATCGGCTCGATCGTGAAGACCATGCCCGGCTCCATGATCTGTGACGCCCGCGGCTCCCGGTAGTGCGGCACCGACGGCCCGGTGTGAAACTGCTCGCCGATCCCGTGGCCGACGAACGTGCGAACCACCCCGAGTCCGTGCTGGGTCGCGTGCTCCTCGATCGCGGTGCCGATATCGAACAGCGGACGGCCCGGCTGGACGGCGGCGATGCCGAGCTCGAGGCACTCGCGCGTCCGCTCGATCAGCGAGCGCGACACGGGGTCCACGTCCCCCACACCGAACGTCCGGCTCGTGTCACCGTGCACGCCGTCGAGATAGATCGTGACGTCAACGTTGACGATGTCACCGCCTTCGAGCGGTCGATCGTCGGGGATGCCGTGACAGATCACCTCGTTGATCGACGTGCACACCGACTTCGGGAATCCTCGGTAGTGCAGCGGACTCGGGTAGCCACCCTCGGCGAGGTAGGCCTCGTGGCTGATCCGGTCGAGCTCGTCGGTCGTGACGCCCACGTCGACGGCTGCACCGACCTCGGCCAGGACCCGGGCGGCTGCGCCACCCGCTCGGCGAAGCCGTGCGATGACCTCGGGTGGCTTGACCGGTGGCTCGGGCCACTCCTTCGGCTCGGTATCGCCGGCGTAGTCGGGTCGGGGTATCGAGTCCGGCACCGTGCGTTCGGGCGACACGGCGCCGGGCCGAAGTCGACGCTCCGGCGCACCGTGGCACCGCTTGAACTTACGGCCGCTCAGACACCAGCACGGATCGTTCGACCGGAGCCGCTTGGCTGTCTCCGGCAGGTTGCTCCCGCCCTTCACCGCTGTCGCCCCGCGTCCATCAAGCCAGGCTACCGAGCCCGAACGTCGAGGGGACGCGCGCCAGTCGGGATCAGACCGGTGCCGATCTGCAGACGTCGAGGAGGTTCTCGACCCAATCCTTCGGCGCGCGCCTGTAGTAGGTGCCGTCCGAGCACGTGAGCGCGGGGTTCACCTCGCCGAAGAGTCCTTGCTGCGACTCCCAGCCCGGCACCGACCAGACGTGAGTCATCCACTGCGTCTGCTTCATCATCGTGCCGCCGACCTGATCGCACTGGGCCTTGGTGGCCTCCCCGTCGGCGCCGAACGGACTGTCGACACCCTCGGGGGTGAACTTCAAGCAGAGTTGGTTGTGGATGTGCCAGACGTCGTTCGGCCCCGCGAAGCCCTCCGGCTCGGTCTTGCTCATCGAGTAGTACATGAAGCCGGCCACGAGCGAGTCGGGATCGGTGCCGTCGTAGATGATCCCGAGCGGATGACGCAGGTCGTTCTCGTCGACCACACCGTCGACGTTCAACGCGGGCCCGCTCGTCGTCGTGTAGTGCGCGCCGAGTCCCGGACCGTACGGCCCGGCCCGCGTGTATCCCGCGGCCATTGCCGATGCGACTGTCGGGTACTGCGCCGCGACCTCCGCAGTGATCGCGATCTGTCGCGCGAGCTGCTGGCGGGTTGCGGTGTCGAGCGGCTCCTCCGGCCCGATCGCGTCGTGATGGCCGTTGCTCAGCCCGCTGAGCCCCTTGTCGTCGACCGTCTCGGCCGAGTGGTCATCAGAGTGCCCGGCCGCAGCGGACTCGCCGTGGTCATGGCCGTTGGCCGAGGTGCCCCCGGCGACCGCCGGGGTGAAGAACCAGGCCGTGAGCGCGACGACGAGAACTCCGACGAAGCCCGCGGTGCCGACGCCGACGCCGCGGCTGACAGGGCGCCGCGCCGCGCCGCGTGCGAAGAGCGCGAGGCAGACGAGCACCACGGCGATCTCGAACCCGGCGGCCAGCCCGTCCGCCCAACCCCAGGCCTCGGGGGTGCCGTCGCCGCCGATCGTAATCCCCGCGGTGCGCGAGACGAGCCACACCCCGAGCACCGCGGCGTTGATGACGACGGCCGAGAGCGCAACCGCGCGCGACGGTCGCAGCACGATCAGCGCCGCGAGCGCGATCTGCGTCCACCCGATCACCGCGAAGAAGAGGCCATGGGTCCACGAGACGCCCGCATGCTCGCCCATGGACGCGAAGTGGATCGCCGCCGCGCCGAGGAGCAGCGCAGCCACCGACCACTGCACGACCCGGCCGAGCGCAACCACCCGGCTCCGCGCGTCCGGCGAGATCTCGGCTGCGGGTGTGGAACGGCCCGCGTGGTCGGAGCCGTCGGGCGGCGAGACTCGATCGAGAACGTCGGTCACGGATCCCCCAGATGCTGATCGTTCGGCGCAGCGTAAGCTACCCGCTCTCCCGAGTCCACGACGGTGGCTCGCCGATGAGGGTGCGCGGCGACCAACCGGCCCCGACGTATTCGCATGAACACTGAAGTCGAGGAAGAGACATAGCGTTCGTGGTGCGGAAGGGATCGGACCTTCGACCGAGAGATCATGAGCGGCAGGTAGGACCTCTCTCCTGCTCGCGCGTGTGCGCCACCGTTGCTGCATGAGCACATGCGCGTACCCATCGTGCACGTGAAACCGGTGATTTCGCGCAACTCGGTGACAAACCGGTGTCAAAAGTCGGCGTCATCCACAGGGCGACTCATGTCCTCCACAACGACTTCACCGACTGCTCGGAGATCGTCCGCGCTCACGGCCTGCATTGCCGGCGAGCCTTCGGTCGCGAGCCAGAGCGATGAACGCTCCGCCTGATCAACGAGCAGTCCGCGCAGTTGATCCTGGCACCACGGGCCGAGCTCGTGGGGCGCTCGGCCCAGGTTGGTGGCGACCTCGCCTCGCCGGTTGAACACTTGGATCAACCGATAGATGTCGTAGAGGTCCGAAGCTCGTTTGGCTGGATTCGCGAGCTTGCGGCGCGGGATGGCACCCAACTTCATCGCGACCAAGGCCGAGGGAGTCGCGAGCGACACTGCGGTGCTCGCCTGCACGCCATCGCGGGTGAACACAACGATCTGCACTGACTCAGCCGAATCGAATGCCCACCGGTGGCTGGTGATGAAGGCTCGGTCGTACTCGTCGAGCGCAACGACGTCGTCCTCCGTGAAATCCCCGGTCGCGATGACATCGATCTCAACACCTTCGAAGCAGGCACCATTGACCGTTCGTTCGGCCCCTGCGTCGACAAGCACCGCGATCGCGGCGTCATTCGTCCCATCAGGTGACCACGTGATCGCGTCGACATCGCGTGTGACTCGATGAGCTCCGGCGACGCGCACGATCACGGCGAGGCCACCGACGAGCACATAGTCCGGCATCGCCGTCGGCAGATCGCCGAGTGCGTTGACGAGGGTCGCGATGACGCCGTCGCCATCACCTTGGATCGAGAGCTCCAGCGAGTCGCTCACCACACGCGCCGGAATCCTGGTACTCCCTGGGGATCCCATGCGTCGAGCGCTTCGCGACCTCGCGACGGGTCATGAGCGAGATCAAGCGCGACGACCAGCGGATGGGCCAAGAACCACTTACTGCCATGATCGAATCGCGGCGCTGTCACAACCGGCAGCGGTGCCACTGCAACCGAAGCACCGCGTTGCTGGAAGCTGCGCGCTTCGCCGAGAATCGCGATCGCCCGTCGCAGCGATTGGCCTGACGGAACGTAGAAGTCGGGTGGGTACGAACCCGGTGCAACCAAGGGCGCACCCCAGGCGATTGCCGCGAGCGTGTCCGTGAGAGCCCAGCCCGGTCGCTGCGGCTCCCCCAGCTCGAGATCCAGGCGGACGGCGTCCTCTCCATCTGGATGTGGGGAGCGCTCCAAGGCCACGAACTGAGGTCGCCATGCCTCCTCGAGCGCCCAGAACAGCTCCGGAACCAATGCAGTCCCGTCTTGTCGCAAGAGCGACGCGGCCATCAATGCTTTCCGGCCGGCTGACACCGACGACGGTGCGAGGTCCATCGTCCTCGCGACCTGACGCACAGACGGCGTGTCGTCGGGGTGCATGAGTGCCGCGAACGCGTAGGCGAGCCCGCCCCTCCCCCGCACCGGCGCCTTCGGACCTACAGATCGAGCACGATCGACTGGTCGAACGTCGGAATCGATGACGACGCCCCGAGCGGGCAGTCGCAATTGAAGGTGACCCCGGCGGTCGAACCAGCCCCACCCCCGCTCTTCCAACGTGCGCCGAACCGCCGGCGAGAGCTCGTCCCCCACGAACACCCCGAGATCGGCGTGCCCCGATGTACCGGCGTTGGTCATTCGCCTCGCTTGGGCGGGCGTGGGCACGGCCCCGGCCTTCACCTCGAAAACCAGCCGCGAGCCGTCGGGGCGGGTCACGACCAGGTCGGGCGTGCCGCCCACCTCGGATTGTCTCTGCCGCGCCACCCCGGTCTCACGAAGAACATCGAGCAATGCGTCAGCGGCATCCGCAGCGAGATCGTCGGCAGCCGTTCTCATGGGTTGAACTCTACCCGTTCGGTGTTCGGCAACAACCGAACACCGATCAAACGTGCTTTCGCAGCCTGCGCGCAGGATTTCTGCGTCAGAGCAAGCCACGGGCAAGAAAACTGCATCGCAACGACGGCAACGACGGGACGGGAGATCAGTTGCGCCGAGGCGCCTTACCCGCGACACGCGGCGGCCGGATCGGCGCCCCGGCATAGACCGCAACCTGCCAGCTGGTTCCATGGCGTCAGATCACGATGCCGACGACACACGGTGACAAGGACCGAATTGGGCCGGGCCGCGACGCGTCCGTCGTCGCGAATCCGTTGTCGCCGACGGCTTGCGTTGTGGGGCCGGAAGGGATCGAACCTTCGACCGAGGGATTATGAGCCGCGGAAGCCCCGTACCGTCCAGTGACCTCCAGTGACCCTGAGTACGCGTTCGTCCAGGTGGGACGGGGTTTCTTCGGCTCGTGCGCGCGAACGCGCCAAGCACCGCTTGCGCACGTTTTCGCGATTCCTGTGACCAAACCGTGACCAGAGCGGCTCGGTGCAGGTCTGCGCCGCGGCGTTTTCTCGGCTTGGTGCAGACATTCGGTGCAGATGGTGGTGCAGCCCCCGGCGCCAAGGTTGCTCTTCCGGGAGGCACCCACCGTGAATCGTGCAGGAAGCATCAAGCGGGAAGGCGACACGTGGTTCTTCGTCGTCGACGTCGGCAATGGCGCCGGCCAGCGCCGCCAGGTCCGCAAGCGCGGCTTCGCCACCAAGCGCGAGGCGCGCGCCGCGCTCACCGAGGCGCTGGGCGAGCTGCAGCGCGGCACCTACGTCCGACCACAACGGATCACCGTGGCCGCATACCTCGACGACTGGCTCGCGTCGCGCACGACGGTCGGGCTACGACCGAGCACCATCGCCGGGTACCACAACATCATCCGCCGCCATGTGCGGCCGGTACTCGGCGACGTGTTCCTCCAGGACCTCATGCCTCAGGATCTCGACCGCCTCTACGCCGACCTGCTGGCCGGCAAGCGCAGCGGCCGACCACTCGCTCGGCGCACCGTTCGGTACATCCACACGGTGCTCGGCAAGGCCCTGCGCGACGCGGTGCGGACCGATCTCATCGCCCGCAACGTTGCGCGCCGGGCCACTCCCCCGTCGGCGGCATCGGCGCGGTCGCCGGAGATGAGCGTGTGGACACCCGACGAGCTCCGCGAGTTCCTCGAGGTCTCGGCCGGATCGCACCACGCGGCCATGCTGCGGGTCGCGGCGCTCACCGGTCTGCGGCGCAGCGAACTCTGCGGGCTGCGCTGGCAGGACGTCGACCTCACCGCGCTGCGTCTCGTGGTTCGCCAGGCGATCACGACCGCCGATCACGTACCGGTCGCGGGCGAGACGAAGACCACGCGCTCGCGCCGGCCCGTCGACCTCGACGCCACGACCGCGGCCGTGCTCCGAGCGCACCGGAAGTGCCAGCGTGAGGAGCGGTTGCTGCTCGGGCCCGGGTGGCGCGACTCCGGTCTCGTGTTCACCATGCCCGACGGGAGCGCGTGGCATCCCGACGTGATCACCCGCGCGTTCGCGCGACTGGTCGAGCGCTCTGGACTCCCGAGGATCCGACTGCACGACCTTCGCCACACGCACGCCACGCATCTGCTCGCAGCGGGCATCAACGTGCGGGTCGTGTCCGAACGGCTGGGGCACGCGTCAACCGCCTTCACGCTCGACGTCTACGGCCACGTGCTCCCGGGCCAACAAGCCGACGCGGCCGCGGCCGCCGCGGCGCTCGTCGACAGATGAACGACAACCCGGCGCGGTCGCTTCGTCGCGCCGGTGCCGGTTCGGTGTGGAGCTCAGTCCAGCCCGAGCGAGATGATGAGCGCTCGGTCGAGCTGCGCCATCTTCGCGGGGCCGAGCCGGCCGCGGTGGCGGACGAGGACGTCCTTGGGCAACGTGAAGAGGTTGTCGCAGTTCACCGCGCAGTCATGATCGAGACCCTCTCCGACTCCTACCTCCACCTCCGCGACATGGCCATGGAAGGTGCTGGTGACCAGCGCGCACACCAGCGTCGTGAGTACGGGTATCGCGGTGTCGCGGGTCGCGACGACGACCGGATGGGTGCCCACACCGGGGATCGCGGCATCCCAGACGTCGCCGCGAGCGATCAGCGCTCGTTGGCGGCGAGGCATGCGGCGGCAGAGAACGAGGCGAGCTGGGCGATCAGCTCGTCATGACCACGATCGGGCTCCGCGTAACGTCGCCGGTAGGACGCCGCGATGGCATCTTCGCCGTGGCTGGCGAGCCATTCACGAACAGCCGTCGAGATGACCGCGGCGCGGTTCGCGGCAAGTCCTGCAGCCACCGCCCGATCAAGGGCTTCGACGACCGCCGGATCGAGCCTGGTTGTCACGGGAACGCCCATGCAGGCAAGCCTAGCGGACGGTGTGTACGTATTGTAAACAGCCCCGTTCGTCGGGCGAGATGGCCCGCCCGGATCTCGCGGGCTCGCGCTCACCGTCGAACCGGACGCGCAGGGACCGCTGCGAGGGATCGACGCTGACGACGGTGCCGCGCTCACCGTTGATGAGTCCGAGTGGTCGGCTGTTGTGCAGCGTCAGGACCCGATCTCCCGACGCGAACTCCCGATAGCCCACCGCAAGACGCTGCTCGCCCAGCTCGCCGCGCGTCTCGCGAACGACCCGGGCGCGCCGGTTGAGATCGGCGACGTCGCCGCGCCGCCGGGCGAGCATGATCGCGTCGTCACCGCGCTCGGTTGACGCGTACCAGTCGAGAACCATCCACTCGCGCACCTGCGCCAAGCTCGGGGCCTCGG
>Ga0209587_1000089_pt1 | contig 42969 bp, 43 predicted proteins | sample NGEPerD_2_FD_184512 | JGI IMG/M metagenome (GOLD analysis project Ga0209587, IMG submission 184512) | Arctic peat soil microbial communities from the Barrow Environmental Observatory site, Barrow, Alaska, USA - NGEE PermafrostL1-D... | ecosystem: Environmental > Terrestrial > Soil > Wetlands >...
CGCTTGCGGGCGAACTTTGTGGCCCTGACCACGTCACGGGTGGTGCGGCGACAAAGTTGGGGCGGGCCCCGGACCGGGCCCTACTTCTTCGAGGTCTTCTTAGCCGTGGTCTTCTTCTTGGTGGACTTGGCAGTTGATTTCCGCGTCGTCTTCTTGGAGGACTTGGCCTTCGTCCCCTTGCCCTTGGCACCTCCGGCCGTGCCTTCTCGCTTCTCCTTCTTGATGTAGCGGCACTTGGGGTAAGTCGAGCAACCGACGAAGGGCCCGAAGCGGCCTTGTCGCTCGACCAACGGCTCCCCGCAATCGGGGCACGGCTCGCCCGTCTCCCTGGGCGGCTCTTTCTTGATGTACTTGCAGTCCGGGTAGTTCGAGCATCCGACGAACGGCCCGAAGCGACCGGTCTTGGTCACCAGCTCGGCCTCGCAGCGAGGACAGCGCTCGCCCGTCGCCTCGGGGTCGGGAAGCGGCTCGCCGGACTCATCAAGCTGCTTAGACCATCTGCATTCGGGGAAGCCGGAGCAGGACAGGAACCACATCCCGTGTTTGCCGAACTTCTCAACCACGGGACGGCCACATTCGGGACACACCTTGTCGGTGGGACGCTCGGGCCGGCTCATCTTGTCCTGCTGCTCTTCGACGAGCGCCGAGAAGGACTCGAAGAAGGCCCTCACGACGGGGACCATCTCCTTCTCACCTTCGGCTATGTCGTCTAGCTCGGTCTCCATCCGAGCGGTGAAATCGGGATCGACGAACTCCGGAAAATGGGCCTCGAGGAGTTCGACCACGACTTCACCGCGTGCCGTGGGATGGAGCCTCCGGCTCTCCGAGCGAACGTATTCGCGGTTGGACAGCACCTGCACCGTGGGGGCGTAGGTCGACGGCCGCCCAATGCCGAGCCGCTCCATCTCCCTTACCAGGGTCGCCTCGGTGTAGCGAGGCGGAGGTTGCGTGAAGTGCTGCTCAGGCTCAATTGCCCGGAGAGTAAGGGCCTGGCCCTCCTCGAGGTCGGGGAGCAGCCCCTCCGCCTCCTCCGGCTCGTCGTCGCGCCGGTGCAGGTAGACTTTGAGGTATCCGTCGAACTTGAGGATCTGTCCGGTGGCACGGAAGGTGACGCCGCCCGATAGGACGTCCACCGAAGTGGCGTCGTAGACGGCATCGGACATCTGGGAGGCCATCGTTCTCTGCCAGATCATTTCGTAGAGCCTCAGAGAGTCGCGCTCCAGCTCGGAGGCGAGGGCCTCAGGGGCACGTGCCGCCGAGGCGGGCCGGATGGCCTCGTGCGCCTCCTGGGCGCCCTTCGATTTCGCCGCGAACTTGCGGGCCTGATGGTAGCGAGCGCCCCAGCGCTCTCTTACAACCTGTGAGATCTCCGCCTGGCCGTCCTGAGACAGGTTGGTCGAGTCCGTCCTCATGTACGTGATGTGGCCCGCCTCGTAGAGGGACTGGGCCAGCTTCATCGTCTTCCAGGTCGGAAAGCCGAGGCTGCTCGAGCCCGCCTGCTGCAGGGTCGAGGTCCTAAAGGGAGCGGGCGGCTTGCGCGTCCGCTCCGTCTTGCGAACCGCCGACACCGTCCAGGGGCCGGGACTGGTTCGCTCGACGACCTCGGAGGCCTGCTCCCCGGTAGCGAGATTGAACTTGTCCTTCTCCGAATATGGGTGCGCGGCCACGAAACGAGAACCCTCTGCCGTCTCGAGCGAGGCTCTGATGTCCCAGAATTCGCGCGGCTTGAAGGCGCGTATCTCTCGCTCTCTGAGGACCACAAGCTGCAAGGCCGCACTCTGGACCCGTCCCGCCGAAAGGTTGGGGCCCACGGTTCGCCACAGCAGCGGGGAGAGCTTGTAGCCCACGATGCGGTCAACCGCCCGGCGAGCCTGCTGCGCATCCACGAGATCCATGTCTATCGACCGGGGGCTGCCGAAGGCTGCGGTGACGGCCCGCTCGGTTATTTCGTTGAAGGAGACCCGCCGGGTCCTGTCTGCCGGGAGCTTGATCAGCTCGGCGACGTGCCAGGCGATGGCCTCGCCCTCGCGGTCGGGGTCGGGGGCCAGCCACACCGTCTCGCTCTCCTTCGCCGCCTTGCGAATGGCGGCGATGGCCTTCTTGGCATTCGCTTGCCCAAGGGCCTGGTAGCGGAGGTGGACGCCACCGTCGATATCGATGCCAAAATCGGACTTGGGAAGGTCGCGGACGTGGCCCATGGAGGCGAGGACCGTGAAGTCCTTGCCCATGTATTTTTCGATCGTCTTCGCCTTGGCAGGCGATTCGACGATTACCAGATTCTTTGACACATCACTCCTGATCTCTTGAGAGGCGTTCTGTCGGGCACCGGCTAGTCCGCCGTACTCCCCACATCGTCCAGCCCGGTCACCGCCTTGACCAGCCGACTCTTATCCACGCGATCCTCCAGCGGATCGCTCATGCTGCGAGAACGCTGCCACGGCGGCGATTGTTCCACAAGCCCTCTCCAGCTGATTACCTGCAGGGATTTGCCAACAAACCTCGCAAAGTACCATCGAGCCTAATGGAAGTCATCGTTCAGCTCATGAAGGACTGGGTCATCCAGTATGGCTATGCGGCCATTTTTTTGCTCATGCTCGCCGAATCGGCCTGCATCCCGTTCCCCTCAGAGGTGACCATGCTGGTGGGGGGCTGGTACTCGGCCGAAGGCACCCTTAACCTCTACTGGGTCACGGCCGCCGGCGTCTTCGGCAACCTCGTCGGCTCGTGGGTCGCTTACGCGGCCGGTCGTTTCTACGGCCGGGAGCTGCTCGACCGCTACGGCAAGTACATCCTGATCCGCAGCCACGACATCGACCGGGCCGAGGTGTGGTGGGAAAAGTACGGAGAGGCGGCGACCTTCTTCAGCCGGCTCCTGCCGGTGATCAGGACCTTCATCTCTCTCCCCGCGGGGATCGCACGGATGCCCTTCGCTAAGTTTACACTGTATACCTTCCTCGGTGTCGTCCCCTGGACCTTCGGTCTCGCCTACCTCGGCGTGGTCGTCAAAGACAACTGGGAGAAAGCCCTCGGCTATTTCAACGGGCCCACATTCGTCATCGCAGGACTCCTAGTCGTGGGAATGGCACTGTGGTACCTAAGACGCCGGCGCAACCGGAAGCTCGGGGCCGAGACGTCGAGTGGTAATTAATGGTTGCTTCGCGATCCCACCACTCGGCAGCGTCATCGGCGGTCAGGCAAGGCCGATCTCTGGCGCCACCTCCTGGAGGCCCGTGATCGAGATCGCGATGAACTCGTCCATCGGTACTCCGATCGATTCCTCCACCCCCCTGATCTTGTCCCGCTCCACGCCCGGGGCGAACGACTTCTCCTTGAGCTTCTTCTTCACCGAGGACACCTTCATGCCCTCCGCCCGCTGAGGGCGCACCAGGGCGCAGGCGACCAGGAGTCCCGAGACACCGTCGGCGTGAACTATGGAGCGGGACATGAGGTCCGTCTGGTAACGCTCCTCACCGTGAGCCAGGATCGCGTTGAGAACCTCAGAGTCGCCGTAACCCTCCGCCTCGAGCCATTCGACCGACTGATAGCCATGGCGGGCGATGTCGTCGTGAGTCTGATCCTGATCCAGGTCGTGAAACATCCCGGCCAGTCCCCAGCGCTCGACGTCCTCACCGAAGTGCCTCGCAAGCGCCCGCATGACACCTTCGACCGAGACGAGGTGGCGGATGGTCGTGTCCTTCTCGGCGTACTTCTCGACCAAAGCGCGGCCCTCCTCGCGGTTCACTCCTCGTCTCCCGCGAGAACCTCTCTCAAGTCCGACTCGGCCTCTGAGGTGGCAAGCGCCAAGACCTCGTCGCCGACGCTCAACTGCGTATCCGAGGTCGGGGCAATTACGTGGCGATCCCGCACGATGGCCACCAATGTGCAGTCCGGCGGCATCTCGAGGTCGCCTACGGTCTTGCCTTCGGCGGGCGAGCCTTCCGCCAGAGTCACCTCGAGCAGCGCCACCTTTCCCTGCTCGAGTTTCAACAGCCTGACAAGGTCTCCCGTGGAGACCGCCTCCTCTACCAGGGAGGTAAGCAGGTGTGGAGTGCTGACTGCTACATCGACACCCCAGCTCTCGGTGAACAACCACTCGTTGTCGGGATGGTTGACGCGCCCCACTACCCGGCGCACGCCGAACTCCTGCTTTGCGAGAAGGGAGATCACGAGGTTGTCCTCATCGTCCCCGGTGGCCGCAACCATGACATCGCACGACGTAAGGACCGCCGCGTCCAGAGTGTAGAGCTCACAGGCATCGCCTACGATCCAGGTGACGCCGAGCTCCTCCTTGAGATGCTGGACGACTTCTTTGTTCTGTTCGATGAGAAGGACTTCATGTCCTTTCGCGTGAAGGTCGCCCGCGACATACGTTCCGACGTTACCGGCCCCGGCGATTGCGATTCGCATGCACTTCCTGGTCATGCCTGTCTGCCCGTCTCTTTGAGCTGCTCCCGGAGCGAAGCCCCGTCCGCCCGCACTACGGCGATGTGAAGGATGTCGCCGTCCTGAATCGTCAATTCACCGTCGGGTATACGAGGTACGCCGAAACGGCTAACTGCGACCACTCGACGATGCCCTGCGACGTCCAGGTCCGAGCCGGCTTTGCCGATCACCTCGGAGGGGGCGGCAAGTGCCACGATGATGACCTCGCCGTTGTCGACCGTGTGCTCGACCGGCACGTCTTCGGGCACGAGAAAGCGCAGCATCTGATCGGTAGTCCATCTCACCGTCGCTACCGTTTGGATTCCGAGTCGCTGATATACCTGGGCGCGACGAGGATCGTAGATGCGAGCGATCACCTGAGGAATGCGGTAATGCTCGCGGGCGACGCGCGCTGAGACGATGTTCGAGTTGTCTCCGCTCGTAACCGAGGCGAAGGCATTCGCTTCCGAGATCCCCGCCTCTTCCAGCACGTCGCGGTCGAAGGCGAAGCCGACCACCCGCCGGCCCTCGACGGACTCCCTGAGCCGCTCGAACGCCCGGGGGTTCTTGTCGATCACAGCCACCGAGTGCCCGGCGGATTCGAGGCTTGAGGCGAGGTCCGAGCCCACGCGGCCGCAGCCGGCGATGATTACGTGCACGTGGCGAGCTCCTTTCCACCCGGCGGCGGAGATATCAGGCTCCGTCTCGGATACGCGAATGGCGCGGAGATACTGACATACTTCTCCCTCGTGTCTAACAACCCCGGCTGGCTCGACAGGCTGACCAAGCCCCCCGAGGCCGCTCGCTCCGAGAATCTGAGGAAATGGGCCGAGACGATATCGGGAGCCACCCCGATTGCTGATGCGTCCGAACAGCACCGGCACAAGGTCGCCGGAGTGATCCAGAACATTCGGATCGACCCTCGTCAGGGTTCCGGCTGCATCGAGGCCACCGTGATCGACGGCTCCGGGGAGATCGTCGCCAAATGGCTGGGGCGGCAGAGCATGTCCGGAATTCGTCTGGGGGTCGGTTTGGTGATCGAGGGCATGGTGGGGGTCGGTATCGACGAGGAGAAGGTCATCTTGAATCCCGAGTACCAGCTCGTCCCCGGCCCTGAACGCGGTTAAGTTCCGCCGATGAAGACGCAAGCCGCTTTCAAGCGCATCCTGGTCGGCCGCCCGATGGCCTCGGGCGAGCTCGGACACACATTGCTGCCCAAGACCATCGCGCTGCCGGTGTTTTCCTCCGATGCGCTGTCATCGGTCGCATACGCAACCGGCGAGATCATCCTCGTGCTAGGGGTCGTCGGGGCGGCCGCGGTCGCAAACGTCGTCCCCATATCGATTGCCGTGGCGGCGCTGCTGGCCATTGTCGTGTTGTCCTACCGGCAGACCGTGGCTGCCTATCCCAACGGCGGCGGCGCCTACATCGTCTCCTACGACAACCTGGGGATGTATCCAGGGCTGCTTGCTGCCGCGGCTTTGCTGTTGGACTACGTGCTTACTGTGAGCGTTTCTACCGTCGCCGGAGTGGACGCTCTCGTTTCGTCCGCGCCGCAGCTGGCCGACTACAAGGTTCCTCTGGGTATCTTCTTCGTCCTCCTCGTGGCACTCGCCAACCTTCGAGGGGTACGCGAGTCCGGCACCTTCTTTGCCCTCCCGACCTATGGGTTCATCCTCTGCATGTACGTGCTCCTGGGCACCGGGCTCATAAAGTGCCTCGGGGGGTGCCCTGTGGTCGACACACCGGAGGGATACGGGGGTGCCGCCGGCGCCGTCACGCTCTTGTTAGTGCTCAAGGCGTTCTCCGCCGGAACGACCGCATTGACCGGAGTCGAAGCCATATCTAACGGCGTCACCGCCTTTCGTTACCCTCAGTCCAAGAATGCCGCCATGACTCTGGTGATTATGGGCTCGATCTCCATCTCCCTGTTCATCGGCACTTCGTGGCTGGCCAGGAGCACAGAGGTTGTATTCACACATACCTCTGAACGGACGGTGATCGCGCAGATGACTGCAGCGATATTCGGGGAAGGGTTGTTCTTCTTCGTCATCAATGCTCTGACCGCCGCAATCCTGTTTCTGGCCGCTAATACCGCTTACGCCGGGTTCCCGAACCTGACCTCGATCCTCGCGGTCGATCGCTTCCTGCCGCGCCAGCTCATGAACCGCGGCGATCGCCTCGTGTTCTCCAACGGCGTGATCATCCTCACCTTCTTCGCCTGCTTGCTGATAGTCATCTTCGACGCCACGCTCAACCACCTCATCCAGCTCTATCTGGTGGGCGTGTTCATCTCCTTCACCTTGTCGCAGGCGGGCATGGTGGTGCACTGGAGAAAGTCACGCGAGAAGGGCTGGAGGCGAAGCGCCGCCATCAACGGGTTCGGAGCGACGCTCACCGCGGTCGTTCTCATAGTCGTGATCCAGAGCAAGTTCTTGGAGGGGGCCTACGTCGTCATCGCCGCCATCCCGGTGATGATCTATGCGATGCGCTCGGTGCACCGTCACTACACCGAGCTCAGGGCCCAGCTCGCCCATCCCGAGCGCGTGCCCGCCGATCGCAGGCCGGGGCATCAGCACATGGTCATCCTGGTCGAGCGGGTCGATGCCGCCACCGCCCGCGCCGTCGGCTACGCGCGCTCGGTGCGACCCGCCGACCTGCATGCGGTGGCCTTCGACGACTCCGTGCAGGACGAGTGGGCGAAGCTCGCGCCTCAGGTCGAGCTGGCGGTGATCCCCACGGGGGAGTCACGCAAGGCCCGGCTCAAGAAACACCTGCGGTCGCTGCGCAAGGACCTGGGGCGGGACGACTTCCTCACTCTGGTGGTGCCCGAGATGCTCCAGTCGAAGGGCCTGTGGCAGATCCTGAGACAGCCCGGGCTGCAGCGACTCAAGGCCTCTTTCTTGCGCGAGCCGGGGATCCAGGTGCTGGACGTTCCCCTCGACCGCTCGGAGGCTGCCGCAGGCAGCGGGGCTCACCGCTCGATCGAGCCCGCCCGCAACTATGTCCTGGTGCTCGTGGCCGGGGTCCACAACGCCACGCTGCAGGCGATCGAGTACGCCGAGACACTGCGGCCCACCGACCTCAGAGCGGTATCGTTCGGGCTCGACCCCGCCGCGACCGAGAGGCTCGGCAACGACTGGCTCGCCTCGGGCATACCCCATCCGCTCGAGATCGACGATTCCCCCTTCAGAGACATAGGGGGCTCGTTGATCGATTACGTGCACAGGTTCAAGCCCGACGGGGTCAAGCGGGTGGTCACGGTGGTGATGCCGGAGTTCATAGTCTCTAAGCGCCGTCATCAGCTGCTGCACGGCCAGACCGCCCTCATCATCAAGAGCCGCCTGCTGTTCGAGCGCGGCGTGGTGGCGGTCTCAGTCCCCTACCACATTGAGGACTGAGGCCACCCCCCGAATGCTGCTCGCTGAGAGCTACCCGCGGTGGCTGGCGTGCGACAGTCGCACAGGAACCACCGGAAATGGTGGCCGACGTGCGACAGTCGCATCCTGACCACTCCCCTGCTTACGGACTACTGCTAGGGGATGAGACCTCTCAGGAGGTTGCCGCCGCAGGCTCAGGAGACGAGGGCACCGGCTCCTCATCCATGGCCTTCGCCTTGCGCTTGCTGAACGCGATCGAGGCAAGCAGTACAGCCAGCGCAATGCCGGCTATGAGGTACCGGGCTGTGACGTTCTCTCGCAGGTTGATGACCGCAGGCAGGATCAACAGCGATACTAGGTTCATTACCTTGATGAGCGGGTTCAGGGCAGGCCCTGCCGTGTCCTTGAAGGGGTCTCCCACGGTGTCCCCGATGACCGCCGCCTTGTGAGCCTCTGACCCCTTGCCTCCCTCGTTGCCATCTTCGATGTACTTCTTGGCATTGTCCCACGCCCCGCCGGAGGTGCTGAGGAAGTTCGCCATAAGCTGACCGGTGAGGATTACAGCAGCAAGAAAGCCTCCCAGCGCCAGATAGCTGATCCCGAAGCCCACGATCACAGGAGTCAGCACCGCCAGCAGCGCCGGTGTTGCAAGCTCCCGGAGCGAAGCCGCGGTGCAGATGTCGATGACGCGTCCGTACTCGGGTCGCTCGGTTCCTTCCATGATCCCGGGTTTCTCTTTGAACTGCCGCCTAACTTCCTGGACCACGATCGAGGCGGTGCGGCCCACGGCTCTGATGGCCAGAGAGCTGAACAGGAACGGCACAGAGCCGCCGATTAACAGTCCGATGAACGTCTTCGGGTCGGCGACGTTGATCTGAGTGAGTGGATTGTTGAACAATGCGGAGCCGGTGGCTTCGATGTCGAACTCCGAGCCGATCGTCTCGATGAACGAGGCGAACAGGGCCACTGCCGCGATCACAGCGGAGCCGATGGCGAAACCCTTGGTCACGGCCTTGGTGGTGTTGCCCACCGCGTCGAGGCCGACCATGATGCGCTCGGCGTCGCCATCGAACTCACCCGACATCTCGGCGATGCCGGCCGCGTTGTCGGCAACGGGGCCGAAGGTGTCCTCGGACACGACGACCCCGGTGGTCGCGAGCATGCCCATGCCCGTCAGTGCCACGAGATAGAGGGAGAACTGGAGGTTTCCCCCACCCAGGAAGAGGGCCACTCCGAGGGCACCGGCGATGGCGATCACCGCCCACACCGAGGACTCCAGACCTGAGGAGATTCCCGACAAGATCGTCGTGGCGGGCCCGGTCCGGGCGGCTTCGGCGATCTCGCGAACGGGAGCGGTTTCGGTCGAAGTGAAGTACTCGGTAAGCCGGCTCACGACCTGGGCAAGCACCAAGCCCGAGACTACTGCGAAGAAGACCTTCCAGCCCTCGTTCCCATGGTCGTTGCCAACGTAGAACTGAGCCACGAGAAAGGTCCCGATTACGGTCAGGATGCCGGCTGAGAGAAAGCCCCTGTTGATCGGCGCCATGGCGGTCTTGTCGTTGTCGGTAGCGCGCACCATGTAGACGCCGACGATGGAGGCGAGCACGCCGATGGCACGGGCAATGACCGGAAAGATCAGTCCCAGTGCGGGGTTCGCGCCGATGGAGTTGAAAGCCGCCACGCCGAGGATGATCGATGCAACCAGCGTGACCTCGTAGCTCTCAAAGAGGTCGGAGGCCATTCCCGCACAGTCGCCCACGTTGTCCCCGACGTTGTCGGCGATAGTGGCGGGGTTGCGGGGGTCATCCTCTGGGATCCCGGCCTCGACCTTGCCGACGAGGTCGGCGCCGACGTCGGCCGCCTTGGTGAAGATGCCGCCACCGACTCGGAGGAAGAGGGCGAGCAGAGATCCGCCGAAGCCGAATCCGATCAGGATTGCGGACGAGGTGTTCTGGAAGATCAAGATGATCACGGTGGCTCCCAGGAGCCCGAGGCCGACTGTGAACATGCCGGCAACTCCTCCCGTGCGGAACGCCACTTTGAGCGCCGCCGGAAGCGAGCCGGAGCGGGCCGCCGCCGCGGTGCGGACGTTTCCCCGCACCGCAAGGCTCATCCCGATGAAGCCGGTAAGGCCCGACATGAAAGCTCCCGCGACGAACGCGAGGGTCCGATACAGGCCGGACTCGAAGTAGTTGAGCGCCGTCCCCCCGCCGGGCATAAGCACGGTTGTGCTAGTGAGAAAGACGATCGCCGCGAGCGGCACGGTAATAACAGCAATAGTTTTGAACTGCCGCTTCAGGTAGGCGAGGGCGCCCTCCTGGATGGCGTTTGCGATCTCGCGCATCTTCGGCGTGCCCTGGTCTGCGGCCAGGACCCCTTTCATGAGCATGAATCCAGTCGCGAGTGCGATCAGCGCAGTCAGGGCGGAGAAGTACAGCCAGAACATCTCGCCGGCCCCCAGGCTGAACTCCTGATAGCCGCCCTCTGCGGCCAACAAAAAATGTGACATCTATCCCAGGCTCCCTTCTGTCTCCGTCTTAAACCCGATCCGCCCTGAGCCGGAAGGCCATCTGAGGAGCCTCATACCGGCTGTTCCTTCAACTTTCCTGCTCCGTTAGTGCCCTCATCCGAGTCCGACAGGACTCTGACGAAGATCTGACTCGCCACCTTTTCCCCGATGGTGCGGTCTTCGCCCTCAACCCTCATCACCAGCGGTCCATCGAAGGGATGCTTCTCCTTGATCAGCACCCTGACACCGGGCCTGAGGCCCATGGCGTCGAGAAACTTCACCACCTCCGGGTCGGTTGAGCCCGGCATCGCTACGACCGCCTCGGCCCCCGGCTCGAGCGCGTACAGGGTCGGCATCTCGGGAATGTGGGAGACGTCCGGCTCGGGGATGGGAAAACCGTGCGGACAGGTCGCAGGCCGGTCCATCGCCACGAACATTCGCTCCTCCACCTCCTGAGGAAGCTCGTGCTCGAACGCTCCGGCAAGGCGGTCCGCCTCGTTCCAGGCGTAGCCGAGCATGTCCGAGAGAAAGCGCTCGACGATGCGATGACGGCGGATGGCCGCCACTGCGGCCCGCCGTCCGGCTGTCGTCAGCTCCACTCCACGATAGGGCTGATGCTCGAGCAGATTTCTCTCGGCGAGCCTCTTGACGGTCGTGGTGACGGTCCCCGGAGACAGGCCGATCGCGTCCGCCAGCGCCCCTGTGTGCGCGAACCCGCCCCCCTTGGAGAGGCGGTAGATCGCCTTCAACATCTCGCGATCCGGTTTGGTGAGAGCGATGAGTATCTTTTTCAAGTCGCCCAAGTATTGTTTTGGGCACTCAAAAAGTCAACCCGCAAAAATACGGAGAGCGCCTGCCGGCAATTATTCCTGCTCGGAGGCGGCGTCCTCGACGCTGTTGTAGATGGGGAACACCTTGGTCAGCCCCGTGATCTTGAAGATCTTGAGGATCTTGTCCTGAGTGCAAACGAGCGCCAGGCCCCCGTCGTGGGCCTTGACTCGCTTAAGAGCACCCACCAACACGCCGAGACCTGTGGAGTCGAGAAAGTCCACTCCCTCGAGGTTGACGACGATATCGTAGGAGCCCTCAGAAACGAGCTCGATGAGCTGTTCCCGCAGCTTGGGAGCGGTGTAGACGTCAACCTCGCCCTTGACGTCGACGACGGCGAACGAGTTGAGCCGTCGTACGTCTATGCCCAGTTCCATTGCCGTCCTCCTAGAGCGAATTGCCTATGGCGGTGAGAGAGTTCGGAATCCTACTCTCGGCTCCACGGGGGCCGGAGATAGCAAGCTTCGGAACGTACCGACAGAAGACGCGATAACCTGCCCAGCCTGCCAGATCGAGGGGATCTTTGAGCGCAAATCTGCCTTCCGACAAGCGCATATGGATAGGGGCCGCCTCCGTGGCGATTGTGGCGGTGGCCCTGATTTGGGTGGCCGCGGTGGGCGGCGAGGGCCGCTCGCCGATCGAGGTGTTCGGGGGCCTGGGAAAAGGGCGCTCGGAGCCGCCTCGGACCGCTCCGAAGATTGACCACGCACCCTGGAAGCTGCGCGTGAGCAGAGCGGGCAGGCCTGAGCGGCTCTCCAAGCAGGCCAAAGCACGTCTCGAGGCTCAACGGCCCAAGGTCAAGCGGGCCGTAAGAGCTGCCTACGACGCGATCTTCCTCGACCAGGAGCGGCCGGCTCGCTCCTTCACCGATCTCGCTTGGCGCGCCTTTCAAGAGACCCACGCCACTCTTCCCCAGGGATCAGAGAGCGTTCGCCTCCTGTGGCGCAGGGCCCTCATCGGGCTTCAGGCGGACAGTGCCCGCCGAGCTTCGGCACAGGTCACGGTGGTGGCGAGTGGGATTCAGGGTGAACGCAAGTTCAAGCTCTCGCATCGAGCCCGGCTGTGGCTCGAGCGAAAGGAGCAGGGCTGGAAGATCGCCGCCTTCGACATGAGCAGACGACCACTCAAGCTAAGCCGGGGCAAGTCGTGATCCGCCGTACCCTTGCTCTGCTCGTGTTTCTGTGCGTCCTGATCACCTGCTTCCAGCTGATCGGCCCTCCTCGCTCCGTTCCTCGAGTCGCCGCAGGGCCGGTGGTCGCAGGCCCCGTGCACCACAGCTTCCAGCCCACCAAGGGCAAGGTCTTCGTGCTTGTGATTGGAAACGACGCTCGCGTCGGGAATCCCGATCGCTCCCGAGCCGACGCGCTTCATGTCATCGGGCTCAACACCAAGACGATGAAAGGCGGCATCCTCAACTTTCCGCGTGACTCGTGGATCAATATCCCCGGTCACGGCATGGGACGAATCAACGAGGCCCTCTATCAGGGCGGGCCTCAGCTAATGGCGCGCACCGTGGAGAGCCTCACCGGCATCCGGCTCGACCTCTGGGTCATGACGGGCTTCGAGGGTTTCAGGGGTGTGATGCGCATGCTCGGAGGAGTCAAGATCCATCTCAGCCAAGATATCTTCGACCCCGGCGGGTCCGGCGCGCGCCTGCGCAAGGGCACGCACGTGCTGCACGCCGGAGGGGCGCTCGCCTACGTGAGAACTCGAAAGGTGTTTGCCTCGGGCGACATTGCCCGATCGACCAACCAAGCCCGCTTTCTTTTATTTCTGCTGGCCAAGCTCCGCAAGGAAGTCGAACGAGATCCCGCCGCATTGTTCGACTGGATCGACATCACCCGGCGTCACACCCGCAGCGATATCTCCGCCGAGGACCTGTTCCGGCTCGGAGTGCTTGCCACGCAGGTATCGCGCAAGCGGGTCGGAAACGTCACGGTGCCGGTCTCGATCGGCTCCGTGGGAGCGGCGAGCGTGGTGTTCATCTCCCCCAAAGCGAGCTCTATCTACGCCCGTTTCCGGCGCACGGCTGCGTTGTAGCCCTCGCGTCTCGTCGGACCACCCGGGCGGTGAATCGATCCCCGCTGATCTCAGCTGGCTGCGCGGTAGTTGAAATGCGACAGTCGCACGTGGACCACCGTTTTCGGTAGCTGAGATGAGCCTGTGGCACGTGGACCCCGCGCGTTGACTACCTCGGGCCGGATGGCCTTAAGCAAGCGACGCGGCGAAATCGTCGGCCGCCAGGGGGCGCCCGGTGGCCTGCACGATGAGCTCGTCCCAGCGCAGCGATGCACCGATCTCGAAGATTTTGTTGCGCAGCAGCTCCCCGGCGCGCGCCGAGCCCGGGACGCCGCCTGCGTCCCGCTCGCAGACGCCCTCGATCTGAGACGCCAGCAGCTCTCCCAGCAGATAGTTGTGGTAGTAGACGGGGGCCACCGCCACGTGGACCTTGGCCGCCCAATCGGGGGCCCTCCGGTCCGGCGGCGCCTGCACTAGCTGAAAGCGCTCGACGAGCTCCCACCAGCGCGCCTCGAGGTCCGCCTCCGGATCCGAGTAGAGGTCGCGTTCGAAATGGGTCATAACGAGGCCCCAGCGAGCGAACAGAACCCTCTCGGCCGCGGCGGCGTGAGCCAGGCCGGACAACAGAGCATCGACGTCTTTCTCGTCGAGCCTGGCGGTCTTCGTCAGCCAACGCCGGTCTCGAACCAGGCGGCCGCACAGGATGGCGATCGCCTCGGTCACGAAGATGTGGGCCGGGCGGCGCAGCAGATAAGGAAGGCGGCGATCGATCGAGATGTCGTAGGCCGCGTGCCCCGACTCGTGCAGCATGGTCTCGACCCAGCGCTCGCCCGGCACGACGTTGGCAAGGATGCGCACGTCACCACCGCGATCGATGTCGATGCAGAACGCATGCTGGCACTTGTCAGCGCGCGGATACAGATCTGAGCCGTCGAGAATCGAGCCGAGATCGATGTCCCAGGCACCGAAGGTTCGCTGAGAGACATCGGCCGCATCGGTTTGACCAAGCGATTCGTCCAGGTTCAGTCCCCCGGCCGCGGGGAGGTGCTGAAAGAAGGGATCGGCGTAATGCCATGGGTAGACCTTATCGACACCGAAGCGCTCGCAAAGGGTGGCATCGAGCTGCTGCTTCCACGCCCGGAATGGCTCTGAGGTAAGCCGTTCGAGCTGATCCAAAGTCTCGAACAGCCACGACTCATCGAGCTCCTGCAGGCGCAAGGACATCCGGTAGTAGTCTGAGAAACCTAGGTCGATGGCGATTTCGTTACGGGTGCGGGCAAGCTCCCGCACCCGATCGGAGACACGTGCGCCGATCTCCTTGGATGCTTCCCAAGCCCGACGCCGCAGGCCCTCGTCCGACGAGTTCGCGAGAATCTTGAGAATGTCGTTGTCTGTCACAGGGCGGCCTTCGATCGTGGGGCGAAAGGAGGCGAAGTCACCCTCGACCGCACTCGACAGCTCGACGATGCGGCTTCGCTGTCCGGGACTCATCTGGTTTCCAAGGAGGGATAAACGCATGACCTCGAGCTGACGCCGCAGGTGAGGCTCGTGCAGTTCGGTGGCGAGCGCGTCCTCGACCGCTCGCAATAGCTCAGCATCCCCCTTGAGCTCTCGCAGCTCCAGCTCGAGATCGGTCCGGGCCTGCTCGGACTCGGGAGTGGCGCGCACCTGCGATTCCCAGTAGGCCTCGTGAAAGCGAGTTTCGACGTCTTGCCACTGGGTGCTGAGATTGGAGACGAGTTGGTGAGGATGCACATCGGACATTGGAGCATCCTACGGGCGAGGCGCCCGTCTCGGTTTCGGCTCGCAACGGCGGCTCAGATGGATCGCCTCAAGTGCGGTACCCACGTCCTCGCCGGTCAATACCCACCCTTGCCGGGGAGATCCACTCCTTGGGAAGTCAACCTCAACTCCTCGCTAGTGACGCGAACGCGATGATGTTGTCAAGGTAGTGACCCGTGGAGTCGTTGAATTCGCCGCCGCACGTAACGAGCCTCAACGTGGAGGTGTGAGTGTCGCCATAGACGCGCTCCGTTGGGAAGAAGTCTTTGGGATGCTGCTCCAGCCGTTCTACCTCGAACCAAACGATGGAGCGATCCCGGCCGATGACCTTTATCTTGTCTCCGGCGCTGAGGTAGCGGAGTCGGTAGAAGACCGCCGGCCCGGTCTTGGAGTCAATAAGTCCGACGATGACCGCCGGTCCTCGCTCGCCTGGAGTTGCCCCGCCCGACCACCAGCCGGTGAGAGCGAAGTTCTCCGGAACCTCAAGCGTTCCGTCCGATCTCAGGCCCAGTCGTAACAGCGAGGCCGAAACGCCAATTGAGGGGATGACGAGCCGGGCGGGGACGACCGGCTCCATCTTCTTGGCCGCCCCTGGCTTGGCCTGTCGGTCGTTCGTCTCTGGTTTGCGCCTTGGCTCCTGAACGTCCCTCTGCCTCGTGGACCGGGAGGTCGATTCTTCGTTCGAAGATCGAGAACCCGATCCACAAGCAGAGGTGAGAGGAGTGCAAGGAGAAGCGGCGCGATCCTCTTGGCGGACCAGCGTCGCTCCTTCCTCGCTATGCTTGCCTCCTGCAACATGCGTTAAGCGGAAAACCGTCGACGCAGAGCCGTACCGGCCCCTGCCAAAGGTACGGCACCACCGCCACCAAGAATGAATGGCAGTGCGCCGCCATTAGAAGATGCGGTTCCACCTGCGCCGGTGTCGACGCCGCCGACAGGTGCCTGACCGCCATCATCGCCATCGTCGTCATCGTCGTCTTCTTGCGCAAGGAGATCCCTCGTGCTGTCCCGCGTGCGCAGCTTCTCCGGTGAAGCCGACGAAGATGAGGCCGAACGCAAATAGCATGACCCCGACGCGCAAGAACCGATTGAGGCTCAAGTGTGCACTCATAACTTCCTTCCACCTCCGAACTCTAGGGAACTACCTGTCAAGGGACACCTTGTCCACGAGGAATGAGAACAACATGAGAAGTACGTGAGAGACTTCTCAAAAAGAACAGACTCTTTCGGAGCGTGCTCTTAATCGCCACGATCGCCGAGGGAGCAAAGCGGCGCGGCATCGTTTATGGAAGCTCAGGTACCAATGCGGCTATCATGAATTCGGCGATGAACCGGCCAAATCGTGGTAAGGACCACCCACGCTCGAGGACGAGTAGTTCGTAGATTTCGGCTGAGCTGCACGTCCATAAGACGTCGGTGGCCTGGGCCACCGAAACGCCATCTCGCAAGTAGCCGCGGTTTGCCAAAAAGCGGGCGTGGTGTCGCATCCGCTTGAGGCGCTCGTCGTTCATGTCTTTGAGCAGCGCTGCCATGGCCGGATCGGTGGCGGCGGCCGAGCGCATGAGCAGCCGGATCGGCGTCACTTCTGAGGCAACCTCGGTGGTGAGAGCTCCCCACTTGCGCATGATCGCTCTCGGGTCAGATTCGTGTACCCGCATGTCATCCGAGCGTTGATACGCGGGCACCGGTCCCTGCCCTTTCAAGCCTCGTTCGTAGACGGCTCGGACCAGTCCTGGCTTGCCCCCGAAAGCCTTGTAGATCGTGTCGACCGATAAACCCGCCTCTTTTGCGATGGCGGCGATCGTGGTGACCGCGTAGCCGGTATCCACGAACTGACGCTGGGCGGCGTCGAGCACCGCCTCCCGCGTGCGGAGAGCCTGAGCCTGGCGCAATGGAGAATCGTAACGACGCCGGCTCTTGCTGTTCGGCATAATTCGCTCCATACTCCTAGATTGAGTCTAGTTAACTATAGCCGATTGCGAGGATAGATGATCGAACGCGTGCGAGCAGAGCGCGATCCAGCGGCCGTCATTGACCGATTGGTACACGCAACCAACGAACATGACCTCGACGCCCTCGTTGGCTGTTTCGACGACGGCTACGCAAACGAGGCGCCGGCACATCCGCAGCGGGGATTCCGGGGCAGCGAGCAGGTTCGCCGGAACTGGACGCGGATCTTTTCCACAGTTCCCGATATCCGGGCACAGGTGCTGCGCAGGACCGTCGACGGCGACACCGTGTGGACGGAGTGGGAAATGTCCGGCACGCGCCGCGACGGGACCGCCTTTCTGATGCGCGGCGTGATCATCTTCGGCGTGGTGGAGGCGACCGTGACGTCGGCGCGCTTCTACCTGGAGCCGGTCGAGGACACAAGCGGAGACGTCAACGCAGCGGTTAACCGCGCGGTGGGCAGCTCGACCGCCGGCGCCAGGACCCGGGGGGGCAGATCATGACCTTGATGATGCCCGGCGGAATCGTCGAGCTGGCCGGCAGGGCGCAGCGCACCAGCCGTAGCAAGAAGGAGGCGTCGTGATTCTCGTCGTGGGAGCTACCGGATTGCTTGGTGGCGCGATTGTCGATCGCCTTGTCGGGCAACGGGAGAAGATACGCGCGCTTGTCCGAGACCCCTCTGCGGCAGAGGCGCTCAGGGAGGCGGGTGCCGACACGGTGTCAGGCGATCTCAAAGATCCGGCGTCTCTCCCACCAGCCTGTGAAGATGTGTCGACCCTGATCACGACTGCTAACTCGGCCGCCAGAGGTGGCGACGATAACGTCGAAACCGTCGACCTCGAGGGCAACCGCAACCTCATCGAGGCTGCGTCGGGCGCAGGGGTGAAGCATTTCATCTTCGTATCTGCGCAGGGAGAAGACCCCGCAAGCCCCGTGCCGTTCCTGCGGGCCAAGGGCCTCACATCGAAGCGGCTGCGCGAGTCCAGCATGACTTACACGGTTCTCTTGCCCGACGTCTATATGGATGTGTGGATCCCGCTCGTGTACTGGCTCCCGTGGCGTCAGGACGACCCATCACGATCGTCGGCGAGGGGACTCACAAGCATTACTTGATGAGCGTCGAGGATGTCGCCGGTTTCGCAGTTGCTGCTGTAGGCAACGATGCTGCGCACAATCGCGACCTTTTGATCGGGGGTCCGGAGGCACTCTCGTGGCGTGACGTAATCTCGGCCTTTGAGCGCCTGGGCGGAGAGCGGTTGGAGGTTCAGAGTCTTCAGCCCGGTGAGCCGATGCCGGGATTCCCGGACGCCGTCTCCGGGCTCATGGCAGGCTTGGAGACCTACAATTCACCCGAGCCCATCTCGAAGGAGGACGCCGAAGGCACCTTCGGCGTCCGGCTCACGACGCTGGAGGAGTTCCTGCAGCGGCAAACCAGCTAGGTCAAGCACGCCGGCGAGAGAGAAAGAGAACAGGAACGTAACTGAGGTGTCAGGTCGCAGATCGTCTGCAACCTAGCTCCGTGGTGCCTGCCTGCACACATCCGTACCGCGCGTCGTCTGCCCGTTGCATGGGACGTCAATCGAAACGTTTGAGTAGTCGGAAGCAGTCCGGTCTCGAGTCGCAGTCTCAGCTCGCGTGTTTTGCAGCAGAGCTCTCGGGGAACCCTCGAGACCACACCTCAGGGGCGACATCGGCTCCGTTCGGCCAGACAACCGTCTGCGCCTCCTGGTCCACCCTCCCGGAGCGGAACACAGCGGGATCCTTCAATGGGGCGAACATCGAACCCCACAGATGCGGCTCGAAATCAAGATCTCTGGTCGTTCCATCGTCAAGCGTGGCCCGGATGATATAGCCATCGAGGAACTCGATCGACTTGAGTATGGGTGACATCGACGGGCTCCCTTTCACGAAAGAGGATCGATCGGCAGCACGGGCTGGTGTGCTTGTGCTCGTCGCCAATTATCGCGCAACTCCTGTAGATGGGCACTCGCCCACTCGTGGATCAGCCTGCAGGCACAGAGCCCTATTCAACACCTCTTCCTGTCAAACATCGCCCTTCTTCCCCTCCCGTCCAGACCCCGACCGACCCTTCAGAAAATCGATCAACGTCGTGAGGTGGGCGGCGTCCTTCTCGCGCCCCGCAGCGCGTTTCATCTGGACGATGTCTTCCACATCTGCCACGCGAATCGCAACCCCGAAGCGCGTGACCACGCTTGCGCGCTCCCGCAGTTCCTCATATGGCGGAGCCCCGGCAGGCGCGAACAGCACATCGAAGGGCCCGAAACGCGTAACGAACGTCATCACAACCGCGCTTGCCAGCATGCCCGCGTCGAGGGGGACCTCCACAGCGTCTTCGGGATCTGGAACCCTGAGCCGCGCGTCCATCGCCTTCAGGGCCAAGGCCAGACGCTCACGATTGTGCTCGTCGGTCGCGGCGGTCACGTCTACGTCGAGGGTCGTGGCTAGGCCCGCTCCCTGCAACATCGCGGCCATCGCTCCGATAACGACGTAGTCGACATCGTTGTCCGCGAGGACTTGGAAGATCTGCTCAGGGTCAAAGCGCGACGAACTCACCCGTCTGCTCGGGCTCGCTCGCGCTGGGCTTGCTCGACGAGCTCTTTCTCACGCGCCCGCCAGCTGGAGAGCTCATCGGGAGACAGGCTTGCCTCGTATGCCGCCACCCACTCGTCGTGGTCATCGAGCCGCTCGAGGCGGATGCGGAGGTCCTGACCTGCGGCCCGCACGATGCGGGCGAGTATCTCGAGGCTAGGCGACTTGCGCCCCGCCTCGTACGCCGACAGGGTCGCCTGGGAGGTCCCCGCACGGCGGGCGAGCGCCCGCTGGGACAGCCCGGCGTCGTGGCGGGCAAGCCTGATGAGGTTGCCGGCCCAGGTGCTCATGACCGCGATGATATCCGGTCGGGTGTCAGAAGTCGACACCCTATCGGGCGTCACCTCGAATCGATTTCCACTAACTGGCCCCGTGGATCTATACGGTGGCGAGCTCCTCCGAGGGCGTCTAAGTGCGAGGGACGATGGGTCTCTGCAAGACCGAGTTCATCCGCAACAAGTGGCTTTGCGCGCTCTCGGCGACATCGAGTTCGGAATCTTGGAGTCGACTGGCGGAACACCGCCGGCTATTGAAGCCGATCGGAATCGGCCGAGGCAGGGGTCGCGTACTACAGTCAAAATGCCCGGTCATGGAGATCGGGACTCAATGAAACGGGCCTCCATGAAACCGGGCCGGTTCAACCCCGGACTAGGAAATGAACGCGACGACAAACTCCGCAGGCGGAACACGCCCTGCGAACTGCTCTTTCGCGTTGTGGTGCAGGGATTCGAACCAGTCACCCCGTTGTAGGTTCCTTGACCATTTGGCGCCGAGACCGACCTGAGTGCCGAGCTTCAGGGGCTCAGCTCGAAGTGCCAGGGTTCATGTGACATCGGCCTGCTCAGGGGCAAGTCGAGTCGTTCGACGAGCCGGACTGCCATTGCAACATCGCCTCCCAAGTCGACAGCGAGACCTCTTTCGTGTGCCGAGGTCCCCGGCCGGGCGACCCAGTCGTCGGCCACCTCGGGATCGCCGTAACGAGCCACTGCCTCGGCCCACAGCCGGGCCTGTTCAGCCGAGCTGCGATAGCCGGAGATGATCTCGACAGAGCCTCCGGACGCGTCGATCAGGCGGTTGACGGCCGCGAGCATTGAGGGGTGCAGCCCGCCCGAGGAGGTGGCGGGGGCGGCGGGTCCCACTGCGTCGGGGTCGAAGACGGCGCGGGCCGCCCGCACCACGCCTTCCACGGAAACCTCGACTTGGGCGGCCGTCGCCCCGACCTCGCAGAGACACTCGAGAAGCTCGGCCCCGTTGAGCTCGGCCATCCTCTCGGCCGCACTCACCGGTGCTCCGGCTCCGTAAGGCGTGGACTCGGCGACCGCCGCCAGGGCGGCCGCGTCGGCGGCCGTCTGCGCCCTGGCGGCGCGCGCTGAGGCTTCTCCAACCTGGACGACAAAGGAGCCCAGCAACAGCGACAGGAAGAGCACGGCGCCGGCGAACAGCAATGTCACGGCTGCTCGATCCTCATGACCGCCTTTGCCTCCAGCTCGAGCCGCGAGACCGCCTCGCTCAGTAGCGGCACATGGCCTTGCGGCCGATACGTCACGGTCGCCGTCACCGGCTCTCCTCGAACTCTGAAAGCCGCATCGGGTGTCACCGAGACCACGATGGCGTCCAGACCGACCTGCTCGGCCGCGGCTTCGGCCGCCGAGGCGTCCGGCTCGACGGCGGCGGCGCGCGCCGCTTCGCGCGCCGCATGCCACAGCCTCACCTGGTCCGATGCCAACAGGGAAAGCTCCACCACGGCTCCCAAGACCAGCGCCAACAACGGGAGGCAGAGGGCGAGCTCTACGGTGGCCTGACCCGCCTCGTTGGCTCGCCCTCGGCCCCCCACAGGGCCGGGCTCAGCCCGAAGCACGCTCCACCAGGCCCGAGAGAATCTGCTCGAACATGTCGGTGAGCGCACCGGACTTGACGAACGCGGCCAGCACGCCGACAACAAGCCCCGCCACCAGGAGCACGAGCGAGTACTCCGCCGTGGTCTGACCGGATTCGTCGGCCCACAGCTCCCTCAATCGTTGCAACGGGCACCTCCTTGAGTCACACCGGCTCCACTGCCGGATGGATGCCCTTATCTCAGCGCGCGAGAGCGGCTGCTGCTGTGGCGCGCGCCACAGCAGGGCATCAATTTTCAAGATTCAGGTCGGCGCGAGGTTCGGCTCATAGTGGGTACTTACTAGGTTCACGGCTTCACGCAGCGCGCCCTAATCAATTGGAGAGGTCATGGACCAGCCCGATTACATCGCACGGAACCGAGCCACATGGACTCGCTCGGCACCCGACTACCAGGAGTCCGGGCGCAGGCGCTGGAGCGAGGAGCCCTCGTGGGGGATCTGGGACATCCCGGAGTCGGAGGTCGGCGTCCTGCCCGCCGTGGAGGGGATGGACGTTGTTGAGCTTGGGTGCGGCACGGGCTATGTCTCGGCGTGGCTTGCCCGCCGTGGAGCGGCGCCCATCGGACTCGATCCAACTTGGGCACAGCTCGTCAATGCACGTAAGTTTCAGGAGGACTTCGACCTGAGATTCCCCTTGATCTGCGCGCCCGCCGAGTTTGTCCCGCTCCGCGATGGGTCCTTCGATCTGGTCATCTCCGAGTACGGCGCCGCCATCTGGAGTGACCCATACCGGTGGATCCCCGAGGCGTCGCGCCTTCTGCGTCCCGGAGGAGAGTTGATCTTCCTCGGGAACTCGACGTTGATGATGCTGTTCGTGCAAGACGACGAGACCCAACCAGCAGAAGACCGGCTCCTGCGTGACTACTTCGGGATGCATCGTTTCGAGTGGCCCGACGATCCCTCGGTGGAGTTCCATCTCGGCTACGGCGACTGGATTCGTCTCTTGCGCCGTCACGGATTTCAGATAGAAGACATGATCGAGCTGCGCCCCGCGCCCGACGCCTCTACTAGCTACGAATTTGTGACGCTCGAGTGGGCGCGCCGCTGGCCCTCCGAGGAGATCTGGAAGGCGCGCAAACTGGCGTGACCCAGGAGGAAACGGTTTTGAGCGCCTCCCCCAGTGCCGTTTTCCATTTGGGGCCTCCTATCCCGTCGTTTACCGGATAGCTACCGCGAAACCTGTGTTGAGCTGGGATTTCGGCCTCTAATCTAATCAGACCCACTCAACTGGACGCTCTCAAAAATTGTGGGTAAACGCGGACCGTGGACATTTGCCGCCGCGGTCGGGGTCGGGGGGCCGGGGCGCAGCGACCCATCGCGCTCTGCGCGCTCTCAGATACGGAATCGGGACTCAGGAGCGCTCTGGGCCCATCAAGCGCCGACTCGGCCCGCGTGTTAGTGGTGGCGAGTGGGCGCGAACAAAGGTCCTGACGATCGCACGTATTACGACGCTCGCCGGCGTGCGTATGCCCAGCAGCGTCGTGCGAGCAATTTGTTGCAGGTAAAGATTACCAGTCTGCCTGCCCATCGCGCACCGTTTGTCCAGGCTTTTTGATGGCGGCTGCGTAGGATGGTCAGTCTTGGGCGAGCGAGGTTAGGGAGGTTCAATGCCGGCAGCAGAGAGTTTGCACCAAGCGTGCAGGACCTACCTCAACGCCGTGCGCGCTATCCGAGCCACCAGCCAGCACACCAGGGAACAGAGCTTCTACACGCCGCTGAACAACCTCCTCGACGCACTCGTCACCGGCGCGAAGCCCGCTCGGCGAGCGATGGGCCATCCAGCGGGGATCGACGGTGACTTCCCCGATGTTGCGCTGTACGAGGTAGCCGCTAATGTTCTGGTGCTTCCATTCGAAGTGAAGCCCCCCAGCGCCGACGTTGTAGCGCTGGGGAAGTCGGCTCAAGCTCGCCGGTATGCGACTAGCTTCGGCGGTGGACGGGTGTTGGTCACGAATCTGCGGCAGTTCGCCCTTGCCCGGCTCGACGGCACCTCGATGGTAGTGGATACATCGGTATCTCTCGCCGCCGATGAGCCGGCCCTCGACGCGCCGGTCGGTAGCCTTGGCAACTCACCCGCTGAGCTGGCGAACCTGCTTGACGAGGCATGCTCGCTTCGCGCCACAATCACGGACCCCAGCAGCGTCGCCACGTTTCTAGCCTTTCACGCTCGCCATATGCGCGATAGCATCGTTGCCACCGGCGAGCCCGGCGTGATGCTAGCCCCGATACAGAAGGCGTTCGCCGACGGGCTCGGTATCACCCTGCCCGACAAGCTGCTGGTCGCAACGGTCGTGCAGACTCTCGTTTACGGACTGTTGGCCGCATGGCTCGACGACGAACACCCCCAGGAGTTCGACTGGATGGAATCCTCGTACCGGCTCGAAGTGCCGGTGTTCGCCGACATTCTCCACGCCGCGCTGCGCCCCGCCCTCATCAGGCGTTGCAAACTCAAACAACACCTTGACGCCATAGGTCGCCTTCTCATGTGGGTGAACCGTGACGTTTTCGATACGAAGTTTGAGGGCGGAGCGATCGAATACTTCTATGAGCCGTTCCTAGCAAAGTTCGATGAGGACCTCCGCGATCAGCTCGGCGTCTGGTATACGCCGCGAGAGATTGCGGACTATCAGGTCGCTCGCGCCGACCACCACCTGCGGACTGACCTTGGGATCGCCGCCGGCATTACCCACGAGAGTGTATTCATCCTAGATCCAGCCTGCGGTACCGGCACCTATCTGGGGGCGGTGCTCCGTAGCATCCACAACATCCACATCTCCAACGGCGAACCACCTGAAGTCGCCTTGAGCCGAACCATCGATGCCGCGACATCGCGGGTGATTGGATTTGAGATTCTCCCAGCCGCTTTCGTGATTTCCCACCTGCACATCGGTCGCCTGCTCAGCCGCCTCGGCGCCGGCGAGCTCCCCGATCGTCTCCGCGTCTACCTCACGAACTCGCTAACCGGTTGGCCCCCAAACTCTCCCCCGGAGGGCTTGACGTTGTTTCCGGAGCTGGAGGACGAACTTCGCGATGCCGCAAAAGTGAAGCACTACGACCCAGTGCTCGTCATCCTCGGAAACCCGCCCTATCAGGGCTACTCGACTGCGGAGACCGACGAGGAGCGTGAGCTACTCAGAGCGTGGATCACGCCTCTGTGGCCCGTGTGGGGCCTTCGCAAGCACCGCATGAACGATCTCTACGTGCGCTTTTGGCGGATGTCCATTGAGAAGATTGCCAGCCTTACCGGCCGAGGAGTCGTCAGCTTCATCACGAATCGGAAATGGCTGGGAGGGCGCTCTTATCCAACCATGCGCGAGGCCGTCGCCACGCGCTTCGAGCACGTGGTTGTCGACGACCTGCACGGCGCGGTTGACGACCACACCCATCCTGGGGATCAGTCGGTGTTCATGACGGCAATCGCCTCGGGGATCACACGAGGCACGGCCATAGTTACCGCCGTTCGGGCCCGTGCCCCCGCCGCGCCCGCCGCCGTCCGGTCTCGCGACTTATGGGGCAGCTCTGTTTCAAAGCGGGCCAGGCTCGCGGCCTGGCGCGACGCCTCCATCGATGACGGCCTAGTCCCGGTTGCCACCGACGCCGCCCGTCAGTGGAAGTTTACGGCCGACACCGGCGGCGACTTCCCCTCGATCGACGAATACCTGACTACGGTGCATTCGGGGGTGCAGTCAGTTCGCGACGCCGCGGTCATGGCAGAGGACAGGGTGACGCTCGAAACCCGAATGCGTGACTACTTCGACGCGTCATTGCCCTTGGAGCAGATTGTTGCAAGTCACCCCGGCTTCGGCGTCGAACGCGTGGGCTACAACGCGTTGAAGGTCCGCCAGAACCTGCTCAGCTCGTCGTCGTTTCAAGGCGGCCGGCTCGTACGGTTCCTCTATCGGCCGTTCGATGTTCGGTGGCTCTACTGGGAGCCTGATCACAAGTTGCTCAACAGGGCGCGCCCCGCGCAGATGCCGTACTGGCTCACGATCCCTCAGCAGCGGTGCGTCGTGCTGCCGCAAACTCCGAGACGCGTCCATGCCGCTCGCCCGGTCGTGTCGACGTGTGTCGGCAGCTTTGCCGCGGCTGAACCGGATGCTCGTCTCTTCCCACTGTACGAGCCGGGAGCGCTCCACGGCGTGGGCGCAACGCTGCCGAGCGCGGGCGATCCACCAGTACCCCTTGTCGCCCGGGAATGGATTGCTGCCGCCCGCCTTGCTGGAACCGGCGGCACCGACGTCGAGATCGCCGAGATCCTATTTCACGCGCTCGTTGCCGTCATGAACTCCCCGACATGGCTCGACGATCAACCCGTCGAAGCCGACGACTTCGCGCAGGTGCCCCTCCCCGCCGATCCCGTGGTTCTCGCAGACGCCGCTGTCATTGGTCGGCGGATCGCTGACCTCAACGACCCGACAGTCGACGTTCTCGGAATAACGAGTGGCGCTATCGACCCCGCCTTCGCTTCCATAGGTGTCCCGGACACCGCCAGCGGCGCCGTCACCCTCGAACTGGGTCGGTTTGGCCAGGCAGGTGGGCAACGCCATGGCTCTGACGTGCTGTGGGGCGACGGTAAGGCGTGGCGCAACGTTCCAGACGACGTGTGGACCTTTACGGCCTGCGGTCACACCGTGCTACCGAAGTGGCTGTCGTATCGCGTCGGAGGTCGGCTCTCGTCTATCCACCGACAGACATTCATGCTCTTGTGTCGGAGGGTCGCAGCGATCCGTGCGCTTGAATCTACGTGCGACGCCGTGTACGCGGCGGCCTCGGCGGACCTGTTGTCGACTTGAAAGCATTCCATCTGACTATTTCCAAGACTCTCTACTTCGTCGGTCCCCTCACATTAACCGTCACGGACAAGCAATCTCTCGGCACAATCCCGGAGAGGGCCATCGCTCTTTCTCGAGCGACTGCAAGTCCGTGGCGACAGCAACGACAACGCTCTCGCCGAGTCGGTGATCGGCCTCAACAAGATCGAGCTGTCCGTAAACAAGGCTCCGTGGGCCGGTCTCGCAAAGCTCGAGATCAACACCTGGGAATGGGGCGAGCCCGACCGCCGGCGCTTCGAAAGATTCTCAAAGAAAATTGAGAAATCCTCTTTCGAGGGCCGGTTTGGACCCCATTAGTGTCACACCCCCTTGTCATAGTGACATCTATGGAGTTCACGGCAATGGACGAGGCCATCAAGCAGATCGAGAAGTCCAACATCGATCTCGAACCCGAGGTGATGGACGCCGATTCGGTGCGCGAGTTCTTGTCTCGCTACGCCAAGGCAAAGAAGCTGGTGTCCTACGGCGAGACCGTGCTGGCGGCGAAGCTGGACGACGCTGCAGCAGTGGCGCGTGCAACCGGAGTGTCCGTGGGCAAAGCCAAGGCCGTTGTGGACACGGGGAACTCCCTGAAGTCGGCCGACGAGCTCCGAGACGCGTTCAGATCGGGGGAGGTCTCCTCAGAGCAGGCAGCAGAGATCGCCAAGGCGGAGGTGGCCTCGCCCGGCTCAACTACGGAGCTGTTGAAGGTGGCCCAGGAGGAGTCCTTCCAGGCGCTCTCAGATCAGTCGAGGAGGCTCGTGCTGGAGGCCGAGCAGCACCGGGGCCTGGCCCAGCGCCAGCACCAGGCCCGCAGGGCCCGCAGCCACCACGACGATCTCGGCATGATCTCGATCAACCTGCTGCTGGAGCCCGCTGTCGGAGCTCCCCTCGTCAACCGGGCCGAGGTAGAGGCCGGGCGCCTGTTCCGGGCGGCCAAGAGAGACGGCCTACAGGAGCCGTTCGAGCGCCACCTCGCAGACGCCTACGCCAATTTGATGTTGGCGGGAGCCACGATCAAGGCTCCCAAGCCCGAGCTGGTGGTGCTGGTGTCACACGAGGTCACTCAGCGTGGGTGGAAGGACATCCGAGAGGGCGAGATGTGCAAGATCCCCGGAGTCGGCCCCATATCTCCTGAGAGGGCCAAAGAGATCGCCTCCGACGCCTTTCTGAACGGGCTCTTCTATGACGGCACCGACCTGCGTCACTTTCGCCGCTGGACCCGCAACACTCCGGTGGAGGTCCTGGCGGCCCTGCGGCTGGGCGAGCCGCCCGAGTTCGACGGGGTCAAGTGCATCGAGTGCGGCCGGCGCTTTCGAAACGACAAGGAACACAGCGAGCCCCATGTCGCCGGAGGCACGGCATCGACCGGCAACCTCAAGTGGCGTTGTTATGGGTGCCATAAGAACAAGACCGCAGAGGATCGCAAGAACGGGAAGCTCACACCTCCAGACCCGGATGCTGAGCGGGGACCGCCGGGGCCGTGAGGCCGAACTCGACGACATCGACTAAATTTCGACACTCTGGCGGCCCTAAAACCCCGAGTGAGACGGCCCGCTACTGATTCATGCGGACGACGTCGCCCTCGGAGATGCCCCACTCCTCGAACGCACCCTGGTTCACCTCGAGGGCGCCGAAGTAGGTGGCGTCCGGTGTATAGGTGGGGCAGGGGTCGGCGCGACACGGCTCCATATTAAGGATGTCGAGGATCTCGCCGCCCTCTCCGAAGAACGCTATCGACAGGGGGATCTTCGTGTTCTTCATCCAGAAACCTCCCTGCGTCGGCTCGAAGAACAAGAAGACCATGCCGGCGTCGGCGGGCAACGAGTCCCGGAACATGAGTCCCCTGCTCCTCTGCTCGGCCGACTGGGCGACCTCGACCTTGATCAGCACCGAGCCATCGTCGCCTCGGATAATCGCGCTGGAGACATCGAAGGTGGGTCCGGGCGACGGTGACGCCTGGGTGGGGGAGGGGTCCGTCGACGCGTCCGAGCCGTACGCTCCGCACGCGCCCAGCACCAGGGTCAGGGCCACAAAAATTCCGCCGAGTGCTGGTGAGATGACCATATAGAGCATCTGACCACCGCTCGCCAGCTTAAAAGGGGCTCCTCTCTAAATCATGTGGGTAACGGGTAGCGGGAGACGCCCGGCTATCAGGTAGGTCATTGTGATGAGGTTCTTCTTCGTTCGGTAGCCACGGGCCTTGCGCTTGGCCGCCTGGATCAGCGAGTTGACGCCCTCCAGAACACCGTTCGAAACCTTGGTGGTGTGCCATCTGAGGATGCCGTCCCGGTGGGCCTCCACCATGCGAACGAAGTCCTTGATGGGTTCCAAGCGCGAGCGCGTGGCGCCATAGCACCAGCGGTCGAGGTAGGCCTCGGCGAGCTCTGGAGGCTGCTCGTAGAAGGCATCGAAATCGAGGCGCCAGCGATAAGCGCGCACGGTCGCAAGCTGAAGCGAGGGGCGATTGAGCCACGCCAGGGTCTCCTGTTGGCGCTTGGTGAGGTTCTCGGGCGCTTGAGCCAGATGTAGCGCGTCCTGGTGAGCTCGGGGCGGTCCTTGCGCTCCGAGCGCCTGACCTCGTCGACGGCGGCCCCCAGCTGCTGGACGACGTGGTAGCGGTCAAAGGTGATCTCGGCGTTGCCCAGGTGCTGCTCGACGCCGTGCATGAAGGCGGGGCTCATGTCGCAGCACACCGAGGTCACGAGGTCGGGGTCGCCGCCATGGTTGCTGAGATCCTGCGCGAAGCGCTTGAGCGTGGACCCGTCCCGGCCCTCGGTGGCGAACAACACCCTGGGTTTCTCGATGCCGAGATCCATGAACAGGGACACGTAGTCGTGACCGCGCCGAGCCGAGGTCTCGTCGATCCCCACCGAGGTCACCTCGGAGTGATCGGCCGCCGCGCGCGCCTCCTCGACGTAGTGCTCGAGCAGGCGCCAGATGCGGGTGTCGTGCTCACGCACCAGCCGGGCGAGGGCGGCGATTGGCATGTGGGGGGCGAGCTCTAGCAGGAGGGCCTCGAACAGCAGCGTGAAGCCCGACCCGGGACGAGCCCACGGGACTGTGACCTGGCGGGTCCCATGCTCGGGGCAGACGACGCGCGGCACGGGTGCGTGCAGGTAGGCGTGGTGCTGGAAGAAGTCGAGGTGGCGCCACGTCTTGCGGGTGGTGTCGTGCACCGGGCAGGCGTCTTCGTCACCTTCCGGGCAGGGGAAGCGCGCTCCCTTGGTGAACTCGAGGTGGACGTCGAGCCGGGCTTGCTCGGGGTCGAAGGTCGCCTTGTCCACGTGCCACGGATCCTGGATACCGAGCGCGGCCTGAAACAACGAGAGCTTGTCCATCGTGCGAGCCTCCCAGGGTTGGTCTGATGTCGAGACCAACGTAAGGAGACGACTCCCGTGAACCCTGGATTTCGATTGGGTTACCCACTCAAGATAGAGAGGAGCCTTAAAAGGCCACTCCCCTGAGAAACGGCCCCAGACCGAGCACGGCGAACGAGGGAAGCACGCACAGGGTCAGGGGCACCACCATGACCACCGGAGCCCGGCGCAGGCGCGCTTCGAAGTCACGCGCTCCCTGCCGCCGCCTCGAAGCCGCCAGAGAACGGAGGGGGGCCGCGACCGGAGAGCCGCTGCTCGTGGCTCTCTCGATAACGGCGGCGAGCTCGCCGAGGCCGTCGCCGTCGGAGCGCCTGAGCGACTCTGGCCAGCTCACCCCCAACGATGCCAGCCGCCGGGCCCGGCCCAGCTCTTCCCCGAGCGGCACCCCCACGCAGCCCGCCATGACCTCGAGGGCGGCGCTGGGGGAGGCCCCCGCCTCGCATACGCCGGCGAGCAGGCTTGCGAGGGCGGCGCAGGGGTCGCAGAGGCCCTCGGGGCGGGGGACGATCCTTCCCATCCACAGAAGCCCCACGACCCCGAGGCCGATACCGACGGCGAGCAAGACCAGCCCCGCCGCGTCGAACAGTGGCGCTCTGGACGCAGGCGAAAGCAGCAGCAGAGCGAACGGCAACGAAGCCACCATGCGGCCGGAGAGTCGAGCCCCCGACGCCGCTGCGGTCGCCGACTCCGTCGCCGCCAGGCGATCCTCCGCGGCGGTTGCGGCGTCCTCGAGCAGGGCGGCTGCGTCCCCCCCGAGGCGGACGTGAACCGTCACCAATGCGGCCACGGCCGGGCCCTCCTCTCCCAGCTCCGGGACGAGACTGCTTAGAGCCTCCTCGGCCGACGCCCCCAGCCTCAGGCGCCGACGCAGGCGCTCCAGAGGGGCTTTCAACGACTCGGGAGCACGATCCACCCACTCATCGAGCCCCTCGCCCAACGTCAGCCCTGCGCGCAGCAGCGCGGCCAGCTCGCGCAGCGCCACCGCCCGATCCGCCGCTGTCGTCACGCCAGGCGAAGTATCTCGCCGGCCCTGCGGCCGCAAGGGGCTCGCTCGAGGTGCACGACGGCACCGAAGGCCTTGAGAAATTGGCGCCGCAAAGAGGCCTCCGAGGGACCGCCCGCAGCTTGCAGCGCCAGCGTGACCATCCGTTCCAACGCGTCCGAAGCGGACGACGCATGCACGGTCACCATCGAGCCGGCATGGCCGGTGGACAGCGCTCCCAGCGCCGCCAGAGCTTCGGCCCCCCTGACTTCGCCCACCACTATCCGGTCGGGTCGCATGCGCAGGGCAGCCCGCAACAGCGCGTCGAGCCCGACTGCTCCGCGCCCCTCTACGTTCTCGGCGCGTGCCACGAGCGAAACGAAGTGGCGACAGCCAGGGTCGAGCTCGGGGACCTCCTCGATGAGCACCACCCTCTCGCTCGGGTCGATCTGTCCCAGCAGCGCATTGAGCAGGGTCGTCTTTCCACTTGCGGTCGAACCCGAGATGGCCACGCTGATGCGCTCTTTGACGCACCGACGAAGAAAGTCGGCGTCGTCCACGTCGAGCATCCCGGACCCAATCAGCGCATCAAGGTCGAAGCGGGCACTCGGGAATCGTCTTATCGAGATCAGGGGGCCGTGGGGGGCCAGCGGGGGAAGCACTACGTTCATCCTGGAGCCGTCTGGAAGTCGGGCATCGGCGACGGGTCGCGCTGCGTCGGCACGGGCCCCGGCCCGACTGAGGCTGCGTTCGACCCAGGCTCTCAGTGCCTCGTGTCCCTCGAACTGGACCTCCGTGAGCTCGAGCGTTCCGGCGCGCTCGATCCACACTTCGAACGGGCCGTTGATGAGCACGTCCGTGACGTCCTCGTCTCGCATGAGCCGCGACAGGGGACCGTAGCCGTCGACGTCGTCCACCAGGGCGACCACCACCGCGGAGAGGTCCTCGGTGGGCTCGATAGCGGTCACGAGGTTTCTCAGTCCCAGCCGGCGTCGGGCGGGGTCGAGCTGGGCGAGCTCGTCGTGCTCCAACAGCAGCTCCCGCAGCCGAGCGTTCACGACCTCGCCAGAGCCCGGGCCAGTCGTTCGACTCGTCTGATCCATCTGCTGAGGCCCGATGCCAGCAGACGGCCGTCGTCCTCTGCGTCGCGCAGCGACGGGGCACAGGGAAGCTCGAGTGAGATGCGGCGTCCGAGGATGTGCTCGAGCTCTGACCTGGTCGTCTCTCCTCCCGGTCCCATCCGGTTGGTGACCACCATCCAGGTGAGCGCAGGCCAGGTTTCGAGCAGGGAGCGAGCGCGCACGGCTGCAGGCCGGGTCGGGGACAGAACCAGCACCGCAACCTCGCAATGGGGGGCCGTGCGCTCGAAGACGCGAGGCGACGAAACGTCGGCCACCACAGCCCCGAACAATGAGCGTGCCTGGGCCAGAAGCACGCCCTCCTCGGGCCGTCTTGTTGCGTTCTCAGCGGAGCCGAAACTCGCCGGAAGGGGAGAGAACAGGGCACGAAAGCCGCCCGGCGTGGGCAGCGCACACGAGCGCATCGACTCGGCGGAGCCGTCGAAGTCCCGCCACGTCTTGAGCGCGCCCGGCTCGAGCCCCAGCCTGTCGGCTGCACCCCAGCGCTCATCCAGGTCGACGAAGCAGACGCTGCCGAACGCCGTCAGGGCGCGGCTCAGGTGCAGGGCCAGGGTCGTCACTCCACAGCCCCGTCCGGGGCCTATCACCGAGACCAGGGGGAGTCGTCGCCCCGAGGTGAGCGTTGTGATCTCGGCCACAGCCCCGGCCGGATCCTCGGGGTCGAACGAGATGGCGCCGGGAGGACGGGCGTCTGACACATCCGGGCACACAAGAACCACATCGCACTCGGGAGGAGGGTCCGTGTAAAGGTCGACCGACCATTGCGGGGGGGCTCCGTCGAAGGCCTTGGCCGCCGCCATCCGCATGCCCGGCTCGCGCGCCACGACCGCAATCCGGACCTCACCGGCCGTGCTCCGCTCCGAATGCCGCTTCCTCTGCATTGCGCAGACACTGCGTCAGAGGGAGGGCACGCGCTGTGGCGCGCGCCACACTTTAGGCATTTTCTGCCTTGGGGCGAAGGAAATCGGCGACTGCGGCCGATAGGGTAGGGATGATGGCTCCCCGAACCCCGTCTCTCGGCCGTGCCACCGTTGCCGTACTTCTCGTGCTGTGGCTCGGCGCGCTCGCTCCGGGCTCACAGCTGAGCTCCCGGGCTGCCCCTTCCCCGTCCGAGCTCAGGGCCGCCGAAGAGCGGCTGCACCAGCTCGAGCGCGAGTTCGAGCTGGTGGTCGAGAGATACAACCTCGTACGAGAGCGGCTGCAGTCGATTCAGGTCCGCATCGGCGGCAACGAGATCCTCGCCCGGCGGCTCTCGGGCCGCCTCGGCTCGACCGAAGACTCGGCCGCCGCGGTGGCCGAGCAGCTCTACAAGAGTGGGACAACCGGTGCGCTGGAGGTCGTCCTGTCGTCCTCCTCTCTCGACGACATCCAATCCCGCCTTCAGTACCTGCAATCGTCCGAGGAGGCTCAGACCGAGGTGTTCGAGCGGCTCTCGGTCGACCGGGCGCAGCTCGATGCCGCGCTCGCCCAACTCGAGAAGGATCGAGCCCAGGCACTTGAGTCACAACAGGAGCTCGACTCGCTGCGCTCGGAGATCGAGGACAAGGTGGCTGCTCAGCGCGACGAGATCGTCGAGATCAACGCCGCCATCGAGCGGGCGGAGAGGCGCCGGGAGGCCAGGGAAGCGGCGCGAGCTGCCGCCGCAGCCGAGGCCGCTCGTGCTGCGGAGGCGGCCGCGGCCCAGGCCGCCGAGGAGGCCGCCACACAGGTCACCGAGGATGCCGCCACGGAGTCTCAGGACCCCATCTCCATCGCTCCCGCCCCAGCCCCCAGCGAACGCGCCCGGGTCGCGGTGGAGGCCGCCCTGGACCAAGTGGGGGAGCCCTATCAGTGGGGCGCTGCCGGGCCCGACTCGTTCGATTGCTCAGGGCTCACGATGTGGTCCTGGGCCCAGGCGGGAGTGGCGCTCCCGCACAACTCCGGCGCCCAATACGCGGCCACCACTCGGGTCGACCAGTCCGATTGGGAGCCGGGCGACCTGATCTTTGCCGGCAGCCCGATTCACCATGTGGGCATGTACATCGGCAACGGACAGATGGTGGAGGCGCCCTACACCGGCGCCTTCGTGCAGGTGGTCTCGGCCTACCGCTCGGACTACGTCGGAGCGGGCCGCCCCGGCGTTTAGCTGCTGCCCTCTTCCTAAGTGCACCTCCCCGTAAATACGCTCGCATTCGAGCGCCCCTGCATCCCCGGTGACGCTCTCGGTGCTGACCGTATTTCCGGTGCGGAGCACGAAGGTGGCTGGTGTGAGACAGTCGCATGTCAACCACCGCGCCACCCGGTCCCCGCGGGCTCCGCTAGGTTGAGCCCATCATGGTCGTAGCGGCAGAACGCTCCTACAGAGACGCGGTGCGATGGATCAAAGCGGAGCCGCCTCCGCTGAGGCGGGCAGCCTTCGCCCGGCGAGGCACTCGCACGGCCCTCCTCGCCGGGCTCGCCCTCATGGGCGTCATTGGGCTACTGTCGCCGGCGAGCTTCGGAGTGGTAAGAGGACGAACCTCACTCAGAGACTGGCCCCCGCTAGTGGTCGCCTGCCTGGTAGCGGCCTGTGTGATCTACGGGCTGCTGCACCGCGCCGAGGTTCGCTCGGTGCTGGAACGCCTCCGGGACCCCTATGTGCGACCGCTCACCGAGCACCCTGGCTTCGACGGCGCGGCCGATGCGCTGTCCACCTGTCCACGCGCCTACAGGTCTCGTTTCGCCCTCGTGTTCGTCTACCGGCCTCTGGGGATGGGCTTTGTCGCCTCCGTGAGCGCGTTGTCGACCGCCTACTTCGTGATAGACGCGATCCTCGCCCGTGGCCTCGTCGGCTGGAGCCAGCCCGTCTACGCCTTCGTGTTCCTGAGCCTGTCGCTCACAATGTTCTATCTCGCCGCGCCCAAGCTCTCCACTTGGAGAGTGGCCGCCAGCGTGCACAAGGAAGTAACGACCGGCTACTGACTCAAGAGGCTCGGCTGACGGCGCTCGGGCAACGCCTGCTCCAGCGCAGCCCACAAGCGGGGGGAGTCTCCGGCGAACACATCGCCGGTGACCAGCCCGGTCTGCTCCTCGGTTTCCTGGACCGCGGCGCGCGCCTCGGCGGCGCTTAGCCGGGAGCAGTTCAAGGCGATGCAGGCAACTTGAGCCGGCCGCACGGTGGCGGCCATGTCCTCGTAGCGGGCTATCACCTCGGGGAGCGGGGGGATTGCCGTGTAAGGAGGCTCTTCGATGGCGGTTCGGCCCGCCTGATGACACAGCACCAGTACATGAGGAGCGCTTCCGTGAAGCAGACCCAGAGTCACGCCTGCGTAGGCGGGGTGCCACAGGCTTCCCTGCCCTTCGACCATCAGCACGTCGGACGAGGGATGCGTCTCACATACGAGCTGCTCCGCGGCTCCCGAGACGAAGTCGGCGACGACACGATCGACCGCGATACCCCGGCCCGCGATCATGATCCCAGTCTGTCCCGTGGCGACGAATTCGGTCGAGAATCCCCTGTTGTGCCCGGCGCGGGCGAGCTCGAGAGCGACCGTCATCTTGCCCACCGAGCAATCGGACCCCACCGTGAGCACCGTGCGCTTGGGGATTCCAATGCTCCTTCCGGTGAACAACGGGATCTTGGAGGGAGGTTCGCGGACGTCCCACAGCGTCGCCCCGGAGGCGCTCGCAAGCTTGACCAGCTCGCGGTCGTGGCGCAGAAAACGGTGAAGACCATTGGCAATCTCGAGTCCGGCCTCCAGCGCTTCGCGAATCCACGCCCGCCAATGGTCAGGGAGCCACCCTCCCGGAGTTGCCACGCCGAGCAACAAAGAAGTCGGAGCGTGGGTCAGCCCTTCTGCGACCGTGGACACGATCGGAGCATCCCGTTCCAGCTGCGGCATCACCTCGGCCAGCGAGCGTCCCGCATATTCGGGATCGATCACAGCTGCGATCTCATCCCGGCTGTAGCGGATCACACCATGAGCCGTCTTGGCGTCGCGCGCGGCAAGGTAGCCGTCGGTGAGGACGAGCCAAGATCGGGCCGTCACGCCCGCCTTGTCACGCCGAGGCCGGGACCCGGTGGCAAGAGCAGCATCCCCTTGTCATAACCCACTCCAGGCCAGGGGTCGTACCTCAGCAGCAAAGGACCGTCGATATCGACGAAGTCGGCGAGCGGGGCGACGCTCGCCTCGGCGGTGGCCGCAACCCCAGAGGTGAGATCGCAGCCGAGCATGACTCCCAGCGAATGAGCACGAGCCACCGCCGCCGCGCGCACCGCCTCCCTGATACCTCCCGTCTTGCGCAGCTTCAGGTTGACGCCGTCGACTGATCCCGCGAGCGCGGCAACGTCCGCCGCCGTGCGGACATCCTCATCGGCGTAGACGGGGATCGAAGTGGCTCTCGTGACGCGGCTCAAGGCGGCGTAGTCTCCCGAAGGAATGGGCTGTTCACAGAGCTCGATGTCGAAGCGCTCCAGCGCCTTCAGCCGATCAGTCGCCTCGGCTTCGCTCCAGCCTTCGTTGGCGTCGACGCGAATACGCCCCGAGTACACCGCGCGCACCGCCTCGATCATGGCGACGTCTCCGTCAAAACCAACCTTCACCTTCAAGATGGGATGGTCGCTCAGATCCATTGCCTTTTTCACAGTGCGGGACGGCTCGGTGATCGCAAGCGTCACCGAGGTCTGGGGCAGAGGGCGGCCGGACAAACCCAGAAGCTCGAGCACCGACACTCCTGCACTCTGGGCGGCGAGGTCGTGCAGAGCGATGTCGAGCGCTGCCCGGGCGGGTCCCGCATCCAGGAGCGTGGAGAGGCCCTCGAGATCGAAGGGGCCGTCGAGCACGTCGAGGTCAAGCCTCTCTAGCTGATCCACGACCTCTTCGGGCGGTCCCTCGGGGCTGCATTCACCGATCCCGGTGTAACCGGAGTGGGACACTCTCACGAACACGCTCGTTGCCACATCCCACGACCGGCGGGCGATAGTGAACGGCTCCGTCAATTCGAGGTCGGCGGCGTAGGCCTCAAGCTCCCATTTAGCGGCACGCACGCTACATAATGTCCTTATGAGCACAAACACTCTCAAGACCTATGTTTTGCTGGCCGGCCTTGGCGGACTCCTGGTTCTGGCCGGTTCCTTCTTCGGACGCGGCGGCGCCATCATCGGCCTGCTCATCGGGCTGGTGTTCGTCGGAGGGTCCTACTGGTTCTCGGACAAGCTCGCGATCAAGGCCTCCAGGGCGCGACCCGTCTCCGAGCAGGAGGCACCTGAGCTCTACCGAATAGTGCGTGACCTGACGATGCGAGCGAACATGCCGATGCCCAAGCTCTTCGTCACGCCCAGCCCCCAGCCCAACGCCTTCGCCACCGGCCGCAACGAGGATCACGCCGCGGTCGCCGTCACCCAGGGGATCATGAGCGTCCTCTCGGAGGACGAGCTGCGCGGCGTGCTCGCACACGAGCTGGCGCACGTCAAGAACAACGACATCTTGATCGGCTCGGTCGCCGCCGCGGTCGCAATGGGGATCACTTTTCTAGCTCGCATGGTGATGTGGGGCGCATTGTTCGGCGGGGGTCGGGACGACGAGGGTGGCAATCCCCTGGGATTGCTGGCGATGGCGTTCCTGGCACCGATGGCCGCCGGCCTTCTCCAGATGGCGCTGTCGCGGTCGCGCGAGTTCGAGGCGGACCGCAGCGGGGCTGGTCTGATGGGGGGCGGCGAGTCGCTCGCCCGGGCGCTCGAGAAGCTCGAGGTTTCAGCCAAGAAAATCCCGATGAACGTCAACCCTGCGCAGGCGAGCATGTACATCGTGAACCCGTTGTCCGGCCGCCGCGTTAACTTCGCTCGTCTGTTCTCGACTCATCCCTCGACCCAAGAGCGCATCACTCGTCTGAGAGATTGGCGCCCGTAGCCCCCTCGACTTTTCACCGTAACCCGCGCTCAGCGCGGGTTGTGACGAAGATCGCGCTAGAGCAGCGAGAGTTGCTCGTTAGGCGCGTTTGGCTCGGTGCGTTTCGAGGTTAGTCCTCGCCTCAAAGGGCCCTTTCTTTGGAAACCCGCCTCGTCCAGCAGCGTCCCCACCGTGCGCGAGAGCTTGTTGCGCTCCTCCTTGGGGCCGTAGGCCGAACGCCGGTAGAGCTGCTCATAGTCGACGACGAGCTCCGGATACTCCTCCTGAAGCCAACCCATGTACTCCTCGCGCACGACCGGACGCAGGTGAAGAAAGATCGGCGTGACATGAGTGGCTCCCGCCCCCACAGCAGCGTCGACGACCCGTTTCATCCCATCGAGGTCGTCGGTGATTCCCGGGAGGATGGGCGCCAGCATCACTCCGGAGGGGATCCCCGAAGCGTTGAGCCGAGCAACCGCCTCCATGCGCCTCCGAGGATGAGGCGTGCCCGGCTCGCTTTTGCGCCACGCGTCGTCGTCCAGAGTCGGAATCGAGAATGCGGTCGAGACCTCGGTGACCTCGGCGGCCGCCAGCAGCAGGTCCAGATCGCGCATCATCAGCGTGCCCTTGGTGAGAATCGAGAAGGGGTTGTGGTGGTCGATCAGCGCCTGGATGATCCCCCGCATGAGCCTGTAGCGCCCTTCGGCGCGCTGGTAGGGATCGGTGGCGGTCCCCATAGCGATGTGCTCGCCCTTCCAGGCCTTGGAGTTCAGCTTTGCCCGCAGCAGCTCGGGGGCGTTGACCTTGACGACGATCTTGCTCTCGAAGTCCTTGCCCGCATCCATGTCCATGTAGGTGTGGGTGACGCGAGCAAAACAGTTGTGACTGACGACGCCGTTAGCGATGAAGTCTTCAGTTCCCGTGGTCATGTCAAAGAGCGGGAGCTCAATGCCCAGTGGTTCAATAGAAACAACCTCCAGTGGCGACTTGCCCTTGATCGCCTTACCGTCGATCGTTCGCTTTCGCGTTATCGCTGGATCGATCGTGTGAAAGAGCCGCAAATGCTCTCGAAGACCTCCGAGCAAGCGCACATACATGACGCACCTGTCACCGTAGGGACCCTCCACTACATGCGCAAATCCGAACTGGCGCAGGCAAGACGTGACCGTAGCGATTATGGTGGTGTCGGTGTTGGCGATGCGCAGGATACCCCTGCTGTAGCTACCCTCGGCATCGAAGATGCCTGCCAAAAACCCCTTGCGCCAGTCCGGCGCGGGGGACGACGGCCACCTCACGAACTCGCCGACTGCCGCCACCGCGGCCCTTGCCGAGGTCCGTATCGCATCGACTCTCCTAGTACCGACTCCCGCTTCCTGAAACACGAATGACTTGGTCACCACACCCAGATTTGAGAGATACGCCTGTGCCCTTTGCAGCGCCTCCTCGTCACAGAGTGCCAAACGAAAGCGATGCACATCGCCGTTGCTTCTGCCCGGCCGACTGTAATGATACGAGCCGAGGTTTCCGTCCCCCCGAATGAGGCCGCATAGGTAACCGAGGCGGTAGTCTGTACCCTGATAGGGTGGAGTTGCAAAGCCTCCCGTGCCCATCAGCTTGTTGTTGATCGTGAGATGGGGTCGGCGACCTCGTCCACACTCGTGACCTGTAACATGTTTCCAGCCTCGGTCGGTGAGAAGACGGTGGTCACCGCTTGTCACCAACACAGTCCTATCCGCCAGAGCCACCCTATATGCGGCCTTGGTAGTCGCCCAGTGAGCGAGGACTGTTGTGGCAACATAACGACGGTAGTCACCACGTCTGACCGTGCCGTATACGGTATCTCCTGGTCTGATTTGAGCCAATGGCTTGGTGCGTCCATCGGCCATCAAGATCAGCGTGTCACCCGCCATACAGTAGGAACACGCATGGGAGCAGCCCCTGTAGGGGTTGATGGTCCAGTTGAACGGCAGGTAGTTGCCCGGGACGGGATTGACTATGGACTTCGCCTCGACCTCGATGAACTCGATGCCCCGGAACTGCGGGGTGTCGAACGTGCGCCGGCGAAGCTCGAAGAGCTGGTCGGGAGCCATCTCGCCACTATAGAACATACGTTCGAGTCAATCGGTCGCCAACGTGGGATCCCGTCTAGTGGCGCAACACCTTCAAGGGTGCTGTGTAAAGCCGCTCGACCCCGCACCACACGGTTGCTCCCAATGCCAGCCCAATCACGTTGCCGACGACATCCACAAGCTCTGCGCTCCGCCCGAACCAGGCCGCCTGCAGTAGCTCGAGAAGCATGCCCAAGCTCCCAACAACGAGGATCACCAGCAGCGCGGCGCGATGCGAACGGCGTTGGGGCAGACCCGGTCGCCACGCCGCCGCCAGCAACAGAGTGAGGGTGAAAGGCCCGTAGAAGAGGCAGTGCCAGGCGGCGTCTTGCACGCCAGAGCTGATGCTGGCGCCGGCAGCCACCGAGGGAACACCTGTGGAGGCCGCCAGGGAGCTGGCCTGGTTCGCCGGAATGACAGAGAGGGTAACTATCGTCACCAAGAAGATCGCGACAAGCAGCCACAGGATGGTGCCAACGGCGCTGAGTCTTACCTCGTGCATGCAATCAGTGTAGTTAGCGGTGGAACCGCGCACCACGGCGCACCGCCGCTCAACCCTCTGGGAGCGGGCGGGTCGTGCGCAGCCGAGGGACGGCTTCGACCGCGACGATGGCGACCAGAATCAGCGCCGCCCCCGTCCAATCGAGGGGGCCGAGCGTCTCCCCTTTCAGAAGGTAGGCGAACAGCCCGGCGAAGGCAGGTTCGCTCGCCAGGATCAAGGCCGTGCGCGCGGGCGGAGCATGACGCTGCGCATACGTCTGGACGAAGAAGCCGAGAGCACTTGCGATGAAGGCGGTCACCAGCAGCGCGCTCCACACGACACGGCTGGTGGGAACGATCAGATCGCCCTGAACGACCGCAAACAACAACGGTACGAAACCCGAGACGGCGAGCTGGACGGCGAGCAGGGCACCGACATCATGGTGCACCACCGCTCGGTCGGTGAAGAGGATGTGAAGGGCAAAAGAGCACGCGGTCACGAGGACGAGCGCGTCGCCGCCCAGGTGAAGGTCGCCTCCCGTGCCCGATAACAGATACAGCCCCACGCCCGCAATCGCTGCCGCGCACCAAGCCACGGGGCCGGGGCGCTGGCCAAACAGAAACGCGCCGAACAGCGGGGTCAGGACCACGAACAGGCCGGTGATGAACGCGGTGTTGGACGCGGTCGTTCGTTCGAGCCCGAGCGTCTGGAAGATGTAACCGAGCATGAGAAAGAAACCCATGACCATCCCCGCGCGCCATCCCGATGCGGATAGCTCCGCAAGCCTGCGCCGGAACAGCACGGCTACCAGCAGGGATGCGCTCAGGAAGCGATAGGCGAGGAACGTCATCACCGGTATGAGCGCGACCGCATCCTGGACCATGACGAAGGTCAGGCCCCACACTGCCGCGATTCCCACCAGCGCGACCTCGGCCCACGGGCGGCGCCTCGCGGAGGTCAGTTCTGTGGGAATCCGAGATCCACGCCGCGCGGCCCCCGATCGGCCCGGCGGGCGGTGACGGCATCAGCGCCCGTGTAGAAGTTCACGAGCTAGTGCCGCACACATGTCTGATGTCTCTCAGGAACCAGCTCCCGGCTGCTTGGCGGCAGCGATGGAATCGGCAAACAGCTCGAAGCCCTCGTCCGCTTCCTCCATCGTGAGGCTCATCGGAGGCGCCATGCGAACACAGTTCCCGTAGAGGCCTCCCTTGCCGATCAATAGCCCTCGGCTCCTGGTCTCCTCCATCACGCGCCCGGCGGCGGCGACATCGGGCTCCTTGCCGGGAGGCTTCACCAGCTCGATGCCGATCATGAGACCCTTGCCGCGCACATCACCGATGAACGCATGCTGCTGTTCGAGATCCCGCAGTCTCGAGAAGAGATGCTCTCCGACCTTGCGGGCGTTGGTCTGGAGATCGTTATCCAGCATGTAGTTCAGATTCGCTAGGGCGCCGGCGGTGGCGAGCGGGTTGCCACCGAAGGTGGAGATCGAGTTCGCCCCCACACAGTCCATCAGCTCAGGCCGGGCGACGACTCCTCCAACCGACAGACCGTTGCCGATGCCCTTTGCGAAGGTGACGATGTCGGGCCTGACGTCGTGTGCCTCGATGCCCCAGAAGTGCTCCCCGGTACGCCCCCATCCGGTCTGCACCTCATCGGAGATGAACAATATGTCGTACTCGTCCAGGACCTCTTTCATCGCTCCGAAGAACCCGTCGGGAGGAGTGGCGAAACCCCCCACTCCCTGGATGGGCTCGGCGATCATGCACGAAACGTCGCCGGAGGTGGTGGTCTCAATGACGTTGCGCAAGTCGTCTGCGCAGGCCTTGATGAAATCCTCATCGGACATGTGGCCGAACGGGCTTCGATAGCGATAGCCGTTCTGTACGTAGCTCACCCTCACCGGCGACAGGGCCGACGCGCACCAACCGCGGTTCCCGGTGACGCCCATGGCCGCGAAGGAACGCCCGTGGTAGCTGTTGCGGAGGGCGAGGACCTGATGAGAGCGCCGGTAGCTGGTAGCCAGCAACATGGCCGCCTCGTTGGCCTCGGTTCCCGAGCACACGAAGTACACCTTGGCGTCGTCCATTGGGGCTAGCTTGGAGATCTTCTCGGCCAGCTCGACGGCGGGCTCGATCAGATAGAGCGTGGAGCTATGAATCAGCTTGCCGGCCTGCTCCTTTATCGCCTCGACGACCTCGGGCACGTTGTGTCCAGACATCGTCGTGAGGATGCCGCCGAAAAAATCCAGATAACGTCGGCCTTCCGAGTCCCACACGTGGCGGCCGTCACCCCGCTCCAAAGACAGCGGCTCGTCGTAGTAAAGCGCCAGCCACGAAGGCATGACGGCCTTGTGACGGTCAAAAAGGGAGGCTTGAGGCCCCATTGTCTCACCCTCTTTCTAAGTGGTCCGGCCCCCACAGGCTAATCGACCGACGCGGACGTGCCGGGGCTTGACCGGCCGAGACTCGGCCTGGGGGAACTTTGCGTCTCCAACCACCCCACAGGTGGTCAGGGGCGCAAGGTTGGGGGCGGAGGGCCGGCCCGAGGCGAACTTTGCGGCTCATTCACCGATGCCGGCTCGCCTGTCGCCGGTTGGCCCAGATCTCGCCCCTGCTCGCTTCGATCCGCGTACCGCTGATGGAATCGCACCGGCTCTTGGCGCCTCGCGCGAGCCCGTAGGTTCAGCAGCTCAACGAGCAGCGAGAAGCCCATCGCGAAGTAGATGTAGCCCTTGGGGATGTGCTGATCGAACCCGTCCAGCAACAGGGCGAGGCCAATCAACAGCAGGAAGCTGAGCGCCAGCATTTTGACGGTCGGGTGTCGA
>Ga0209587_1000090_pt1 | contig 42719 bp, 34 predicted proteins | sample NGEPerD_2_FD_184512 | JGI IMG/M metagenome (GOLD analysis project Ga0209587, IMG submission 184512) | Arctic peat soil microbial communities from the Barrow Environmental Observatory site, Barrow, Alaska, USA - NGEE PermafrostL1-D... | ecosystem: Environmental > Terrestrial > Soil > Wetlands >...
CTATGAAAGATACTATCGAGTTACTAAAAGAAGAAGGCCTGCGCGACAAAGTATTTGTGATTATAGGTGGGGCCCCAATATCTCAAGATTTTGCGGATGAAATTGGTGCAGACGGGTTCGCCCCTGATGCTGGGTCAGCCACTGACCTTTGCAAAAAACTATTAGCCTAATAACTTAAGGAAGGAGGATGATTATGCCAACAAGAAGTAATTATAAACAAAATGCTAGCACTATGTTCAGCATGCTTTCCCCTAGCCAATGTGAAGAAATATTACTAGCGGCACAAGAGGTACTAGAACGTACAGGTGTAACAGTTCACGATGAGGAAGCTCGCGATATCTTGAAGAAAGCAGGCTGCTGGGTAGACGGTATCCTGGTTCGTATTCCTTCAGCTGTTGTGGACAAGGCCTTAAGATCTGTCCCAAAACGAGTTACACTTTGTAATAATAGAACTGGATCTAGGGATGTCCATCTGGAAGGGCACAACACATATTTTGGCACAGGATCTGATACTCCGTTCACAATAGATCCCTACACAGGTGAGCGCAAACGTTCAACTAAAGAATCTGTTAGTAACGCTTGTAAGGTTATTGACGCTTTGCCAAATCTTGATTTTGTAATGTCCTTGGGTATTGTTCAAGATGTTCCGTTGCTTATCTCGGATCGTCATCAGTTCGAAGCTCAAGTTCTTAACACGAGTAAACCAATCGTAACGACAGCCCATGATATTTATGGATTCGCAGATATTATTGAAATGTGCGAAATTATGGCTGGAGGGGTTGAAGAATTAAGGCGTAACCCATTCATGACTCTGTACGCGGAGCCTATTTCGCCGCTGCAACATGCTTGGGAGGCTGCTTCCAAATTAATTTTGGCTGCCAGAAAAGGACTTCCTGTTGTTTATACTCCTTGCGTTATGGCAGGCGGAACAGTACCTGCTACAATGGCTGGTGTACTTACCCAAGGGTTAGCTGAATCCTTGAGTGGATTAGTCCTTAATCAATCAACCCGAGAAGGGTCTCCATTCATTATGGGCGGCGTATTTACAATTATGGATATGTCCAGTACTATTTTTAGCTATGCTTCACCTGAATTCAACATTTTAATGTCTTCGTTAGCTGATTTGGCTCATTATTTAAAATTGCCCATGTTCGGAACTGCTGGTTGTTCTGATTCTAATGTAGTCGATGAACAAGCAGGTATTGAAGCAGCTTTGTCAATTGCCATGACGTCTCTGTCTGGTCCTAATCTAAATCATGATGTCGGGTATATTGAGTATGGCTCCACGTCTTCTTTAGAATTTCTAACGATAAATAATGACGTTATTGGAATGGCTCGCCGTCTCGTGCGTGGTATTCAAGTTACTGATGAGACACTAGCTTTAAGTTTAATAAATAAAGTGGGGCCAGGTGGACATTTCTTATCAGAGGATCACACCATGAAACACTTTAAATCAGAAACTTATTATCCTGATATCATTGATCGTCAACGTTTTGAGTCCTGGCAACCAGCTGGCGAGAAAACTCTGTTCCAACGAGCCAATGAAAAGGTTAAAAATATCATTGAAAATTATGAACCAGATCCACTACCGAAAGATGTACAACAAAAAATTCGTGCAATTGTTGAACGATCTGAGCAAAAAGTTCGTTAATCGGGAATGGATTAGAATGGAGTGACAGGTTATGCCCCTAGTATTGGGGATTGATACTGGCGGAACCTTTACTGATGGAGTACTTCTTGATTTAGACTCAAAGGAAGTAAAGGGAAAGGCCAAGGCATTTACGACACGTGAAAATTTATCCATTGGAATTCGAAAATGTATCGAAAATATGGGTGAATTGAACCCACGTCAAGTTCAGCTCGTATCTCTGTCTACGACATTAGCTACTAATGCCATTGTTGAGGGTCGTGGTTGCCGGGTTGGCTTAATTCTAATTGGTCATGAGCCAACCGGCGACCTTCCTACTCAGCAAACGTTTGTAGTAAGAGGCGGGCATGATATTAAGGGGATACCTATTACCGAACTCGATCATGAGGCTATCAAAAGAACTGTAAATGAAATGCGTGGTAAGGTCGATACGATTGCAATTTCCGGTTATCTCAGTATTCGGAATCCAGAGCATGAACAGAATGCACAAAAAATAGTACGAGAGTTATGGGATGTACCTGTTGTATGTGCCCACCAACTAACAACTGCTCTCGGTTTTCACGAACGAACTGTGACGGCCTGCCTAAATGCTAGACTTTTACCGATCATTGCCGAACTTCTTGCAGCGGTAAAAGTCGTTCTCAACGAAAAGGAAATTTCAGCTCCTTTGATGATTGTCAAAGGGGATGGCTCACTGATGAGTGAAGAGATGACTCGGGAAAAACCTATTGAAACAATACTTTCAGGGCCTGCTGCTAGTATTGTTGGAGCAGTATTTCTAACTGGGACAGAATCTGCCCTCGCCTTGGATATGGGGGGAACGACTACTGACATTGCTATACTCGAGAAAGGTCGACCCAAGATGAATCGCGAGGGAGCGACCGTAGGAGGGTGGAAAACCCGTGTTGAGGCTGCGGAAATTAGTACTTTTGGGCTGGGCGGAGATAGTTACATCCAGGTTTCTAAGGATCGCAAACTAATAATCGGACCTAAAAGAGTCTGGCCTTTATCAGTCATAGCTAACAAGTATCCTAATCTAGTTAATGAATTAAAGCGAGTTGACCCTGAACGGCAAATAATAGATACACAGCCAGTTGATTGCTTTATGTTGGTCAAAAAACCAATCAATAAAGATCGATGGAGTGACACCGAATGGAAAATAATAGATGCACTTGAAGACAGTGCTCACAATGTTTTTTCCCTCGCAGATAAAGTCGGACTAGATCCAAATTTACTACCGTTAAAAGGTTTAGAACAGGCACAAGTTATTGGCAGGATTTCATTTACCCCCACGGATTTACTGCATGTCCTGGACACCTTTACTGAGTATAATGTCCCGGCTGCTCAGGAAGGCGCTAGGATTTTAGCGCATAGATTGCGCTTAGAAACAGACATCTTCGCGGCGAAAGTCTTAAAAGAAATATCAACCGCTCTTTGTATGACTATTTTGCAAAGTTTTCCCAATCGTGAGGGGCTAAGTATCAATCTTAGTAAAGAGGCAGGTGCCGCATTTTTTTTAAGCTCCTTATTTAACGAAGACCACAAGCGCGGATTTAAATCCGAAATCACTCTTGATTACCCGATTGTTGCTTTAGGTGCTCCGGTTTCAGGTTATCTTCCGGCAGTGGGCGATGCCTTGCATACTGCAGTCTTAATACCAACACATTCCGAAGTGGCTAATGCTGTGGGAGCTGCTTCTGGTCAGGTTGCGGAAATAATTCGCATTCTGATTAAACCAGGTGTAGCAGGAGGATATGTAGTCCATGCTCCTTGGAAAAGAGAAGCTTTCATATATTTAGAGGAAGCTGAAAGTTACGCCCTCTCTACAGCAAAGGAAGTAGCTCTTGAAAGAGCAAAGTGGGCTGGAGTTGCCAATCCTGAGTTGTTGATAGAAAAAGAAGAGGTGCTTAGTCATACTGCAGGGGGAGACGATGTCGTATTTCTTGAGACGCGTATTGAAGTAACGGCTATGGGGCATCCAAATTGGAATGGTCAAGATGAATGCTAAAGTATTCGCCTGTTCTACATTAGCTGATGAAATTCAGAAGATACTTCCTTCAAATATTGAATTGGAATTGCTACCCTATGCACTACATCGTGAACCCCAGAAACTCCAATTTGAACTTCAACAACGAATCGACACTGATACGGAACACGATACCTTACTTTTTGGATATGGCCTATGTTCATATGGAGTAGTAAATCTTCATTCTTTACGTCATACCTTAGTAATACCAAGGGTACACGATTGTATAAGTATCTTAATGGGTTCTCGAGAGATCTATAATCGGGAGTTTGAAAAGTGTCCTGGTACAATTTACCTGAGCAAAGGTTGGATTGACCAAGGTGCGGAACCTCTAGCAGAATTTAAACGTCATACCGAAACATATGGTGAAGAGAATTCCCAATGGATGATTGATACACAGTATAGTAATTATAAACGGGTAGTCTTTATTGATACTGGCGTAGGAAATACGGATGAACTTGTCAAGTATTCAGGTAAAGTCGCAAAGTATATAAAGGTAGATTATCAGGTGCAAAAAGGTTCGTTGCATATGATAGAAAAGCTCATCCAAGGTGATTGGGATGTGGAATTCGTAGTCACACCTCCTGGAAGGATGGTTATGCAACGTAATTTTTTATAGTTTTACAAGGAGGAATTAAAATGTTAATAATTGGCGAATTGATTAATACTAGTAGAAAAGCTGTTAAACCAGCAGTTGAGTCAAGGGACGTTGCTTTTATTCAAGAGCTTGCGAAAAAACAAGTTGAGGCTGGAGCCCATTATGTAGATGTTAACTGTGGTACCATGGTGCATGATGAGGTTGAAACTATGGAGTGGCTTGTTAACACTATTCAAGAAGTAGTATCGGCACCACTTTGTATTGATACACCGAGAACAGAGGCTATGGAGGCCGGACTAGCAGCTGTAAAAAATGGTCAACCCATGGTTAATTCAATAACAGCTGAAAAAGAACGCTATGATACTGTGTTGCCGCTGGTTCTGAAATACAAGGCTAAAGTTGTAGCCTTGTGTATGGATGATACCGGTGTTCCTACATCTGCAGAGCAACGAATTGCGATTGTACGTAAATTAGTTGGCGATCTTACAGCGGCCGGGGTACCAGAAGATGATATTTATCTTGATCCACTCGTTACACCAGTCAGTACCGGAGATAATTGTGGTAATGACGTTTTGGATACTGTTCGTTTCATTCGCAAAGAATATCCTCGTGTTCACGCAGCTTGCGGTCTAAGTAACGTTTCTTATGGGTTACCTAACCGAAAGATTCTAAATCAAGCCTTCATGATTCAGACAATGGAAGCAGGCATGGATGCCTATATCTTAGATCCTCTTGACAAAGCAATGATGGGCTTTGTTTATGCCTCTCAAGCTTTATTAGGACAAGATACATTTTGTATGCAGTATTTAACCGTTCATCGTAATGGATTGTACGAATAGACTCAACTTTAATGTTGAATTTTAGTTTTGTGTAAAGTTCACAGACTATCCTTATTTGCTATATTGAAAATAAGGATAGTCTTAAGTTATTTTTAACTGCTTTGTATTAGTTGAACTGGGATCCCACATGAATTATACTTACTTCAGCATCAATGAATCTATGATGCTGAATCAAACGCAGGAGAGAAACTATGACGCGAAATAAAGATCGACATACATGGCGTGAAGGATTTACTACAGGTAGTTGTGCAGCTGGTGCGGCAAAAATAGCCTGCCTGCTTATAAGAGGGGAAGTTTTAACTGAGCGGGTTGAGATTCCACTACCGAACTCTGCACGCTTAACGATGCCCATTCATGGGGGAAAATTGATGTATCCAGAAGCTAGCGGAAGTATTCTAAAAGACGGTGGTGATGATTCGGATATTACACATGGGCTTGAAATCCTGGCGATCGCACGCTATATTTCTCCTAAAGGAGAGGTTCGCATCCGTGGAGGGCAAGGGGTTGGAATCGTCACCAAAAAAGGTTTGGCGCTTTCGGTTGGGGAAAGTGCCATTAACCCTGTACCTAGAAGGATGATTTGTGAAGCGGTTCGGGAGGTCTTTCCCGAAGAAGAGCTAGATATTATTATCGAAGTTCCTGCTGGAGAAGTTTCTGCCTTGCGTACTCTTAATCCGAGACTTGGGATAATCGGAGGAATTTCTATCCTCGGAACAAGCGGAATAGTTCGACCGATGTCCGAGGAGGCGTTTAAAACCTCCATTTTACCTGAGTTAAACCAAGCGGTAGCCTATGGACATAAAACCATTGTACTCACCCCAGGGCACTATGGGTATAGAGTTGCAACTGAGCGTTTTAAGGTCCCCACCGAGGCCGTGATACAGATGAGTAACTTTGTAGGCTATCTATTAGAAGAAGCGGCTTACCGGGGGATCGAACAAGTTATTTTATTGGGGCACATAGGGAAACTGATTAAAATTTCGGGCGGAATTTTTCATACTCATAATCGTGTAGCAGATGCAAGAATGGAAATCTTGCTGGCACATGCAGCTCTAGCAGGGGTTAGCCTAGACACCTTAAAACATCTGGCCGAATTTCCAACGACCGAAGGGGCCACCCTTGAACTCTTGCAACTGGGAGAACAAAAGCTAATTCATCATCTAGCGCACTTGGCAAGTGAAAGAGCCCAAGCGTTCACCTTTGGACGTCTAAGCGTTGGAACGATTATGACATTATTAAATGGCCAACCGGCTGGATGGGATCCAAAAGCGAGTAGAATAATGGAAGGACAAGACTGGGCGTGGCCGAGTGACCTTTAACTTTGTATTTTCAATGATTTAACTTGACAATTTAAAAAAGTAGTATAATATATTGTAAAATGCTAAAATGACGATGAGAGGATATAGTACAGTCCTTGCTTCCATTCTAAGAGAGTTGCCGTTTGGTGAAAGGCAGTAATGGAATAGGCGTGGAACTCTTCCTCGAGTAGCCGACCGAAATTTTTTAGAGTAGGCTCGGACGGATCTTCCACCGTTAACAGGAAGCAGATATCGGAACTTCGATGATCGAAGTTCGATGCGCCTAGTTGGGATTCAATTCTAACCTCGCACATCGCGCCTCGACCCTCGCTTTACTACCATATCTGTAGAGAAGACAGCTATTAATTAGCTGTCAACTTGAGTGGTACCGCGAACTAACCCTTCGTCTCAATCAGAGACGAAGGGTTTAATTTATTATTAAGGAGGAAAAGCAAATGCGTAAATTATTTGTTTTTGATACTACCCTCAGAGATGGAGAGCAATCCCTCGGAATAACCCTGAATGTCAAAGAGAAATTAGAGATTGGCCACCAGTTAGTGAAGCTCGGCGTAGATGTAATTGAAGCCGGTTTTCCAGCGTCTTCGCCAGGAGACTTGGAATCTGTCAAAACCCTTGCTAAAGAGCTTAAAGGAGTCATTATTTGTGGCTTAACAAGGGCAGTCGTTCCGGACATTGATCTTTGTGCTGAAGCACTTCGTAAAGCGGAATACCCTCGAATCCACACGGGCATAGGGGTATCTCAAGTTCACATGGAAAAGAAATTGAAACTTAGCCCTGATCAAGTCGTGGAGCAAGCGGTTACTGCTGTAAAGTATGCCAAGAAATTCGTAAGCGATGTTGAATTTTACGCAGAAGACGCTTTCCGAAGCGACCCAACGTTCTTGGTTAGAGTGATCGAGAATGTGATTTCTGCTGGAGCTACCGTAGTTAATATCCCAGATACTGTAGGCTATGCTAACCCGTGGGAATATGGAGAACTCATTAGTTATGTTATCAATAATGTTAAAAATATTGATAAAGCTATAGTCAGTGTTCATTGCCATAACGATTTAGGAATGGCAACTGCAAATGCCCTTGCAGGTATCAAAGCTGGAGCAAGCCAAGTGGAAGGAACAATTAACGGCATAGGAGAAAGGGCAGGGAACACCTCCCTGGAAGAGGTCATTATGTCCATTTATACCCGGCGTGGAGGGTACGGAGTAGAAAGCAATATTAACACCCGCGAAATTTCTGCCACCAGCAGACTTGTTTCCCGTATAACCGGAGTGACTGTTCCTGATCATAAAGCTATTGTCGGAGCCAATGCTTTCAATCACGCCTCAGGTATTCACCAAGATGGAGTATTGAAAGATAGGGAAACCTATGAAATCATCCAACCTGAAACTATCGGTGTACCTCAAAATATTATCAGTCTTACCGCAAGATCGGGAAGACATGCCCTCAAACATTGTCTGGAGGAATTAGGGTATACGATAGAAGGTGTTCAGTTAGATGACGTATATCAAAGGTTCTTACAATTAGCGGATCAGAAAAAAGAAGTGTTCGACCAGGATCTCTATGTCCTGATGGGGGATTCTGGAGGCATGGGAAGTACTATTACGCTCCAGAGTATGTCTATCGCGACAAATGGGGTTGAGATGGCGACTGCTACCGTAAATCTGGAAATAGAAGGTAAAATGATTACAGATGCCGCTTGCGGTAACGGCCCTGTTAATGCTCTGTTCAACACTATTGATAGGATAACAGGCAATACAGCCATCCTTGAAGATTATACCCTTAAGTCTGTGACCCGTAGCAGCGAGGCTCTGGGAGAGGCCACTGTTAAATTGCGTTATGATGATGGTCGCCTTATAGTAGGAAAGGGTTTTTCAACTGATATTATTGAAGCCAGTGCCAAGGCTTATATAAACGCCTTAGATAAGAGAGACTTGCCAACTGAGCGTAAGTCTAATTGATCTAGATAAGAGTATACTATTTATAATTAGGGTTTATAATTTAGTTTTTCTACTACCTTTCTAAAAAGAGAAATTTAGTATATAATTATAAAATAATTCAGCATACGTCGAAAATACTACTCAGAAATTTAATATAGGTTAAACTTAAGGTTCCTTTGCAATAAAGGATCTAAAAGGGGAAGTCGGTGAAAGTCCGACGTGGTCCCGCCACTGTAAACAAGGAGTTCTCTTCAGAAATTTTACTAGCAAATGCTAGGATGGATAGAGAATGATGATTTGAAGCCAGAAAACCTTCCTTAAGTAACATCACAACCTACGAGCGATAGGAGATGTGTGTGTTTATTTAGGGTAAACCATACGAGCCGCTCAGGCTCGTTTTTTGTTACCCATCAAACAATGGAAGAAGGTTCGTTTTCAATGTTACAAGTGATCGGTATCGGCCCTGGAAGGCCAGAATGGTTGCCTCCTGCAATTACTGAACTTGTAAATACCTGCGATATTTTAATCGGAGGGTCTAGGGCTCTTAAACTCTTTCCTGATTTCACAGGTCTCCAGTATTCCCTATCCGGCGACCTCACCAGCAGTATTGAAGTGATCAGAAACGCAATTCTGGAAGAAAAAGCTGTCGGGGTACTCGTCTCGGGTGACCCTGGGTTTTTCAGTTTTTTACCCAGACTTAAGAGGGAATTTCCGGAAGAGAGAATCGACGTCTATCCTGGGATCAGTTCTCTTCAATTCGCTTTTGCAAGAGCGGGGCTTCCTTGGCAAGAGGCGATCTTTGCTAGTGTCCATGGTCGAGAGTTATCCGTACTACCTCAGGTTATTACTCGTCCCACAGCAGTTCTAACCGGTGGGGAAAATACTCCTCAGAAAATAGCGCAACTCTATCTGGAGCGCAGCTATAATCCACTTATATCGATAGGGAATGCCCTTGCTTATCCAGAGGAATTTTGGACGACAATGGATGCAGAACATTTGGCTCAGGAAAAGACGTTGTTAAAGAATGCTATTGTTATCCTCTATCCGGATAATAATAAATCCATTAAGCAATATACCGGGTGTAGGCTTGGAATTCCAGATGAAGAGTTTCTGCGGGGAAAGGTTCCCATGACCAAGGCGGAAATCCGTGTGCAAGTACTCGCCAAAGCCCAAATTTCTAAATACGACCGTGTCGTAGATATTGGAGCTGGTACTGGGAGCATTAGTATCGAAGCCGCAAGTCTCGCTTCTGAAGGCGTAGTTTACGCGATTGAACATAATCCAGAGGCTCAGGAACTGATTCTTGCCAATCAACATAAGTTTGGCGTTTCAAATCTTCATCTGATTCCCGGGGCTGCGCCTGATGTCTTTGTAAAACTTCCCCCAGTAGAAGTTTGTATTATTGGTGGGAGTAATGGGCGTTTATCAGAAATCTTAGAAATCGTCCCCCTTGTTGAGGGGGGAAGAATCGTGATCACGGCAGTAACGATCGAAACAGTGGCTCAAGGATTGAAACTGCTTACAGACCTTAACTATCAAGATATCGATATCGTTTCTATTCAAGCGGTTCGTTGGAAAGCCGTACAAACTCTTCATATGGCACAAGCCATGAATCCAATCTTTATTATATCAGCACGAAAAGGGGAAGCGTTATGACTATAAAATGGGGGAAGTTCTATGGGGTCGGGGTCGGGCCCGGTGATCCTCGTCTCTTGACATTGCAAGCTGTCGACGTCTTACAATCGGTCGATCTGGTTGCCATCCCGAAATCCAAGCTTGATCGAGACAGTGTCGCCTGGGATATAGCCAAAATTCATTGTCCATCCAAGGTCCGCCTAATCGAACTTGAAATGCCCATGACTGCGGATCATCAGGTTTTAACAAAAGCCTGGCAAGAGGGTGCACAAACCCTCCTAGCAGAACTGAAGCAAGGTAAATCCGTCGCCTTTATCACGCTGGGTGACCCTTCACTTTATAGTACTTACAGTTATCTACTTGACATTCTTCAAGAGGAACTACCTCAGGAGTACATTGTCACTGTGCCGGGGATTACGGCTATGTCGGCGGCGGCAGCTCGGATTAACTTACCGCTTGCCACCGGAGATGAGCCCCTCCTTGTTTTACCAAGTACAGAAGATGTGGGGGAGTTTCTCAACTTCCCAAATTTAGTTTTAATGAAAGTCTCCCGAAGGCTGCCTGAGATTTTGACTCTTCTCAAAGAGCGCGAGAGAAAAGCAGTTTTGTTAACTCGACTCGGACAAACTGGAGAAAAAATTCGCTGGGAACCTAAAGCAGAGGATTTCGCCTCCGACAAAATCGATTATCTCAGTTTGTTACTCGTCAAAAAAGATTTACTGGGGAGGGGAAACAATGAGCCACAAAAAAACTAACGGTCAAGTCATCTTTGTTGGAGCAGGTCCAGGGGATCCGGAACTAATAACCGTCAAAGGGTCCCGCGCGTTGGAAAATGCAGACCGTGTGATTTACGCTGGATCTTTAGTGAACCCGGCGTTACTCGAACTTTGTCGCGCAGGAACTCCCGTTCATGACAGTGCTCACCTTACGCTCGAAGAAGTGGTCACTTTGATGTATGAGGGGACAAGGCGTGGGGAAACTATTGTTCGTCTCCATACGGGAGATCCCAGTATGTACGGGGCAATTAAGGAACAATTTGACTACTTAGACAAGCAAGATATACAGTATTCCGTCATTCCAGGAGTTAGCTCGGTATTTGCTGCTGCTGCGGCGATTAAACGCGAATTCACGTTGCCAGAAATAAGCCAAACCCTAATTCTCACCCGTATGGCGGGAAGGACCCCTGTACCGGAGCGCGAAGCGCTTGCAATCTTAGCGAAACACCAAGCCAGTATGGCAATTTTTCTAAGTGTCCAGGATATGGGTTCTGTGGTTGAAGCGTTGATGGAAGGCGGTTACCCTCCCTCTACTCCCATTGCCGTCATCGCTAAAGCGAGTTGGCCAGATGAAGAAGTTCTTATGGGAACCTTGGAAACAATAGTAGAAAAAGTTAAGGATGCAGGAATCCGTAAACAGGCACAAATTCTTGTTGGTGATTTCTTAGATCCGGCTAACGGGTACGCTCGTTCAAAGCTCTATGACCCGACTTTTACACACGAATTTCGGCAAGGCACTGAAAAGTGAACATCAATGGAAATCCAAACGCGAAAATAGCACTTGTATCATTAACAGACCGAGGGATGGCCACAGTCCGACGTATTGGAGAAGGACTTCCGCGCATAGTCGTTCAAGAGTTTTATATTCATGAGAAAGCACTCCGTTTAAACCAGGATCACGGAGAAGTGCAATTGCACCCTCAACCGCAAGTGCATGTGTTTCGACGTTTGAGGGATATCGTCCCGAGACTATGGCAGGAGTATTCTGTTCTCATTTTCGTCATGGCAACAGGAATTGTGGTGCGTCAAATTGCTTCCCTTATCGAAGGCAAAGATAGAGATCCGGCGGTGCTTGTCTTAGATGAGGAGGGGAAGTTCATTATTCCTTTACTTTCCGGGCATTTGGGTGGCGCAAACGCTTGGGCAAATCATCTTGCCTTTCAGCTTGGGGCTCAAGCGGTTATTACGACAGCCACAGATGTTCGGGGTTTAGTTGCTCCTGATGAATACGCCCGCAGGTATGGTTGGAAAGTTGAACCCCTCGACCATTTACCATCTGTCAATCGCTTACTTTTAGAACAAGGTTGTCTCAACGTCTGGCCCTGCTATCCCTTGAAATCTGAAGAGGCTTGGGTTAACGATGAGCATTATCAGTTCTTGCCAGACAAAGAGAAAGAAAAAGCCAATGTAATTATAAGTCCTTTTCCAGATCTACCTATTAAGGAGGATCTCATATATTTAGTTCCACCCATCTTGAGTGTTGGGGTTGGATGCCGACGGGGAATTTCCACTGAGGCTGTTTTAGAAGGAATCACGTCGGCTGTCGAGCAGATTGGGGCATCCCTTAAGGCAGTGTCGGGGATATATAGTATAGATCTTAAATATGATGAAGTTGGTCTGATCGAAGCGGCTAAGTACCTTCGGGTCCCGTTTCAAACCTTTCCAGCCGATGAACTACAAGCTGTCATCGAAAAAGAACAGTTAAATCGATCAAACTTTGTAAACGAAAAGATAGGAGTGGACGGGGTATGCGAAGCAGCGAGCTTGCTGGGAACTCAAAAGGGACGGCTAATTCTGCCGAAATTCAAGGGTCGAGGAGTCACAGTAGCCATCAGCGTGGAAAACTCTTTGTCGTGGGCATCGGGCCCGGAGACCCTGACCATATGACCGCACGGGTTCAGTCGGTCTTAAACGAAGCTGAATTCATTGTTGGCTATAAAACTTACATTGACCTAATTCGACCGTTAATAACACATCAACAAATTGTAGCTACCGGGATGCGTCAAGAAATTGATCGTTGCCGAGAGGCGATTCGTATAGCCGCCGAGGGACACCATGTAGCCGTTATTAGTAGTGGTGATGCCGGGGTTTACGGTATGGCTGGCATTCTTATTGAGTGTCTAGATCAAGAAGATCTTTTGGACCTTCCTCTTGAGATCATTCCAGGGGTTACTGCGGCCAGTGCAGCAGCTTCCCTGCTTGGGGCACCTTTGATGCACGATTTTGCAGTGATAAGCTTAAGTGATCTCTTAACCCCTTGGGACGTCATTGAGAAACGTGTGCGATTAGCAGCTGAAGGAGATTTTATCCTGGCTATTTATAACCCGAAAAGTAAAGGACGTACGCAACACATTGAGACGCTGCGCGAGATTCTTCTTCGCTTCCGTAGTCCCGAAACCCCAGTTGGTTTAGTACGGGAGGCCTTACGGGGAGAGAAATCCAGTGTACAATTTACGACCCTTGTTGATTTTACAAATCACCCAATAGACATGCTGACCACCGTAATTATTGGGAACTCACAAACCCGTATTTTAGGACCTTATATGGTTACCCCTCGAGGGTACATGCTGTGAAACTTCTAGTCTTGGCTGGCACAAAGGATGGTCGAGAACTTGCGGATGCCCTAAGGAAACGCGGTCATGATATTTTAATTTCGACTCTGACCTCTTATGGTGCGGATTTAGCTCTAGAACAAGGTCTCCAAGTGCGTTCTGGTGAAATGGATTCTCAGGCTCTCGTAGATCTTGTAAAGGGTGGGGGATTTACGGCAATTGTGGATGCAACCCACCCCTATGCGGTACGGGTGAAAGAAATGGCAAAAACGGTCTGCGAAGAACTCTCAATACCTTATCTGCGTTGGCAGCGTTCTTCGCTAGAACTGGAAGCTCATCCTCTGATTCATTGGGCAGAAAACATTACTACTGCGGCCCTTATTGCGGCAGAACTAGGGCATCGCATTCTGCTCACCACCGGAAGTAATGCGTTGCCTGAATGGGTATCTTTACCCTCTTTGCATGATAAAAATCTCTATATACGCGTTCTTCCAACCTCCCAGGTGTTGGCACGCTGCGAATTGCTAGGGTTCAAACCGAATCAAATCATCGCGGCTCAAGGCCCTTTTTCCCAAGAGTGGGACGAAGCGATGTTTAAGCAATTAAAAATCGAGGTCGTCGTCACCAAAGAGAGTGGTAAAGTGGGCGGAACCCTCGAAAAAATACAGGCTTGCCACCGCTTAAACATTCCGTTAGTTATCCTGAAACGGCCAGTTACTGATGATAGGGATAGCTCACTAGCCCAATTTATTAAATGTTTGGAGGAGATAGTTTGAAGGCTGAGATCATTATCTTAGGGCACGGTAGCCGCCGAGCAGAAGCAAACCAAGGACTTTTAGAAGTCGCTAACAAGGTGAGTCTAATATTGGAACAACCAGTCACGCCAGCGTATATGGCGAATGGCACCCCCAGCCTTCCAGAAGTGGTGCAGGCGAAAATCTCAGAAGGTGCCTTGAAGATTATCGTTATGCCACTCTTTCTTTTTCGAGGAGTTCACGTGACCGTGGATATTCATGAAGAATTACGTGAAATCCGTGAACAAAATTCGAACGTTGAAATCGTATTTACTAAAGAGTTGGGCGCTGACGACGGCATCGCGCAGCTGGCTAGCCTCCGAATCACGGAGGTCGCCAACGTATGACTGATTTTATCTTGAATCCGAGACAAATCGAGACTGAAAGTATGCGCATTATTCGAGTTGGTTTAACACGCCCATGGTCGGAGGATGAATTCCCGGTAGTGGAACGATTAATTCATACAAGTGGAGATCCATCTCTCGAACAGGCCATAGCGATTCATCCGCAAGCAATTGCTTGTGGACTTAAAGCTCTTAAGGCGGCTGCGAACGTCATTACAGATGTTGAGATGGTTCGCGCAGGCATTGCTAAAGGAAAACTCAAATCGTTGGGCGGAACAGTTCAAAGCTTTCTTAATGCCCCCGGAGTTGCCGAACAAGCCAAAGAATGGGGAATCACACGCTCAATGACAGCGATTCGAATGAATCCAGAGAGTCTGCGTGGCTCAATCGTAGCAATTGGTAATGCGCCAACTGCACTGCTCGAAGTCTTACGATTAGCGGAAAATCCAGAAACATGTCCGGCCTTGGTTATAGGGATACCAGTCGGTTTTGTCGGCGCTAAAGAGTCTAAGGATCTACTATGGGAACGTCAATCCCTCCCGTCGATCACGATACTAGGAACGCGAGGGGGAAGCCCACTCGCCGCGACAGTTGTCAATGCGTTAATTTATACTGCTTTAAAGCAACTCGCCCTCTAATTCGAGGAGCGAGGTTCGAGGTTCGAGGTTCGAAATACAAAATTCTAATCTCGCCCCTCGAAAGGTACTAGGCTTGCTCGCTAAGTTGGGCAAAAAAGCATTATTTTAGGAAAAGAGGGTGATCTAGTTGTCTTCTAATAAGAAGGTAGCTGCGAGGCTCATGATCCAAGGGACCTCTTCCAGCGTTGGAAAAAGCGTACTGGCTGCTGCGTTTTGCAGGATATTTTATCAAGAAGGTTACCAAATTAGTCCTTTTAAAGCCCAAAATATGGCACTTAACTCTTTTGTGACTGCAACAGGCGGAGAAATGGGAAGAGCACAGGTCGTGCAGGCTCAAGCTGCTGGTGTCGATCCAGAAGTACGCATGAACCCAATTTTACTAAAACCAAGTGGCCCAACAGGATCCCAAGTTGTTATTATGGGCCAGTCTCAGGGTAATGTGACGGCCTTGCGTTATCATGGGGAATATCAACGAATGACTTGGCCGTTTGTAAAAGATGCCCTTCATGGGCTACTCGACGAATACGAGATCGTAATTATTGAAGGGGCTGGGAGCCCCGCAGAAGTAAATCTTAAATCGAACGACATAGTCAATATGCGAGTGGCCATGGAGGCCAATTCTCCAGTGTTGCTTGTAGCAGACATTGACCGTGGTGGTGCCTTAGCTGCTGTTGTAGGGACCTTGGAATTGGTAGAACCTGAGGAACGAGAAATGATCAAAGGGATTATCTTTAATAAGTTTCGCGGCGAACTGGCACTTTTGCAACCTGCTTTAGATTTTATTGAAGAAAGAACAGGCATCCCAGTGGTTGGGGTTGTCCCTTATTTTAAAATCCGCATTCCAGACGAAGATTCCGTAGCCCTTGACGAGGTAGACGAGAAACCCTCCGTTTCCTTATCCGAACGATTAGACATTGCAGTGGTTAGATTCCCGTATATATCTAATTTTACGGACTTTGATGCACTTCAGGACGAAACGGATGTCTCTGTGCGCTATGTCACTGAGGCTAGGAATCTAGGAAAACCGGATCTTGTGATACTTCCAGGAAGTAAAAATACCCTAGCCGATTTGCGTTTTCTTCATGAAAGCGATTTAGGGGAGCAGATTCAGAAACTTTGTGAACAAGATGTCCCGCTTATTGGGATTTGCGGAGGGTACCAGATGATGGGGCGCTCAGTGATGGATCCGCTGCATACAGAGTCAGCACTTGAAGAAATGATAGGTCTCGGTATTCTTCCAATGGTGACAGAATTTTATCCTCAGAAACATACCGTCCAGAGTAAGGGGACGATTCTTACAGATCAAGGCTTTTTTACAGCTTGTACCGGAGAAACAGTCGTAGGATATGAAATTCATATGGGTCGATCCACGATGGACGAAGGACAGTCGCCGCTTTTTAACTTAACATCGAATGGAATCTCCTACCCGGATGGTTTGCTAGCAGGAAACGCGTATGGTACCTACTTACATGGAATTTTTGATAATGACGGTTTACGGACGGCACTACTGGTATGGCTATGGCAACGTAGAGATCGTGTCAGGCCGGTAGAAGCGACACTTTCACAGGCAGCACTTCGTGAATCGGCGTTTAATGAGTTAGCAGATTTAGTACGTCAGAATTGTGATATTGATCGTATTCGAATGATTATGGGCTTAGAAACTGAAACGAGGCCCAAGGCCGAGATGAGCTTGTGCTATGACGTCGAAGGGAAAGACTAGGTAAATTGATGATGGAAACGCTGAGTTTAGTATGGGCGGTTCTCCCGGTTGCTGTCCTTGTTGGCTTTCTTCTTGACCAAGTCTTTGGGGATCCCCGCAGTTGGCCACATCCTGTCGTTGTAATAGGAAAGGTAATTACCCTTTTAGAACGCAAACTTAATAAGGGGTCTTCAAAGACACGCCGCCGCAACGGAGCTCTCCTCACCTTCCTAGTGGTAGGGGGAAGTTATCTACTCACGTGGGCTATGGTTTTGGCGGCGAATGCACTTCATCCTTTGTTAGCTTTGGGCGTTAGTGCCTATTTTGTTTTTATTTCTTTGGCTGGTAAATCTCTTTTAGATGCTGGACAAAGTGTTTTAGTTCCTTTAAAGCAGGGGGATTTGAGCGAGTCTCGACAACGTCTTTCTTGGGTGGTTAGCCGAGACACAGATAATCTTACTGAGGGAGAGATTGTCAGGGGAACGATCGAGACTCTCGCAGAAAATTTCGTCGATGGAATCTTGTCCCCACTCTTTTATGCAGCCCTAGGTGGTGCTCCTCTGACAATGGCGTTCAAAGCGGTCAGCACGTTGGATTCCATGGTCGGTTACCGAAATGATCGGTATGATAAGTTTGGTTGGTTCTCCGCCCGAACGGATGATTGGGCTAATTACGTGCCAGCACGGTTATCTGTCCTCCTCTTACTCCTTGCCGGCTGGTTAAGGCAGATGCCTGTTCGCCGGGCGTATCGAATATGGAAACGTGATGCCTCTGGTCATCCCAGTCCAAACGGTGGTAATCCTGAAAGTGTTGCTGCTGGGTTACTAGACGTTCGTCTGGGCGGTATCAATGTTTATCAGGGTCATCCTCATCACCGCGCAGAAATGGGAGATGCTCTTCATCCCATGAACGCCTCCGATATTGTTCATTGTCGTCATCTAATTCGTACGGCGACTTGGTTATCCCTCTTGCTAGCTCTTATAATAGCTAACGTAGTGAGTTGATCCGTGGACGACTATGCGAACTACGAATCGGAAAGGAGACACAACATGAAGATTCCACGTCTTGTTCTTGCGGGAACACATAGCGGAGTGGGGAAAACAACCCTTGCCACTGGTCTTATGGCAGCCTTGAAAAAGCGCGAGCGGCCAATCCAAGGATTCAAGGTCGGACCGGATTACATTGATCCTAGTTATCATGCGGCAGCAACGGGGATTCCTTCCCGCAATCTCGACCGCTGGCTTCTCGGTGAACATCTCCCTTCCGTCTTTGCTCAAAGTTCTAAAGAGCGTTGGGCGGTAATCGAAGGTGTGATGGGCTTGTTTGATGGTATGAACGGAACTGCGGGTTTTGGAAGTACGGCTGATGTGGCTAAACTCCTTCAAGCCCCCATTATACTTATTGTCGATGCGTCCTCGATGTCCCGCAGCGTGGCGGCCTTAGTTCATGGCTTTAATACTTATGACCCTGAAGTAAACCTTCAAGGACTTATTCTTAATCGCGTAAAATCGTCTGCCCAAGAAAAAATACTTAGAGAAGCGCTTAATGATCTCCAGATCCCTGTCCTCGGTGTCCTCCCCAAAGAAGCAGCATTGCATCTTCCAGAACGGCATTTAGGATTGGTTCCTGTGGGGGAGAGTGGACTATTAGAGGGCTTTATTGATACGCTCTCAGAGCTGGTAACCAAACACGTCGATTTGGCACAGATCGAACGCATTATGCTAGGCGCACCAAATCTTAACGAGTCTATTCTTATGAAAACGAATCGAATACCCACTAAGCAGATCACTCATGAGACTGAATTCCGATTAGGTTTGGCACTGGATGAAGCCTTCCTTTTTTACTACCAGGATGCTTTAGATCTGGCAAAACGCTTGAATTTTATTATTGTACCATTTAGCCCTTTACACGACGCTGAACTCCCACCGAACCTTGACGGTATTTTCATCGGTGGGGGGTTTCCTGAACTTCATCTTGACCGTTTGAGTGAAAACCTTACCTTCCTTGATTCTCTGCGTTCTTACGCGGCGAGTGGCAAACCTGTCTATGCCGAATGTGGGGGGTACATGTACCTTGGACGGTCAATAACGGATTTCGAGGGAAGAGAAGTCCCTCTAGCTAGTCTCATTCCCATGAAGGCAGAAATGACAAGACGCTTACAAGGCATAGGTTATCGGCGAGGAGTCTTCCGTAAGGATGTTTTTTTAGGCCCTCGTGGAACTACGGTTCAAGGGCATGAATTTCATTATTCACACGTGACCTATGATCAAGAGTTCCCGCCCGCCTATGAATTGTTCAAAGGGGATCACTCTGATCGGATGGAAGGATATGCCCGGGATAATATCGTCGCATCATATCTTCATCTTCATTTTTCAGGACAATCTGAGTTACTTGAGCACTGGTTTAATTCACGTTACAGGTAAATTGGAGTATATAATTTGCTAAAAAGGCGTTAACTCATGGGGTTAATTGCAGCTGTAGGGGGATTGAATGCTAATGGATTTCACGATCGGGTTGGTCCGGTGTCCGGGGACGTGTGGAGAGTGGGTACAAGGGGCTCGAAAAGGAATCCCATTTCTCGTGGATTGTCCTATTGATCGTTTTTCAGAAGCCAGGGTGACCTTGGACATGCACGCTACAGGCTGGAATCTTCCTCTCGGTAAAACAAAAGCTTTACAGGTGTTGGAATTGCTCAAAGAGGACTTAGGTTTACCATCGTTAAGCGGTAAGGTTGAATTTTTACTGCAGCTTCCGGAGGGGAAAGGAATGGCTAGCTCTACGGCTGACATTACTGCCGTGGTTGCTGCCGCTCTGATTGCACTAGGAGAAGATCCCGTTCCAGAGCGCTTGTCGCATTTTGCTTTACGAATTGAACCGAGCGACAGTGTAATGTTCCCAGGGATTACGGAGCTAGAACATGTACAAAGACATAACCATCGTGTACTTGGCCCTGCCGTCCCAGCCCTGTTTCTCGCTCTGGATTGGGGTGGAGCAATCGATACTAGAGTCTTTAATGCTAGACCGGGATTGGCGGAACATTATAGACGTTATGAAGATGAAATTGCTAGGGCTTATAGATTAGCCCGAGAAGGAATAGAGCAAATCGACTTAGAAAAATTAGCTGTAGCCGGGACGATCAGCGCACGGTGTAATTTAGAAATAAATGCAAAATCGCAATTTAAGCCTTTTGTGACCTGGGTACTCCAAAAAGGAGGACTCGGTGTTGTCACTGCACATAGTGGTACACTCCTAGCTGGAGTATTTCCACTAAACCACTTTTCCAGTGAAGAGGTACTCAAAAACTTGCGACTGGAAGCACATCTACGGTTTGCCCCTACGCACCTTGATCTCTTCCACAGCCATTCTGGTGGGATCGTGATAACTAAGAATGAAAAAACTGAAAATGGGGGGTGAAACTATGCACGGTGGAAATCTCCGAAGAGCGAAAGAATTATATGGTTTGGATTCATTTATTGATCTTTCCGCAAATATTAACCCTTTTGGCCCGCCAGCGGGGGTTTGGGCATCCTTACAGCAAGGAATGTCAGATATCGTAAATTATCCCGATCCTGAGAGCCGCGCCTTAAGGGAAACACTTTCCAACCATCTGGGAATATCGACTGAATCAATCATGGTAGGTAACGGAGCAGGTGACTTAATCTTCACAATCGTGCATGCATTAAAGCCTAAGAAAGTGGCCATTCCTATCCCGGCCTTTAGTGAATACGAACGAGCTGCGCGTTCTGTAGGATCCATTGTGAGCTATATCCCGCTTGGCCCTGAGGGCTGGACGAAGTTAAATCGAATAGATGGTGAAGAAGAAGATAAAAGCGACCAGGATAAAGTAGACCGTATGTGGCGAGAATACCTCACTGGGTGTGACTTGCTCTTTCTTTGTTCCCCTCATAATCCGACCGGGACAACCCTTGAGAAAAAAACGTTTGAACTTGTCCTACGCTTAACCAAAGAATTAGGATGTCGAATCCTCTTCGATGAATCTTTCCTCGATTTCCTACCCAACGAGTCACGCGAGTCCGCTCGTACTTATTTGGTATCCAACGAACATCTCATTGTCTTATACTCCTTGACTAAGTTTTATAGTTTGCCTGGATTGCGTTTGGGCACAGTCTTTGCGCATAAGTCATTACTTGCTACATTCGATCAGTACCGTGATCCATGGTCCGTAAATGTTCTTGCTCAGCGTGCAGGGATCGTGGCACTAGAGGATTGGGAGTTTCAAGTTGATGTCCGAGAAAAATTGAGAAAGAGTCGGTTGTTATTTTATCAGCTCTTTACTCAATGTAATTTTTCGGATTTACGGCTTTGGGCAACCACTGTGAATTTTGCTTTAATTGAGGTTCTTAATCACACGTCAGGAGAATTAATCCAACATTTAGGACGGCTTGGGATTCTTGTTCGAGACTGTGCTAATTTTAGAGGTCTTCCAGCAAATTTCATTCGGGTCGCTATTAAAGAAATCTTCGTCATGCAGCGGCTGATTGAGGGCTTAAAAACTTACTATTTTAAAGGTGAGCAATAATTGCTCACCTTTTATTCCTTTAAGAATTGATTTTGAGTTGTATTTTTCAAAATTATTTTAAAGATAGCCTTATCAGAAAAGGCTTCTTTAATACGTCTATAGAATAGTAAGGGTGAAATGAATGAAGAAGCGAGATGGAAGGAGGCTAACGACAAGTTGGAAGCCGAATTATCCTTTGATGAAATCTATGAAATGGTTTTTCCATTAATCTATCGATATGTATCCATCCGCGTACCTAAACCAGATGTAGAAGATGTATCTGCCGAAATTATCGTGAAAATATGGCGGGGTTTGGCTGATATCGAGAAGATAAACGCTCTTAAGGCTTGGTCACTAAAGATTGCTTCCCATCAAATTGCTGATTATTACAGAGCTCGCAAACGTGCTCAAACATTAACTTTAGAAGATTTACCTAAGCCGCTACCTCAAGAATCTGATCAAAGCGAGACTTGGGCAACACTTTTAAGTGTTAGAGAAGCCTTAGCAAAGCTCTCCCCACAGCAGGTTAATGTCATTCAACTCCGCTTAATTGAAGGTTTTAGTGCTGGAGAAGTGGCAGAGATTATTGGAACAACTCAACAGGCCGTCGACAGCCTTTTATACCGAGCGAAGAAAGGATTCCGCAAAATCTACCAGGGGAACCCGCACAAAGGAGGAAGAGGCTGATGAAGAGGTTTATAAAGCGAACGGATCTCACATCCCTCTGGGAAGAAGATGGTGATTTGAACCGAATGAAAACTTTCTTCGATACGATCCAGTCAGATTCAGAGGGGAACGAACAAACCAAACAAAATATTAAACAAAAAGTTCTTGAAAAAATGGCTAAGGAAGAAGAACGGTTAGGAATGCCCCTTATTTACAAGGAAGGGTTAGTTCAACGGATATTCACCAGATTACGTACTTTGTTAGGGCATAGGGAATGGAAACTGGGTATTTCTGTCGTTGCACTAGCGATGTTGGTGATCATCGGGCAAGGGATTATGAACGATTCCTCTAATTTATTCCCGCTTACGGGGAGTAAAGATAAATCGACTCAATCCATGGATATGGTTCAATCGACGCCTAATATGATTAAAAAAGGGGGGGAATACAGCGGCGTAGTACCTGAGAACAGTTTGCCAGCAAAAAAAGTGCCGCAATCACCCACTAAAGATGGTACGGCTTACTCTTCCGCCCAGGTTGGAGCTATCCAAATCCTCCCCCCACCTAGCCCTGTTGTTGTTCCCCCAGCTGATTCCGATATCCCTCGTAAAATCACCCAAAACTTATCATTAACCCTCGAAGTAGCTACTATTGATAAATCTGTTACACAAATTAACAGTGAAGTTCAACAACTAGGCGGGTACATCGTTGAATCTCAACAAAATGGATCGGATAATCAATCATCCGCTCATCTGACACTCAAAATCCCTGCCGATAAGCTTGATGGGTTACGTAATTCTCTTTCCACCTGGGGGAAGATACTCGACCAACACATGCTAGCCAATGACATTACTAATCAATTCTATGATTCCCAGATTCGCCTAAAAACTCTTGAGACTGAGGAAAAACGATATCTCGAAATTTTAAACCAGGCTAAGACCGTTGATGACGTTCTAAAAGTAGAAAATGCACTAGGCAACATTCGTCAGCAAATCGAACAGCTAAAAGGTCAACTTAAACTTTGGAACAATATGGTGGATTACTCCACTGTGAACCTTCAGATTGTTACCTTGCAAAATCCTAATTTCAAGGTGAAGAATCCTTGGCAACCAATTTCTTGGAGTAATACCTGGAAATCTACCCAAGATGCTGTGTTAAAAACTTTAAGTAGTTCTTGGAATGTCCTTAATTATCTTGTGATCGGGTTGGGCTATGCATTTCCTTATCTGATCATAGGTGCTGCGGGATGGATCGCTTATCGTGCTTGGAAAAAACGAAATATATGATAAAACACTTTACTACTACTGAAAATATCTATATACTAATATTACTATGAATTAATTAACATTAAACCTCCTCGACACTTTAATAAAGTGGGGGGGAGGTTTTTTTATAATATTTATAAGTAATTGGAGGACATTTATTTGAAGATTTCAAGACGGTTTCGGTCTATCTTAGGGATTTTCGCAATAGCAATTGGAGCCATATTGGCTGCTTTTGGCATACAGGCCTTCATTGTCCCTTCTGGATTAGGTGGAGGTGGAGTCGGCGGAATTGCCTTGATGGTATTCTATACATTAAAACTTCCAATTGGACTCATGACTTTCTTATTAAACATTCCATTATTTGTTTTAGGCTGGCGTGAAGTAAATAAAAAGTTTGTTTTTAAGACCATATGGGGATTGTTTATTTTTTCACTATTTTTAGATCTCTTTAAAGGAGTTCAGACTATAGCCTTTGATGACATTTTCCTTGGTGCTCTTTATGGAGGGGTAATCGCAGGTATTTCTTCAAGCCTAATATTTCACTTCGGTGGTAGCCTAGGCGGCACAGACATTGTCTCTAAAGTCATTCAGCGGAAATATGGAGTTCCCATGGGAACATCTGCCCTCGCCATTAATGGTGTTATTATCCTGGTATCCTGGGCTATACTTGGCTCAAAAGCCACACTTTACACGTTGGTAATGATGTTTGTATATGGACGTGTGCTTGATCTAATCCAAAGCGGAATCCCTTCAAAATCTATTACCATCATTTCAGACCAATCCGAGGCCTTAGTTGACAGGATAAGGGACGATTTGGGACGAGGATCAACTTTTCTATATGGTCGTGGAGGGTACTCTTGCGAGCCGAAAGACGTGATTATCTGTGTCGTCAGTCTACCCGAAATAGGGCGACTAAAACAAGCTGTGCGCGAAGTAGACCCTCAAGCCTTCATGATTGTCCAAAATGCTGGAGAAGTTTTTGGCACAGGCTTTGTATCGAACGATTAAATTTCGATATAACTGGAATTTGGGATTATCTTGCAGGATTTACGATTAACAATAGAGAATTATAAGCCTTCAATTAGCGCAAATCTTTGCAAATCAAGTCAGTGTGGCCTTGGCAAATGCCCGATTGTATGAACATGTCCGGTCGCTTTTATACCTCAAAACGAAATGGAAAAGATACGTTAAGTGTGTATGTTCCTGCTTTTAAGAGTGGAATTTTAAGGTAATTACTTTAGATAAACCACTACTTTGTTTCATAATCCAACATTTTGAGCTCACTTAGAGTAGTTAATCGATAACCATGATCTCGGAGAGCATCAATAATCGGACCCAATGCTTTGACAGTTTGAGTACGCTGATAACCCCCGTCATGCATTAGGATAATTGCGCCAGGAAAAACATTTTTTATAACATTATCGACAATTTGTTTTGCACCTGGGTTACGCCAGTCTTTGCTATCCACACTCCACAACGCTACGATATAACCATTTTTTTTAACTGTTTCCAGTTGACCCTTGGATAAGAATCCGCCTGGAGGGCGATAGAAATAAGTGTGAAAACCGGTTGCAGCAAACACCTCTTGGTCGGTCTGCTTAATCTCATCAACTAAACGACGCTGCTGATAATCATGATTAAAACTATGGTTTCCAATTTCATGCCCTTCTAGAACCAGACGTTTTAACAAGTAAGAGTTTGCTTGAACCGCCTGCCCTAAAACAAAGAAAGTTGCCCGAACATTCTTTTCCTTAAGTATATCCAAAATATCAGGCGTATCGATTGGATCTGGTCCATCATCAAAGGTCAGGGCTATGACTTTTTCCTGAGTATTCGCCTTATAATAAGTACCAGATGCCCGAACCAGAGATGGAGTCGTCAAAGAACTCTGAGTAATGGTGATAATTCCTCCAACTGTAAATAGAAACAAAAATGAAAGAGCTAGCTTACGACGAGATAAAACATAAATGCGCACGGCTTTCACCCCCAAATTGCTTCTATATACCTATTGATGATAGCCGAGTTCCATGCATATCAACAATTATTTAAATACTTCTGCATCAAAGTTACCTCATCTATAACAATAAGATAACTATTTGAACTATCATGTCCTTAGAAAGGAGCGATTTATTTGAGTCTCCGTTTTGTGTTTGGTCGCGCTGGAACAGGCAAGAGTACCTTATGTTTGGAAGAAATTCGCAGTGAACTTCGGCTGAAGCCTTGGGGAACTCCACTGATCCTCCTCGTCCCCGAGCAAGCAACTCATCAGATGGAAGTGACCTTAGCCAATACGCCAAATTTAGGCGGAACCTTACGAGTCCAAGTCTTGAGCTTTCGGCGACTGGGTTGGCGAGTGTTTTCAGAAACGGGAGGAGGGCAGAAAATTCTGATTGGTGCAATAGGCAAACGGATGCTCCTTCGCCGAATCCTCTTAAAGCATCGTCTCCATTTAAAAGCTTTCGCACGATCCGCTACTAGGCCTGGCATGGCTGACCTGATCGCACAAGCAATTGGAGAATTTAAAACTTACCGGATTACCCCGAACGATCTACGTAAAGCTAATAATACAAACGGCGGACTCTTATTTGATAAGATTCAAGACTTAGCCCTTATTTATGAAGAATTTCAAGCAGCTTTAGGACAAGAAATCCGTGACCCTGATGATGAATTGTCAATTTTGGCAGAAAAGATCCCTTTTGCGCCCCTTATGCAAGGGGCGCAAGTATGGGTGGATGGGTTTACGGGATTTACCCCTCAAGAATTAGAAGTCTTAAAATTTATCATGTCCACCGCCAATGAAGTTGTCATAACTTCCCCACTTGATCCGGTTTTACTTGCAGATGAGCGCCAGCTGGATTCAGAAACATTAAAAGTGGGAGATGAGTTATTTACAGGTCCTTGGCAGACTTATCAGAATCTACAACGCATTGCCTCGGAGACTGGTATCCTTTTACACCCTCCCGCCTTGCTTGAGACTACGAAACGCTATAAACATCCTTGGCTTTGGCATTTGGAAAAATATTTTTTTACTTATCCGACTGTGCCTTACGGTGAAGTTCAAGCTGAGGAGAATCCCCTGGGGGAAGGAATTCAGATCCTTTCAGCCGTCAACCGGCGGGCTGAAGTGGAAGGGGTTGCGCGGGAACTAAGACGTATAGCCAGGGATGAAGGACTCCGTTGGAATGAAATGGCTGTCATAACTCGAGACCTTATTGGCTATCATGAGCTTATTACCCAAGTGTTCACGTCCTATGAAATCCCTCATTTTTCAGATCATAAACGTTCTGTCCTACATCATCCCTTAATTGAGCTGATTCAATCCATACCGGAAGTGGCGGAAAGTCATTGGGCTTACGAACCACTTTTTCGCTGTTTGAAAACGAACTTTTTTCCACTTCAAAGGGATGCTATCGATCGTCTGGAAAACTACGTGCTTGAACACGGAATACATGGAGAGGGCTGGAATAGGAACGTTGAGTGGAGATACCATCGTCAATGGTCTCTGGGACAAAATGAGGCCCAACTTGCCACTGAGGTTAAATTACAAGCGGAGCTTAACGCCTCTAGGCAAACTGTTTATAATTTAATTGGTCCATTTGTCGAAAGGGTCAGTCCTGGTACCAAAGTTGATAGGTTAACTGTACGGGAAATTACCGAAACTCTGTATGACTTCTTAGAAAGACTTGATGTTCCTACGACCTTAAAGAAATGGTCACAAAAAGCCCAAGAAAAGGGAGAACTCAGTGAGGCCATGCTTCACGAACAAATCTGGGAAGCCGTTATCCAAGTTTTCGATGAAATAGTCGCCGGATTAGGGGAAGAATGCTTGGAGCTTGAAGACTATGCCTTAATTCTTGCTTCCGGAATAGAAGCGATCGAAGTTGGGCAGATTCCCCTTGGGCTTGACCAAATCTTGGTGGGGTCATTAGATCGTTCACGAAATCCTGAAGTACGGATTCTTTTTCTTCTCGGTGCTAATGAGGGGATACTTCCTGCACGACCTGACACAGATGGCGTACTAGATGCAGAGGAAAGGGAACAATTAGATAAAGCAGGGGTCGCTCTTGCCCCGAAAGGGAAGGCTCAAACGTTTGAAGAACAATTCTTTATCTATACAGCACTTACCCGAGCTACCGAAAAACTAGTTGCATGTTATCCATTGACGGATGAAGAGGGGAAAGGGCTGGCTGTATCGCCAGTCATCACACGGCTTAAATATCTTTTCCCAACTCTCTCGGAGAACTTTCTGGGAAACCAGAAGGATATTGACCGCATTAATCACGCAGATTCTGCCCTCCAAGCCTATGCGGAACAACTACGTACACTTAGTCAGGGAGAACCACTTTCTCCCTTATGGAAGGCTACTGAAATGTGGCTGACTCAGGATCCTATTCGTCAAAATCAAGTAAGGTGGTTACAGGCAAGTCTTTCGACCCAAAATCAGGAAGCCAGGATTCATCGCCCCTTAGCACGACGCTTATACGGTAAACGTCTGAAGGCTAGTGTTTCTCGTTTAGAACAATTCGCTAAGTGCCCTTTTGCCCATTATGCCCGGTACGGTCTGAAGCTACATGAAAGGGCCACCTATCAGCTATCGAGTCCGGATATGGGTGAATTCTTTCATGCTCTTCTGCATGATTTTGCAATTCAATTGCAGGAACGGGGCTTAGATTGGGGCAAATTGACGAAGGAAGAATCTTGGGCTCTCGTCAGTGAACTAACTGAGCAGCTCGCCCCAAGCCTTCAGCATGAAATCCTCCTGAGTAACGCCCGCTACCGCTATTTAACTCATAAACTCAAACGAACCGTTCATCACGCTGTTCGAGTGCTCGGAGAACATGCCCGCCGTGGAATATTCATTCCGATCCAACTAGAAGTAGGTTTTGGCCCGGCAGAAATACTTCCAGGGATCGATATTCCGTTATCTGAAGACGATTCACTTCTTTTATGTGGACAAATCGACCGTGTAGATGCCGCATTCTTTGATGGGAAAGTGTATCTGCGTATCCTCGATTATAAATCTCGTGAATTATCCTTAGCGTTGGATTCAATTTATTATGGGCTAAATCTACAATTACTTACTTATTTGAATGTCGCTTTGCAAGGTGCCGAAATCTTGCTTAATACGACTTCAGCTTTACCGACTATGGAAACTAGTCTGGAAAATGCGTGTATCCAAGAAGTAGTCGAAACGGACACGGTTTTCCCTCAGAAGACTCCTGCAGGTTTTCTGTATTTTCCTGTGCTGGAACCACAACTTGAGGAGAAAACCCCCCTCAGCTTGGAAGAACTTGAACAACACCGTGTTAAAGCGGTCAAAGTCGGTGGATATTTATTGGCCAATCCACGCGTATTAGAAGCGATGGATTCTTCCTTTTCCACAGGGCAATCCGATTTACTCGGACTCAAATTAAAGAAAGATGGATCCTTTAAAAAAGGATCCAACGTCCTGAGCGAGGATCAGTTTTACCAGCTAAGTGACTACCTTTATCAATGGTTTCTAAAAACAGGTGAAGAGATATTAAACGGTGATATTTCTCTCTCTCCTTACCGTCGAGGAAAGAATACGGGATGCCTATATTGTTCTTATAAACCTGTTTGCCACTTTGACCCCTATCTTCCGGAAAACCAATACCGAGATTTACCTGCCTTAAAGCAAGCGGAGGTTTGGAAACGTCTCGAAGACTCTATGCCCAAGGAAATTCCTGCATCTTTCGCAGACTCAGTTCTACCAAAAACAAAGAGTTCACATGACCTTGTCTTAAATTGGCTGGAAGATACAGGGGAAGGGGAGTCTCCGGAAATTACAGTTGAAACAATTGCTGGAAAGCCTCGCGAGATAAAGAAGACACCAACGTTGCAAGGAGGAGATCTAAGTGAGTAAACCAATGTGGACCGCGGAACAACATGCCGCCATCACATTACGGGGCCAACTTTTGGTCGCTGCTGCAGCGGGTTCAGGCAAAACGGCAGTGCTTGTAGAACGATTAATCCATCGAATCACAGCTCCTGAAGAACCTGAGGATATAGATCGTTTTCTAGTCGTAACATTTACTAAAGCCGCAGCGAATGAGATGAGAGAACGTATCGGTAAGGCCTTAGATGATGCTTTATTTCGTGAACAAGAGTCTCGCGAAGTCGAACGTCTCCTACGCCAACGCACCCTTCTTCATCGAGCAAGTATTACAACGTTGCACTCTTTCTGTTTAGAGTTAATTCGGAAGTATTTTTACCAGCTTGAACTTGATCCGGCGTTTCGGGTTGCGGATCAAGCAGAAGCAGACCTTCTGCGCCTAGATGTACTTGAAGATCTCTTTGAAACAAGGTATGTACGTGTTGACCTAGCCTTCTTGAAACTCGTTGATGCCTTCGGGTCGGATCGCGATGATCAACCATTGATGGAACATGTTTTACGCCTTTATTCGTTTGCCTATAGTCAACCCCACCCGGCTGTATGGTTAGCTAAACTCGATAAAGCCTATGGGTGGAATGATATAGAATCCATGATGCAGAGCGCTTGGGGTCAAGCCGTCCGCCAAGGACTACTGGACCGGGTTAGTGAATGTTTAAGCTTACTTGAACGTGCCGAACAAATAGCCCAGCATCCGGGTGGGCCGTTCTTATACGCTGAGACTTTACAAGATGATTTAAACCGAGTTCGATTATTAGACCGCGCATTAATAGAAGGACATTGGGCTGAGGTTGAAGCTCAGTTCAGGTCCGCTGTTATTTATCCTAAACTACCAACCATACGTTCTAAGTCCAAAAAAAATTCTGTTGTGGAAATTGACGAATCCCTTCAAAAAGAGTTACAAGAAGAATGTAAGAAAATGAGAGATGAGGCCAAGAAGAAACTCAATTCTTTAAACGATGAGGTCTTCGCTTACCCCCTAGAAGACCAACTTCCTGCCTTACTCAAGATGGGGACTATGGCACAAACGCTTGGAGCCTTAGTGAGTGAATTTTCTCAAGTCTATGCGGCGGCAAAGAGGCATCGCAACATCTTAGACTTTACCGACTTAGAGCATTTCGCCCTCCAATTACTGGATGAAAAGGGAGAAGCCTCTTTAATTGCTCAAGGATTAAAAGCTTATTTTGCAGAAGTGTTGGTGGATGAATATCAGGATATCAACCCCGTTCAAGAACGCATCTTGCAACTGGTATCAAGGCAAAAGGAATCACCTAATCTCTTTATGGTTGGAGATGTTAAGCAAAGTATTTATCGTTTTCGCATGGCCGATCCCAGCTTATTTCTCGCCAAATACAGCACCCTACCACATTGGCTGCCTGGAATGCTTGGCAGTACGTCTCCTGCTGAGATTGTGATTGATCTGAACCGTAATTTTCGAAGTCGTCTTGAAGTGGTGGAGGGGGTTAACTTTCTATTCCGACAGATTATGACCAAAGGTGCTGGGGAAATTCCGTATGACGATCAAGCAGCCTTACAATACGGCGCATCCTTTGTTTCTGGACAGGGTCAAATCAGCACGGCTGAAGGATCGATAGAAGTTCATCTTATTGACCCTAAAAGTATAAGAAACCAGCTGCCCATTCCTTCCACAAATGAAGAATACCCCGAATCAGCCCCTGCGGAGGGTGCCGATTGTAGTGACGATAAATTAATTACTGAAACTGAAGATACCCTATCCCCTGAAGATCTCGATAAGGCTCAAATGGAAGCACGTCTAGTCAGTCAACGGATTCAGTGCTTAGTTCAAGAAAGAGAATTCCAAATTCATGATAAGAAACTCAACGGTTTTAGACCAGTGCAATATTCGGATATTGTAATTTTGATGCGTTCTTACTCCGCCGTGGCCCCAATTTATGTGGAAGAATTCCAAAGCGCCGGCATTCCCGTATACGCCGAAACGACGACCGGGTACTTCGGCGCTAGTGAAGTGGAAACTATGTTGTCGCTCCTCAAAATCATCGATAATCCTCGCATGGATATTCCTTTGGCTGCAGTCCTGCGTTCTCCATTAGTTGGCCTAAACGGGAGTGAATTAGGTAAACTTCGAATGATGCTGCCTGAAGGAGATTTCTATGAAGCGTTAACTCTTGCAGTTTGGACAGGTCTGAACCCTGGTAGTCTGTCTCAGAAAAGAACCAATGAATTCCAACAAATCTTAAGTCTCTATGAAGAATCCTTAGGACTTCGGCTGGAAAAGGCAAGCCTAATTATGGACACTGCACCGACGCTGAAGGATAAAATCACCGAGTTTTGGATCAAATTACAAACTTGGCGAACGCGCTCTTGTCGCATATCGCTAGCAGATCTTCTTTGGTCTTTATATGAGGAGACCGGGTACTTGACTTATGTTGGAACGTTGCCGGCTGGCGCTCAGCGGCAAGCCAATCTGAGGGTTCTCTATGACCGTGCCAGTCGCTTTGAAGCAACACGTTACCGCGGATTGTTCCGCTTTCTTCGTTTTCTCGATCGTTTCCAGGGACAAGGCAAGGATATGGGAACTGCACGCGCTTTAGGAGAAACTGAAGACGTCGTTCGCTTGATAACTGTTCATGCTAGCAAAGGCTTAGAATTTCCAGTCGTTTTCGTTGTTGGACTGGGACGAACATTTAATACACAGAGCCTCAAAGGAAAAGTACTTCTTCACTCCAAATTAGGGTTGGGAATGCCCATCATTGATATCGATAATAATGTTCGCTACCCCTCTTTAATCCAGTACGCGGTCAAACAACGTTTGACTCAAGAAGCTTTAGCAGAAGAGTTGCGTATTCTTTATGTTGCTCTTACTCGTGCCAAAGAGCGCTTATTCCTCTATGGGACTATGGATAATTTAGATAAGGCATTTCTTAAGTGGTATCGAACTCTTGAATGGGAAGAGGTCGCCTTACCAGAAGGTCAACTCCGGAGTGCCAAATGCGTTCTGGATTGGATCGGCCCAGCGTTAGCCCGCCATCCCAGACAGCTCTTCGGCGATACTGAAGGGCAATCGACTTTAGCCATTCCGGAAGTTGATTCACGTTGGGAGATCCAGATTCATCGTAGCTTAACATCGCACAAGGAAGAAAGTAGGGAGAATAATCTTGAAGAGAGCAAAGACGAGAGTCTAATAAAAAGCTCGCTTAATAGCGCAGAAAAGGAAATTGCGAATGATCAATTGTTTGCTGAGGTAAACCGTAGGCTAAGCTGGCAATATCCACACCTTAATTCTGTTCGGCAAGTAGCCAAAACCAGTGTCAGTGAATTAAAACGTCAATACAATTGGCATGTAAACGAGGGAACAACTCAGCTTTCTGCGCTTTCATATAACACAGATTCCATGAAACGTCCACAATTTCTTCAAGAAACGCAGGAACTCACCGCAGCAGAACGGGGAACTGCCTTGCACACTGCAATGCAACACCTTCCTTTTGAAGAATGGGCAACAAAGTGGCGAACTTTGACCGAGATGCAACACATCAATACCGTTACCGAATTTCTGAGTATGCTCAAGCAACGTGAAATTATAAGTGATAAACAATATAATACTATAAAGCCAGTACAGATTGCTCATTTTCTGTGCTCCCAACTGGGCGGGCGACTCTTTACAGCCGAACAAATACTTCGAGAAATTCCTTTTACGTTAACTTTTCCGTCCAAGAACCAATCGAATATCTTAGTTCAGGGCGTCATCGATGTCGTTTTGATTAGTAAGGACGAAGACCAAAAAATCCACGCAGAAATTCTTGATTATAAGACAGATTCATTTCGGACAAACACGGACAGAATAGAGATCAGCGATATTGATCCAGAGCTAATCTTGCGGGAACGGTATACCCTCCAACTCTCACTTTATGCTCTTGCTATTGAACGCCTACTTAAGATAGACGTCTCACGCTGTACACTTTATTCGTTTACACTTGGACAAGAAATTGCCATACCAGATGAGCTTCGCCAAGACATTCAAGTACCAGGGTTTTCTTTTTCACCTGAAAATAATCCCTCAACTTTCTACAAAGATAAATGATGAAGCCCCAGAACTACTGATATATGGTTTTTATCTATTATTCTTCCTCTTCCTTAAACGGAGCCCAATTCCTAATAACACAAGTAATACCATGCCGAGAAGTGTGCTATTTGAAAGGATTTTGTACTTCATTGGAGCCGTAGGAGAATCTGTCTTTGACGAGATTTCAGCTTCCGCTCCTAACGTAGCTTGAGTCACTCTTTCACTTTTATTAATAGCTTCGTAAGTCAGATTGTAAATGGGAGAACGAAGAGTATCGTTTCCATAAGCTAACCGATATTTGCTATTTCCTAGATCCTCAAACACCAATTTATCAAGATAATAATTTACGGTTACAGACTTTAGGTTAATGGGCTCAGCATCACGATTGTGGATAATGAGCCTAAGTCTGTCAATTGGGGGATTATTCGTCCATTCGATATCTTTTTTCAAAGCAGAATCTGAAGAGAGGAGGAGGTTAAAAAGTTCTCCTTCTGATAAATAATGCGTTGACTTATCTTTTACTCCATAAAGACCATAGGTGCGTTCTATACGCTCGTCTGTGTTAAGTTCTAAGCTAAACGCGTTAAGGTTATTTAACTGTATAGTGATAATTGAATCCGGTCCATCTTGAATAGAGCTGTATTGAGTCTCAGCAGATAGGATGAACGATTCTTTTTGTGTCTGGGTTGATGCATCACGAATCGAAGCTAGTATGTAAGGTACATCTTCGTCCCTGTCATTGATTACCCTTAAATCATTGAGGTGATTACTGTGAGCATAGACGGCCTTATCTAGAACAACGGATTTATACCCTATCAAATTATCAGTTTGAATTAGCCTTGAATACAGAAAATTGCTTCCAGCGTATACTGGTGTCACAAGAAGTAGAAAAATAATAATAAATATAATAGTTATGATTTCATACATCTGATTAACTGGCTTGAACCTGGCACATTTATGACAGGCATAGGATATTATAAGTCTCTTAGAATCATCATGCTTGTCCAAAAATATCCCACCTTTCTTGTTTTCTATTATAATACTCGTAGACCTCTAAAAGCTACACTCCATAAAACACATCTCAAGAGAAGCCACCTCCTGATAAATTATCGGGAGGTGGCTTCTCTTGAGATGTGTGTAAATTAAAACAAACCTTCGAAAAAATCGTATACAAAAATTTGTCCAAACACAATGATATAGTAAACCAAAGATTAGCAATTATGAAGAGGAAGGGATTCAACAATGTCAATTATGAAAGTTCTTACTCAAGACGGAGTAATTAACCAACTACAACTAAAGTCAAATGGACGACACTCGCCAATACATTCTTAATTTCAATTATCGTGTTATCCGCATTAGACTTATTCTTAGCATCTATTCGAGGTGATACTTTGTCCAACTTCACTATGTATGTTTTAACAGATCTATTACTAACAGTAATCGCCTTAATCTTTTCTTTCGATCTCATTCTTAAGGGTAGCGAGTCAGTTATATGTTTTCTTGCTTACATGTTATTTCTATGGGCTTGTATTACAATTCTCAAATCAGTTTTCCAATTGTGAAAATTATGATATCTTTTTTACGAAATAATGCCTGCATTTACCCTCATAGATAATAAATACAGACATTCTTTCTACTATTACTTGCCTTTACGATTCGAATGAGCTACCATTTCTCTCGCAGCTTTCTGAATGGTATCAAGTTTATACACTCTACTTTTCTGGGTAATCCCTATTAAATCAAATTTTTCAGCTTTAACTTGGGTGACAAATCTCTCCATAGATGTAAGACAAGTAGTTAGTCCATTCCCGCTTCCGCCTGCTGCAGCCACGGCTATGACAGGTTTTCCCTCAAGGAATGGCTTGTCTTCTTTCAAGGCCTCACACCGCCGTACACGGTCAGAAAAAGCTTTAGCTGATTCACTCATCTCTCCCCAATAAACTGGAGTTATTATGACAAAGGCATCCATTTCAACCATGGAGGCATGTAAAGCTTGAAAATCATCTTGTATTTGACACTCGTGTTCGCTACGACAAGTTCCCCAACCGTTACCACAGGCATGACAGATACCGATCTGTTCCTGATTGAGGTTTACTGTAACGGCTTGTTCACCAGCCTCTTCTACTCCCATTTTGGCAGCATTACCGCAGGCTGCTGTCAAACCATCTGTATTCGGGCTACTTGTAAGAATCATAACTTTCATTTTTCTCAATCCTTTATCATTTCATTTTAGCACTTCTTTAGTGTATCAGGAAAATAATGTCCATGGAAGCATATCTTTTGGCGAGAACCATACTCAAGCTTTCAACTCGCTTTCACTTGGAAAATTATGCAACAGCAACATTAAACAATTCCGCTTTTATTTGCAGACTCCACTTTACGTTGAATCAAGAGTTTCGAACAGTATTCAATAATTTCACGCCGACGAACAATCCCTATGAAAATCTGTTGATCGTCCACGACAGGCACGAAATTCTGTACCACCGCTCTTGAAATCAGATCCTCTATTTGGGCACTGATCGTTACAGGCAAATTCTGAACATGTTGTTCTACATCGCTTAGGAAAATATCCTCCGTATTTTGAAAGGTCAAATTTGGTGTGTTTTTAAGCTTCCAAAGCAAATCACCTTCAGTAATCGTTCCAATATATTTCCCCTCGCTATTAATGAGAGGGACTGCAGTATAACTGTGATATTCCATCTTTTCAAGAGCCTGACGCATCGTTGCATTCTCTTTAAGATAAACGACATCTTTCTTAGGAATAAGGGAAAAAGCTACATTCATTACAATTACACTCCATTTTGTAAATTTTTCACTCTACCAGCAATCCAACTAATAACAGTCTTTATGATTATCAGTCAAACTCTTTCTCAAAATTGAAATTCCAGAAGGCTTTAACTTATATTTATATTATAGAGACATCCTTTAAAAAAGAAAAGGAATTAATTAAGAACACATAAACAACTTATTGACGAATGAACATAGATAGGGCTATGAATAAAATATGCCTGACTTTCAACAGCTAGGGCATATTTATATTGATATTCTCACCGAATGTAGTTATAATAAGAACATAAGTTCTATGAATAACCAAATACATGTACTGTGAGGCGGGCGAGATGAAAGATTTATGCGTTGATTGCAATAGAAAAACTTATCGCTTAGATCTGTGTGAACAGTGTCTAAGCCGGCAGGACAAATGCCCAGTGTGCCAGAACAAACTCATACATATTAATGGATGCACAGAGTGCATTACTGGGGATTGGGCGCAATGTGGTTAATTTGAAGGTATAATGAAACCAATTAATATGCTTGTGGAGGGGTAATAATGCCAAACTTAACAGTTATTTGCTATCTTTTTTCATTATGGTTCTATGGAATGGGAAATTCGAGAATTTTGATCCTCCAGAACGCAGTTACAGAACATATATATACTTCTGACAATACTCTTCATGTATCCATAGCAACAAGTTATTTTGTTCTAGCAATCTTCTTCGCTGTTATAGGATCTCTTTTCTTTTACGTTAAGAATAAAAGAGAGCAAGAACTTATTATAATAAATGGCATTGGATTCAGAGGAAAATCAGGTAATGAATTGAATATTAAAAGACCAGCGAGCATAATTAAGGTAAAATCCCAATTAACACAGTCTGAGTATGGACTTGATCTGGACTTGGACAAGATAATGTCTTCCTAAGACTCGCATAATCCTTGGAAATGAAAACTCGAAACGCAAAAACTACTATTTATGCCGCCAGCGATAGCGGCGGAATGGAGGATAACATGAAGCTATTGCATATAGCAGATTTGCATATTGGAAAACGAGTAAACGAGTTCAGTATGTTAGAGGATCAGAAGTATATATTACAAGATATCTTACGAATATTGGATGATGTCAACCCTTCGGGTATTCTTATAGCCGGGGATATTTATGATAAAAGCGTTCCAGCTGGAGAGGCTGTGGAATTACTCGATGAGTTTCTGACAGAACTTGTTTCTCGTAATGTACAATTGTTCATCGTTAGTGGCAACCATGATTCAGCTGAGCGATTGAATTTTGGCAGTCGTATTATGCTTAAGAATGGGGTATATATTGCAGGGACCTTTGACGGTATACTTAAGCATATTGTAATTAATGATGAGTTTGGACCAGTAAATATTTATCTTTTGCCCTTTGTTAAGCCTGCTATGGTAAATCAATATTATCCGGATAAGAACATACAATCCTATGAGGATGCAGTTAAAGAAATTATTAATGCTTCCCAGATTAACGAGACGGAGCGAAATATTCTAGTAGCGCACCAATTTGTCACAAGTGGCAGTAAGCAACCCGAACGTTCTGATTCCGAAACCATCGCGATTGGCGGTTTAGATAATATTGACGCTTCCGTGTTTGAACCTTTTGATTATGTAGCATTAGGCCATTTGCATGGTCCTCAGTCCATTGGCAGGGAAATGATTCGCTATGCCGGTTCACCGCTCAAATATTCTTTTTCTGAGACACGTCAACATAAATCGGTTACAGTACTGGATTTAGGACAAAAATGCAAACTGGATATCCGAACTGTTTGCTTAACAGCTTTGCGCGATATGCGGGAGATTAAGGGACCATTAGACGAATTGGTACGAATAGGGGGCTCATTGACCGAAATTTCACAGGATTATATCCGTGCTATCTTAACTGATGAGGATGAAGTTTATGACGCTATTGGGCAACTACGCCAAGTGTATCCGAACATGATGCGAATTGACTTTGAAAACAGTCGTAGCAGGCAGGATAGTAAATCCAATACTTCAGCATCTGAAGATGTTGCGCTTAAAAGTCCCCTTGAATTATTTGCAGAATTTTTCACTAAACAAAACAACGTAGAAATGACACAGGAACAATGCCTTATTATTCAGGAAGTCTTAGAGAAGATTGGAGATGTTGCGAAATGAAACCGCTAAAAGTAGTGATGAGCGCCTTTGGTCCCTACGCAGGAAAGGTCGAACTTCCTCTTCACCAGCTTGGAAACGAGGGCTTGTTCTTAATTACCGGAGACACAGGTGCTGGTAAGACAACAATATTCGATGCCATCGCTTTTGCTCTTTTTGATGGTGCAAGTGGATCTGTACGTACAGTTGATACACTCAGAAGCGACTTCGCAAGCTTTGATACTAAAACCTATGTAGAATTGGAATTCTTACATAAAAGACAAGCCTATAAGTTGACCCGTAATCCCAAATACGAGCGTCCTAAAAAAAGTGGAACAGGCTTCACAAATCAAACTGCAGATGCATCACTTGTATTACCCAGCGGGGAGGTAATTACAGGAAACAATAAGGTTACTGATACAATAGTAGAGTTGTTAGGGCTTGATTTTAAGCAATTTAAACAAATTGCCATGATTGCCCAAGGTGAGTTTCTAAAATTGCTACTTGCGGAAAGTAGTGAGCGTGCCGGAATTTTTCGAAGAGTCTTCAATACTGATATTTATTTGATAATCCAGGATGCTCTGAAGAGACGAGAAAAAGACTTAAAAACAGACTATGACGAATGCATACGAAGTATTTTACAATACATAGATGGTATTATATGTGATAAAGATCATGGAGATTATCTGGAACTTTCAGAGTTGATGTCTAAACGCAATATTCACGGAACGGAACAAATTATTGTGCTTTTGAAAGCGTTAATTTCTGAGGATAAATTAATTAATGATCAGGCTAAGAAGCAATCTGGGAAATTAGAAAATTTAATTATGGTCAATGCTGCCGAACTTAAAGAAGCTGAGTATGTAAACAAATCCTTTGCTGGGCTGGAGGCTGCCCAAAAATTGCTTGGAGAACTGCTACAAAAAGCAGATGAAATGAAACGAAATGAAGCGTCTGCCTTGGCTGCTGAAAAAGCGTTGCATGGAGTGAAGCCGCTTGAAGATATATATTTACGTGAAAAAAGAGGGTACGATCAACTAAAAAGCAGTATGCAAAAGCTAAAAGAGACCATTGCTTTTGAAACTCCTAAGGTTGAAGAACTTCATATCGCCTTGATCACTGAACAGAATAAAGAGCCAATACGGGAGAGGTTGGCAAGTGATATTTTTAGACTTACGGATGCTTTGCCACAATATGACAAAGTAGAGAAACTGAAGCAGGATAAAGACAAGCATGAGAAATTACTGCAAATCCTTGAAAAATCAATTGCTACACTAAAAATACAAAAAGAAAAACTCGCTGACAGCAAGGAAAAGTTAAGCAAGGAACGTGACGAGCTCAGTAACGTGGAAACACGTCTTATAGAATCTAAAAATACTTTATTGAATTTAGGTGCTCTTGAAACCAGCCTAAACAGCATCGCCTCTAGCATCATATCTGTACAAAAGTTGCAGTCGGAGTACGCAAAGTTACAAAGCACCTACCTTTCCGCGGAGAAAATATATACCGTAGCAAATGATGAATGCATCAAAAAAGAAAGTGCTTTTTTTCGTGAGCAGGCAGGCATTTTGGCAGAAAGCCTCGAAAATGGACTTCCTTGCCCTGTTTGCGGTGCTACTGAGCATCCACAAAAGGCTAAGCCTACAGCAGAAGCGCCCAGTGAGGCAGATATTATAAGTTTAAAAACACAGAGAGACCAAAAACAGCAAATTATGCATCTAGCCAGCGAGAGTGCCAAAAGTAAAAAAACACAAATAGAGACTACCGAAACACATTTATTTCAAACCGCATTGAATGTATTCGAACACGATATCTCTATTAGTCTGTTAGAATTGAAGTTACTTGTTCAAAGTGAACTTAAGAAAAACTTAGAAAATAAAGAGGTACAAACAACTGCAAAACTTCTCCTAGAAGCTCAAAGTACGAGAAAAACAGAATGTTTGGAGCAACTTCGACAGGCCGAGGCTACACTTCAGCAAACAGAAGATGCTTACACCAATCAATCAGATCAGAAAGGGAATCTTGAAGTTGCATTCAGTGCTCTCAACAGTGAAATTGTTACACTGCAGGCCGTATTAGAATACCCATCGATAGAAAAGGCCAAACAAACGATTGTATACACAAAAGACGAACTAGCCGAATCAAAGCGTATACTTCAAAAAACCGAAAATACTTATCAGCAAAACAAGCGTTCGCATGACAGCAACAGTACGCTTTTAACCGATCAGAAACTTCGAATGGAAGCTGTTATCATAGCCCTAGATACAACATTCGCCGATTATACTTCGAAATATAAAGAATATGGTTTTAGCAACGATAATTCATATCACGAGGCACTGTTATCGGAGCGACTGCTTGCGGAACTCAAGAACAATATTGAAGACTATCGCGATTCTTGTAGAAGTGCAAATACAGAAGTTGTGAGGCTCAGTGCCGAAACAAAAGATAAACAACCTAAAGATACTGCAAAGATCTTAGAGCAACAAAATGCTTTTAAACTTCAAAAGGAAACCTTGGACACAAAAATACAGAGGATTGTTGCAAGACTTCAGCACAACGAGATAAATGCCCAAAAAATATATGCGGCTGAAACAGAACGTCATCAATTGCTAAGAGAATATTTGGTTGTAGGCAACTTATCAAAAACTGCCAACGGAGAACTTGCCGGGAAGCAAAAACTCGCCTTTGAACAATTTGTGCAGGCATCTTACTTTAACCAGATCATCATAGAAGCAAACAAACGACTGTCGGCCCTGTCCAATGGACGATATGAACTCCTACGTAAAGTGAACGCCACAGATCATCGTTCACAATCGGGATTAGAGCTCGATGTTATAGACAATTACACTGGAAAAATCCGCACAGTAAAATCATTGTCCGGTGGTGAATCATTCAAGGCTTCCCTCTCCCTGGCCTTAGGCCTTTCGGATGTAATTCAAAGCTACGCGGGTGGTGTAGAAATTGATACCATGTTTATTGATGAGGGCTTTGGCGCCTTGGATGCCGAATCACTAGAACAGGCGATTATGACACTAAATAGTTTAACAACTGGAAATAGACTCGTTGGTATAATCTCGCACGTCAGTGAACTGAAAGATCGGATCGATAAGAAGGTTGTCATCAAGAAAGGGTTCGCAGGAAGTACAATTGACTTAGTTAGGTAATTACCGACAATAATTCTTCTACTTAAACTTTATTAATGCGGCTGAACGTTTAAGTTGTTCATCTAGAACCTTAGCATAAATTCTTGTTGTTCTAGGGTCAGAGTGTCCTAAAGCGTCTTGTACAATGGCCAGATTATCCGTTTCGCGAAGTAGTAATGTGGCAAACGTTGAACGCATTTTGTGAGCGCTGAAACCGTTAGTATTATGGCCCATTGTTTTTAGAATCACCATATATTTTGAGATGAGATTTTGTACTGCTCTCGTACTAATACGTTTTCCTTGCATCGAGAGGAATAACGCGTCTGGTTTACCCTCAGCATAACGTTGCCTTTCATTTAGAAGATAATCGTTCAAAGCTTCAGCTATTTCAGTATTAAAGTATACGACTGTTTCTTTATTTCCTTTGCGAATAACTTCAAAGCAGCCTTTAGTAATATTTGTTGTTGTGAGATTGAGATTACAAAGTTCTGATAAACGTAATCCCGTGCCAATAAAGGTAAGGAAAATTGCGTAATTACGTTTTTCTGTATAAGCATGATATTTGAGTTGTTCCTTAGACAAACCAGTTCCGCTTTGTAAAACGTCAGTAAGGTCAGCAATTTGATTCGGCTCAAGAGCTTTGGGAAGCTTTTGATTGACATTAATAGGGTCTAGCTTAATAGTAACATCTTTAGAAATCATATCCTCACGTAGTAAGTATCGATATAGAGATTTTATAACGGCTTGTTTCCGAGCAAGTGCGCGCACACCATTGTTTCGTTTAATCCTGGCCCAGCTTAAATAGGCTTCGATATCGCGATGCCCGATATTTTCCATATGATATAATATACCGATGCCTTCGGGAGAAGAGGGGAACGTAGGCAAGGAATCGCATAGGAACTGAAAAAACAAACGCAGTTCATTGGTATAGGCATATTGAGAATTTTTTGATTTATTTATGACAGCAAGATGATTGATAAACTCTTGTGCGAAATGGGGAAGGGTAGTCGATGTAAATATATTATTATCTTTCATAATAGGGGTTTGTGTAGCAATGGAACAGAAAAGTGCAATAAGGATGTAAATATTTGGGTCATTGTATATACATAACCCTATTTCTTTAGATAAGATACGTAATCTGAATTTTTGCCTAGTTTACTGAATATTACGGAGAGCCACTTCTTGAAATTGAGCCATCCTTCCGGGCAGAGGACCAGTTCATGGAATACTATCATCATGAATGGGTGTAGGTAGAATACGATACATAAGGACGTAGTATAAGAATAATTGGAAGTTGTTCTATGTGGTATAATTTTCAGTGTGGCGCATTCGCAGGATAATGGGAAGAAATGGATTATAATAAAGGGTGTGTTAATAGTAACTTGACTTGGAAAAGGCTATTTTTGGGGGTTAGATAATTAGTCTCGGATTATTTTAATGAAAGGATGGGGAAAAGTATG
>Ga0209587_1000091_pt1 | contig 42677 bp, 44 predicted proteins | sample NGEPerD_2_FD_184512 | JGI IMG/M metagenome (GOLD analysis project Ga0209587, IMG submission 184512) | Arctic peat soil microbial communities from the Barrow Environmental Observatory site, Barrow, Alaska, USA - NGEE PermafrostL1-D... | ecosystem: Environmental > Terrestrial > Soil > Wetlands >...
GAAGGCGACCAACGCCGGCCAACGCCAAGTCAACTGGCACTTCACCACCGAAGACGCCCGCCTCAAGCTCCGCCACCTCTACCCCACCGTCAAGCAAAACTAGGCCGCGACAGGCTACTAGGCATCCGAGCGGCCTCGGATTGGTCGAGTCCGCCGAGACCACCCCCGGCTCGGCGAGCACCCCCGGTTGGTCGAGCTTGTCGAGACCACCCCTGGCTGGTCGGGCCCCTCGACACCCCCGACGCGGCGCTACCCGTCGCCAGGCCGGGGCTCCTCCCCAGCATCTTGGAGCACATCGATGGCCAGGGACCCTTCGATCACCGCTAGAGCCACCTCACCGATGGGGCTACGCATCCTCCTGCTGTAGGCGCGCATCCGCCTGAAGGCGTCATCGACGTCGAGGCCGGCGCGCTCAGCAAGGGCACCCTTGGCCTGCTCTATCAGGATCCGGCTGTTCAGTGCCGTCTGAAGCTGCTCGGCGAGCAGCTCCTTCTGACGGACCGCGCGCTCCTGGAGCAGGCCGATGGTGGCCACGTCCGCGAGGGCCTGACCCAAGGCCACGTCGTCCTCGCTCAGAGTGACAGGCTCGGCACAGAACAGGTTCATTGCCCCGATGACCTGGTTGCGTAGGCGCAGCGGGAGCGCGTGCACGGATCGATATCCCGCCTCTTGGCTCGCGACCTGGAAGTTCGGCCAGGGAGAGGGACCAGCTTCCAGGTCGACGTTCACGATCGTTTGCCCGGTGATGAAGCAGTCGTGGCACGGCCCTTCAGCGTTCTGGATCTCGAAGAGCTCGAGCAGCTCAGCCTCGTGACTGGTGGCTGCCACCACCGTTAGGCGACCGCGCTGGTCAGACAGGATGATTCCAGCCGCGTCCGCATCGAGCAAACTCACCGTGCGCTCGGCGAGAGTGTGCAGCAGGTCGATCACGTCGAACTCGTCGACCATGGTGTCGGCCAGCTCAACGAAGACCTTCGTCAGCCGCCGCTCCCTATCGTAAGCTGGTCGCCGACCAGGGATGCGTCCTTGGGCAGTGCGTCGGTTGTTCTCAGTCATTCTTCCAGCCTTTCCGGGCAAGGGACCTGGATCGGCCCAGTTGCGTGCTTCCTACTCATGATGGTCGTCCTCGGGATGGAACCGGAGCCGCCGCGTGATCACGTCGCGGGCTGCCTGGAGTACCGTCCGTTCGGCCGCATAGGCGTTGCCTCGCAGGAGCAAGAGCGCGTCGGCGAGTCCGACGGCCGCCTGCACCGAGATCATGCCGGTGGCTTGGTGGACCTCTCGACTGCCTTCGACCGGGTCCGAGAGCTGCTCGTGGAGCGCATCGCCGGGCTGCGTGCGGTCCTGTAGCTGGAGCAAGATCACTGTCGCCGCATCCGCGAAAGCCAGCGCCTCCTTGAGTTCCTCGTCATCAAGGTGGCCGGTGGTGTTGCGATAGAGGTCGAGCACGCCCAGCGAGATCCCGCCGACCTGCAGCGGAAAAGCGAAGATCGCAGCGATCCCGGCTTCGAGGACCGCCGGACCGAACACCGGCCACCTGTGGGGGGCGGTGCTCTGCAAGTCTGGCTGCAGCACCGGGCGACCTTCGCGGGAGGCATCCACACAGGGTCCCTCGCCAAGGCCAAGCTGAAGGTCTTCCATCACCTTCGCCGTCTCGTTCGTGGCAGCGATCGCGCCTCCGGAGCCCTTCTCGGTCATGATGGCAAGTCCGACGCCGCTGACCGGCAAGGCGTGCGCACACGCCTGGCACAACAGCTGAGGCAGGCCGAGAGTCTCGCTCTCCTCTCTTCGCAGAGTCGAGAGGATCTGGGCCACCCGTGATGAGGACATCCATTCACCTGTGATTGACCAGTGCGGTTCGCGCTAGACCGGAGTCCAACGGGACTGCAACCACCAGCCAGAACGAGGGGATCTGGCTAGACCAGCGTAGATCCTTGTCGACATGTGTGCAAGGAGCGACGCGCTCAGACGATGATCTGGCCGCGCTCGATCTGGACGAGGCGTCGCAGTCGGGTCAGCGCGATGATCCGCCGCAATGCGGGACTGCAGCCACGCAGGATCAGATGCCGGCCTTCGCGCTCCATGACGCGGGTCGCCGCAGCGAGCACCTTGAGTGCGGTCGCGTCGATCGACTCGAGTCCGGACAGGTCGACGACGACGTCCTCACTGCTGGAGTTGATGTGTTGGTAGAGCGCCTCACGGACCATGAAAGTGGACCGGACGTCGAACCGTCCAGTCAGAACGACCGTCGCACCTTCGGTGGTGACCTGCATTCCGCGCTCCCGTATCAGGCAGCCTGCCTTAGTGCAACTATGACGCACAACACGCGCGTTCGGTTGCCTATTTCGACAAAGAGTAAAGGACCTCGCGAAAGTCTCTTTCACGGACTTTCGGTGAGGTCGTCCACGCGGACACGCTCGATGTCGACTCCAAGACCTCGCAGCACTTCCACGAAGTACGGGTATCCACGGTCGATGTGATGCGAGGCGGCGACCGTCGTACTGCCTTGGGCGGCCATACCGGCGAGGACGAGCGCAGCACCGGCGCGGATGTCGTGCGCCACCACGGGTGCTCCCGAGAGCTCGGGCTTTCCGCGTACGACGGCGTGGTGGCCGTCCGTGCGCAGGTCTGCACCGAGCCGAGCCAGCTCCTGGGCGAACATGAACCGCGCCTCGAACACGTTCTCGGTGATCATCGCCGTTCCCTTGCTGACCGCCGCGAGCGCCATCGCGAAAGGCTGCAGGTCCGTGGGAAACCCGGGGTAGGGCAGCGTCACCACGTCGAAGGAGTCGAGCCGCCGGTCCACCCGGATCCGGAGGTTCTCGTTGGCCACCTCGATGTCAGCACCCGATGCGGCCATCTTGTCCAGGGTCATGTCGAGGTGTTTCGCACGCGCGCCGTCGATGGTCAGGTCGCCCCCCGAGATCGCCGCGGCGAAGATCCAGGTCCCTGCGACGATCCGATCCGGGACCGTTGCATGCTCGCCCGGGTGCAGGCGGGCTACGCCCTCCACGTTGAGCACTGAGGAGGAGACGCCATCGATGCGAGCGCCCATGGACACGAGCATCTCGCACAGGTCGATGATCTCCGGTTCCCTGGCCACGTTGTCGATCACTGTCGTCCCGGGGGCGAGCACCGCAGCCATCACGAGATTCTCGGTGGCGCCCACGCTCGGGAAGTCGAGGGACAGATGCGCTCCCCTGAGCCCGTCAGGAGCTCTCGCGACGACGTACCCGTGCTCGATGGTGACCCTCGCCCCGAGGTTCTCCAGGCCGGCGATGTGCATGTTGAGTCCGCGTGAGCCGATGTTGTCCCCACCCGGCAGCGCCACCTTGGCCTGACCGCACCGCGCGAGCAGAGGACCGAGCACGCTGATCGAGGCGCGAAGCCGGCGGACCAGGTCGTAGGGCGCCTCATGGTCGAGGTCCTCGGGCACGTCGACGGTGACCCTTCCGCTCGGGTTCTGCGTCAGGGCCACCGGGCTCGCGTCCTCGGTGTCCGGGTGCTCCACCTGCACTGTGCAGCCGAGCTGCTCCAGCAGTTGGGCCATCACGTCCACGTCGAGAATGTGCGGCACGTTTGTGATAAGGGTTCGCCCGGGAGCGAGCAGTGCTGCCGCCATCAGCTTCAGGGCAGAGTTCTTCGCCCCACCGACGTACACCGTCCCGCTCAACGGGTGCGACAGCGGCCCCTGGGACCGAACCAAGAATCCCTCCATCACGAGGATGTTACGGGCCGCAGTGTCTCGATCGCGATCGGTCGAGCCTGTCGAGACCACGCCGCGATGTGCTCCCACCCGGCTGGTCGAGCCTGTCGAGACCACCTCGCGCGAGAACATCCTCCGCCAGGTCTCGGTGTTTCCGTTGCAGATCCGGCGCTTGTCCACGACCCGGGCCAGTGTCCGACGGAGCAGCCGCTGCAGTGAGAACCAACGTGGGTAGTCGAGCGCGACGATCAGCTCGACCGTGGCGAAGGGCACGTCGATCCACGGGTCGTACGCCGTGTGGAGCAGCCACTCGTCGACGATTCAGCGAGCCCGAGCCGCGCTGCGACTGACGCTTGTCCCTTGTCCAGGAGGTGGTGGCTCGGGTGAGCCTGGTCGCCGCGAGGAGATGGGCATCGACAGTGCCCAGCGCAAGCTCGCTAGCGACCCAGGGATGGCCCAGGACGGCACTGTTTTCGAGCAGACGCACCAGCATCGTGCTTCCGGAGCGGAGGCGGTCGATCCAGACTGACGTGACGGCCAGGATCACTGCGGCGCGGACCGACGCCGAGGTACGTCAGTCAGAGACGGCTCGGATCGACCCAGCCGCGCCAGCCGCCGGGCGCTTTCCCGATAACGGAACGACGCGACGCACGACTCTCGACGACCTCGATGAACGACACCCCCCTGACCGGTTGGTGCTGAAGTCGTCTGGGTCAAGATCAGTATCGATGCTCACAGGCAAAGTCCTTACATCGGGTAGGGATCCTCACAGCGGGGAGCCTAAGCACGAGAGGTGTCAGCCTCAGGGTCCTTGGATGAACAAGGGGAAACATCGATCGGGATGCCGCCGAGACACCAACAAGCCGGAAAGTTGGACTGAGAATGACCGCACCGCAGCCCAGTCATCGGCAGGCTTTCGCCCCGATGGACTGGGCGCTGCTGACCGCAGTGGCACTGATGTGGGGCTCCTCGTTCCTGCTCATCGACATCGGTCTCGATCATCTCGAACCCGCGGCGGTGGAGTGGCTGCGGCTGGTCTTCGGCGGCGCCACCCTGGCCTGCATCCCCGCAGCGCGCCGACCGCTGATCCGTCGCGCGGAGTGGCCGTTGGTCGCGCTGCTCGGACTGGTGTGGATGGCGGTGCCCTTTCTCCTCTTCGCCATCGCGCAGCAGTCCATCGCGTCGTCACTGGCCGGGATGATCAACGGAGCCGCGCCGCTGTTCACCGCGGCGATCGCCGCCGCCTGGTCCCGCAGCATCCCAGCGCGCTGGCAACTGGCCGGGCTCGTCATCGGGTTCGCCGGCGTGCTGTTGATCAACGGGCCGGCGACTCTGGGCGCCCCCGCCAGCGCGCTCGGAGCCGGGTTGATCCTCCTGGCAGCGCTGTTCTACGGCATCGCGTTCAACCTCGCTGTGCCCTTGGAGAAGCGGAGCGGCGCCCTCCCGGTGATCTGGCGGGCTCAGCTGGTCGCGATCGTGCTGGTGGCACCACCGGGGGTGGTCGGCCTCGCCGGCTCCACCCCGGCCTGGTCGAGCCTCCTGGCGATGCTGGCGCTCGGAGCGTTGAGCACCGGGCTGGGCTTCGCCGCGTTCACCACCTGGTTGGCCGCGTCGGAGCGCCGCGCGGGTCAGTGACCGTCTACTTCATCCCGGTCGTCGCCATCGTGCTCGGTGTGCTTCTCCGCGACGAGACGGTCGCAGGTATCGCGATCGTGGGTACGGCGCTCGTTCTCGTGGGCGCCTACCTGACCAGCCGCAAGGAGCCGCCCGGTCTGTGATGCAGCCTGTGATGCAGCCTGCATTGACTTGGAGTTCTCTGTTGCAGGCGTTGCAGGTCAGAAACGTCCCGGATAGCCGTCGGCGAAGTCGTTCGTCGCGGGCTACGTCCGGTAGCGCCCGAGCGTGTGGTCGGTTGCGTCGATGAGTCGTTCGAAGCTCCGGTCGACGGAGCGGGGCATCGCGAACCCACCTCCGAGCTCGAGGCTGACGAAGCCGTGGAGTGTGCTGCGCACGAGGCGAGCGGCATCCACGGCATCGTCGCCGGTGATGCCGTAGCCGGCGAACACGTCGTAGAGAACCGAGAGAATCTCGGATGCGGCCGCCTCGAGATCCGCGTCGCCCGAGGAAGGAGCCCGCAGGATGTATGCGTAACAGCCGGGACGGGATCGGGCGTAGCCGCGGTAGGCGAACGCGACCGCACGCAGCGCATCGCTGCGGGCTTTTCCGGTGCCTGCCCGCCGCAGGGTGTCGCCGACTTCACGCAACACCTTCACGGCAAGGAGCCGGTGCAATCCTTCGAGCCCGTCGATGTGCTTGTAGAAGCTCGGTTGCGCGACGCCGAAACGCTTGGCGAGCTCGGCCAGGGTGAGCCGGTCTCGACCTACCTCGTCCACCAAGCGTGCCGCTTCGGTCGCGATCAGGTCCGCCGACAGTCCTGCCCTAGGCATGGGTGACCTCGTCGATCAGGCGGGTCACCGCACCGGCGGTGATCACGGGTGCCTGCACCTGTGGGTAGTGCCCGACCTCGGCCACCATCACCACGTCGGCTCGCAGCCGGCGACCGATCCACGCCGCTTCGTCCGCCGGGTCCTTCCAGTCGACGTCCGCTGCTCCCATCACGACCACGGACGGCGCCTTGACAGCATCCAACCGCTGCTCCGCCGGGGCGTGCGAAGTGCGTGAGGTCTGCACGAACGCCTTCCAATGACCGGGCAGCCGGAGGTTCTCGCGGACCCGGGCCCGGTGCTCGTCGTACCCCTCCGGCTTCGTGCCGGGTAGCCACTGCGGGTAGAAGGACATGAACGCCGCCCGCCCCAGGGCTTGGTCAACAGGATCCGGAACAGCAGCTGAAGCGCACCGCCTTCGGGGTCGCGGACGAACGGGCCGAGTAGGGCCAGACCACGCACTTTCGAAGGCGCTTCCGCCGCGGCGACCACCCCAGCTCCCGCGGCCATGGAGTTCCCGACCACGAAGGCTGCTTCGCCCAGCTCGTCGATCAGAGCGAGGATGTCACCGGCCAGGGCGACCTCGTCGTACGACGAGAAGGTGGCATCACTCGCGCCGTGCCCACGGATGTCCATGCTCACCACTCGGCACCCGTGCTCGACGAGCAGGGGTGCGAGCAGCCGGTACGTCTGACGGAGCGCACCCATTCCGGGTACGCAGATCACGAGCGGACCTTGGGTGCCCGTTACGTCGTACGCGATTCGCCCCTCGGGCCGCTGCAAGAAGTTAGTAGTCATAGCCTTTAGGCTAATATGCATAGCTTGGGACTTCAAGACCGCGGGTGATCCCGTACGACGACACCGTCTGCGACGCTTGGCGACATGGCCGATGACCTACCGGAGCTGACCGTTGCCGACTCCTCGGCATGGCGCGAGTGGCTCGGCCAACACCACGAGAACCCGACCGGAGTCTGGCTGGTGCTCGCCAAGAAGGGTACGTCCGAACCCACCAGCCTCACCTACGCCCAGGCGGTGGATGAGGCACTGTGCCACGGCTGGATCGACGGTCAGGCGCGCCGCCGCGACGACACGACGCACCTCCAACGCTTCACACCGCGACGGGCTCGCAGCCCGTGGTCGAAGCGCAACGTCGGCTACGTTGCCCGCCTGATCGCCGAGGGCCGCATGCGCACGTCGGGCCTGGCCGAAGTGGAGCGGGCCAAGGCTGACGGCCGCTGGGATGCTGCCTACTCAGGTCCGGCAACCATCAAGGTCCCGGCGGACCTCGCCGCAGCACTGGCCGCCGAACCGAGGGCACAGGAGATGTTCGCCATCCTCACCAGCCAGAACCGGTACGCCGTGCTGCTCCAAACCGAGAGCGCCAAGCGCCCCGAGACGCGAGCGCGGAGGATCGAGAAGTTCGTCGCGATGCTGGCCCGCAGCGAGACGCTCTACCCACAGAAGCGCAGCCTCGGCGACTGAGTTGCGTCCGGACAGGGGCGCCAGACCGGGGTCTAGTGCCTCGATCTTCCATGACGAGTCTGAGCGGGCGGCGCGAGGGGGAGCACGAAAAGTAGTTCTGTGCGATAAGCGCGTTCCGCCGCGAGCGAAGTGCGCTTATCGCACAGGACTACTTCCCGGCACTACTTCCCGGCACTACTTCCCGGCACTACTTCCCGGCCGAGGAGCGTCTGGCCAACGCTCCCCGCTCTCGAGGACGCGTTTGAGCAGCTGCAGGTCTGACTCGACGAGGCCGAGGTCGTGCTGGAACTGGTCATCGGAGATGCCGGCCGACTGGAAGAGGGTGAACAGCACCTCGGAGCCGTGGCCGTTAGGTATCACGCGCATCGGGTTCGTGTCGTCCAGACCCTGGTCGTCGGTGACTCGGTGGTCCACGACACCCAGCGGGTTGTCCGAGGCGAAGGCGATGCCGACCGTTCCGGCCTCCGTCTCGACCAGCCAGCGACCAGCTTCCTCGCGGACGGACTTCGCGAAGCCAGGTGCCCAGCTCGGCAGGTTGCGAGGGTCGCAGATGTAGTCGTACACGGCAGCAGGGTCCCGCTCGACGGAGACGCTGACCGTGCGCGCGCGGCTGGTCGTCATCAGTCGAGCCTACTGAGGCAGCCTCAGAGCTCAATCACGGACAGCACGTTGCCGGCGGGGTCCCGGAACCACGCGATGAGCGGGCCTTCGCCGCCCGGTTGGTCGAGCTTGTCGAGACCATTTCGGCTGGTCAAGCTTGGTCCTCGGTTGGTCGAGCTTGTCGAGACCATTTCGGCTGGTCAAGCTGTCCCGGCGGTAACCTGAGGGACGTGAGTCGAACTGTGCGCGAGGCGCTGGAACGCTTGGAGGCGACGTCTGCGGATGGTCGCCTCGGCGAGCTGTGCGCCGAGCACCACATCGACCTGTTCGTGGTGTTCGGTAGCGCCCTAGACGTCGACGCTGTCCCGGATGATCTCGATGTAGCAGTCCGATTCGAGCCTTCGACGGACGGCAGAGGTGACGTACTGAGCCTCATGAACGGACTGTATGAGTTGACCGGCAGCGAGCGCTTCGACGTGATGGTTCTCAACCGAGCGGGTCCGGTTGCGCAGGAACAGGCCCTAGTCGAGGGACGGCCACTGTTCCAACCGATAGCGGGCTCGTTCGCCAACGCTCAGATCGCGGCGATCATGGGGCGTCTTGACACCGACCACCTTCGCCGGCTCGACCTGGAGCTGATGGCCGAGTGAGCCCGCGAGAGTTCGAGCCGGGTGTCATTCATGCGCGACTCACACTGATCCGCGAACTGCTGTCTCGACGCAGTCGGCGCCATTTCCGAAACGGACTTGGCGCAAGACCGCATGCTGCGCCACGCCGTGGAGCGCATCCTTGTCCAGATCGTGGATCTGTCGGTGTCGATCAACAGCCACGTGGCGGCCACCCATCTGGGCAAGGCACCACCTGACTACCGATCCTCGTTCGACCTGGCCACTGATGCGGGCATGATCGGCGCCGGCCTGGCGCGGTCGCTGCGGGACTCGGTCGGTCTCCGAAACGTCCTGACCCATGAGTACGTCGCCGTCGACCTGGCTCGCGTGGCCGAGCCGGCGGCGCTCGCCAACGCCCACTACGCGGAGTACCTCAAGCAGGTCGCGCGTTGGCTGCGCAGCCTGGCCCCGTGAGCGGTTCCGTCCGTCGACCTGAGCCGCTCGGTTGGTCGAGCCTGGTCCTCGGCTGGTCGAGCTTGTCGAGACCACTACTCGAACGGCGCGTACGCCCGGCCGCCCTCGACGATCTCCCGGTTCAGCTCGGTCAGCCTGCGGACGAGCTCCTTGTCGTCCTGGGCGGCCGCTTTCGGCCAGCAGTAGAGGTCGGCAACCGCCTCGTCGAGCTCTTTGTGCAGCGCCTTGAGGTCGGCCCAGGCGCCCTCGTCGACGGCGTTGTACAGCTTGGTCAGGCCGATCTGCTCGGCGGCACAGATCTCGGTACGACGCGCGAGCAGTCGCCGCGACGCCTCGGCCACCCGCTCCCGTTGTACGTCGGACACCGGATCTGGCCACGCAAACGTCTCGAAGACCGAGGTCGGCGTGTAACGCAACCGCGTTTCAAGAGTCGATGCCTGCGCCCACGCCCAGGCATCGTGTGCCCGCGACAGCAGGATCCCCATCGCGTAGTCGTCTTCAAACGCAAATACCATGGTCAGGTCGCTCGGACAGACCGAAACATCCGTCCACGTCACTAGCAATCGCTTTCCGACTCGGTTTGACGTCACGTACCTTGAGAGTCGCTGGGTCGCAGTTCGCATTTCGTGGCGGGGCCGCCCGAAGCGCCACCACTCCTCGCGAAAACGACGATCCCGATTCGTCTCACGCTCCGGCTTGACCCGGTCACGCACGAGTGCAATGGCAACGGGGAAGTTCTGCGCATCCTCCAACGCACGATGACCAAAGTCGATGATCCACCGGCTCGGCGCCTGATCAGGCGCCTTCGCAATGTCGTCTCCGACTAGGTAAGGCCGAACGACGTCGGAATAGTCCAGGCCCCGGTCAGGGTGGGACAGCATCATCGATGCCTCTTCCGAGGCGATGATGAAGCCGTTCCCCACGGGGATTGGACCTTGGAAGCAGCGGTCTTTGTTTAAGTTCAGTCGTGCAGGTTTCCACGCGTCGCCAAGCGCATCCGTCAGGCTCGCGCTGATGCCAGAGACCGAAACGCCGTCGAGCAGGAACTCAATCGGCTCATCCGGCTCGTCAATCCAGTTCACAAGGCTTACGTGCACCTTGGCGTCCCCGGGCCATTTCTGTGTTGTCACAGCATCAGTGATCACGCCGCCCTGCTCGATGACGTACTGAAGAGAAACTGAGCGTGCCCGGTTCTGGGAGATGGAGTTCGTGCCGACCAGGCCCGCGCGCTGGCCAGGTTTGAGCTGGTCTGCCGCGCGGCGGAACCAGTAGGTGCAGAAGTCCTTCACTCCGACCCCGAACTCACGCTGCAACCACGTCACGTACTCATCGCCGAAGGACCTCCGGATGAACTGGGATCCAAGAAAAGGCGGGTTGCCGATGATGCATTCGGTCTCGGGCCACGGGACGCGAAGCGCATCGGCCACCCGCACCGAGGACAGGTCGACCAAGGGCAGAGGGTCCTCCGCTTCGCCGTACCTCTCGATCATCTGCCGGTGTCCCATCCACAGCGTGACCCGCGCAATCAGCACCGCGGACCGCTCGATGTCGATGCCCTGCATGTTGGAGAGCGGGAAGTACGGCCACGGGCCGGGCGGAACCGAGTGCCCCTTGTCCCGGGCCAGCGAGACGATCCGCTCCTTGAGCTCGTGTTCCAGTCCGCGCAGCTCGCGGTAGGCGACGTACAGAAAGTTCCCACACCCGCATGCCGGGTCGAGCACCCGGAAGGCACACAGTTCGTCGAGCAGCTCGCGCCCCTGGGTCGGTGAGGTGGTCGCCTCGATCCGTTCGCGCCACGGTCGGATGATCGTCGGGGTGACGATCTTCATGATGTCGACCTCGTGGGTGTAGTGCGCGCCGAGCTCCCAGCGGCGGTCGCGGCCCAGCACACCTTCCAGCAGCGAGCCGAAGATCGTCGGGTCGACCTTGCGCCAGTCGAAGTTGGCCGCCCTGACCATCAGGATGACCTCGTCCTGGTTCAGCTCGACCTCGGCCGGCTGGGCGAAGAGCTCGCCGTTGACGTACCGCGTGCCGGCGAGCTTGCCCTTGCGGTTGTGGTTGCTCTTCTGGTTGAGCACGCGGAACAGGAATCCGATGTCTGCGGCGGACCGCTCCGGTTGCACGATCAGCTCGGTCAGGGTCGACTGGAACGGGTAGCCGTCGAGCATGCCGAGATCCTCGGCGAACATGCACCACACCGACTGGAGTACGAACCGCTGCAGCTCGTCGGGTGGCGCCGCGGACCGGTCCTTGAGCGAGTGGAACGCCTTCGCGACGATCTTGGCGGCGTCCTTGGTGAGCTCCCGGTGGTGCTCGGTGAAGACCGGCTCCACGTTCGGCCCGGCGAGGAAGCCGAGGACGTCGTACTTGTCGGGCAGCTCCTCGAGACCGAAGCTGGCCCGTGCGCGACTGGGGAACCGGCCCGGCTCCCAGATCTCGAACCGCTGGAACGAGCAGAGCACGACCCAGCGCGCGGCGCGCGCGTCGCTGTCCGGGTCCGACGACTCGCGCCAGTAGCGCTCGACCTGATGGTGGGCCACGGCGAGGTCGCGGTTCGGCGCCTTCATCTCCACGATGCAGATTCCGGGCCAGTGCAGGTCCATGAATCCCGCCGAGCTGCGGAAGTCCTCAAACTTCGCGCCCACCGCCTGACGGTCACTGCCGTAGCAGGCGAAGAGCTCGTTCAGGAACGTCTGAGCCTCGCTCCGCTCGCTGCCGGCGTAGTCGGCCCAGCGGGTGACGAAGGCGCGCAGCGCCGACTGGATCTGCTCCCCGCTGGCCATGATGTGTTAGATCAGGCGCATGTCTGAGGCAAAGTAGGTGTCCTGGGTGAGTCGCTTGCGCAGGCGCTCGAGGTCCTTCACCGCCTCACCGAGAGCGAGCTCGGCGTTTGCGTCGACACCGTCCTTGGCGACGGCCGTGCGGGCTTTCTTCGCGCGAGCCAGCGCGTGCTCGATGTTGAGGAGTACGTCGGACACCTCGGCGGCCGCGCGCTCACGAGCGATCTGCTCGTTGCTGCGCTCGGAGGCTGGCTGGCTCATCTAGGACCCTTCCACTTCTGCTGTTTCTTCACCCTAGACCAGGCCACGGACCCTGGGCCGCAATCCACAGGGCCTCGCGATCAACTTGTTCTCTCCGCTCTGCCGGAGGAGCCGAGTCGTTCGGTTGGTCGAGCTTGTCGAGACCACCGGTTGGTCGAGCCGAGTCCCGGCTGGTCGAGCGGAGTCCCGGCTGGTCGAGCGGAGTCCCGGCTGGTCGAGCGGAGTCCCGGCTGGTCGAGCCTGTCGAGACCACTGCTCAAACGGCTGGCAAAGTTGGCTCTCCTGTCTCATCCGTGGGTCAGGGTCTGCCGGGAACTGCGTGACGGTGACGTGCGAGCGGTGACGTCTTCAGCCGGTGTGGGCGTTCACGACCTCAGGGGGCTGGTCCGGCGGGGCAGCCCGTTGTGACGAGTTCGGCGAGTTCGACGGTCGCCCGGATCGGTCACGCAGCCATGCTCCTCAGCCTGCTCAGGCACCCGAAGCCGATACGCCCGCGCGGCATTCACCTGGCTTGCGAACGCGGAGGGGCGGGTACAGCACCTCTGGCGGCCATGCCGCGGCGCACAATCGTCCGTACGGACGAAAATTACGCGGGCCTCGGTCGTATTGGGCGCACAATCGTCCGTACGGACGAAATTTACACAGGCCTCGCCGTCAAGAGTCGTCGGCGCCCGGGTCCGCCGGGGCGTGAGTCTGCCCTCGGAGTGGTCTCGACAGGCTCGACCAGCGGGGCCGGAGTGGTCTCGACAGGCTCGACCAGCGGGGCCGGAGTGGTCTCGACAGGCTCGACCAGCGGGGGCCAGACGCTCACCCCACGGCCGCCGCTACCTCGTCGACCACACCGGCACAACCACCCTCCCCCACACCGCCTGACCGCACACCGCCCGACGCGCACCGCCAATCCCCTGAAGTGACGATGCACCGCGACCCCCCATCGCGGTGCCTCGTCACGCCCGGACTGGGCGGTCACCTGACGAGGTGAACCGTGCGACATTTCCCACAGACGAGCGCGGTGACATGAACGGGTCTCGGCAGGTTCGGCCGACGGTGTGCCCTCGACCGACGGGTGCCCCTAGGGTGGCCTCATGGTCAACCTCACCCGCATCTACACCCGCACCGGCGACGAAGGTCAGACCCGTCTCGGTGACATGAGCAAGACATCCAAGAACGACCCGCGGCTGCATGCCTACGCCGACGTCGACGAGGCGAACGCGCAGATTGGCGCCGCGCTGGTCACGGGCGGTCTCGAGGAGGATGTGGTGCGGGTGCTGACCACGATCCAGAACGACCTGTTCGACGTAGGCGCCGACTTCTGCACGCCGATCGTGCCGGACCCGGAATACCCTCCGCTGCGGATCGAGCAGGAGTACGTCGACCGGCTCGAGGGCTGGTGCGACCAGTACAACGAGGAGCTGCCGAGTCTGCGCTCGTTCATCCTCAATGGGGGTACGACGGGCGCGGCGCTGCTACACGTTGCGCGGACTGTCGTGCGTCGCGCGGAGCGTTCGGCCTGGGCGGCGCACGACGAGCACGGCGAGACGATGAACATCCTCGCGATCAAGTACCTCAACCGGCTCTCCGACCTGCTGTTCATCCTCGCCCGCCATGCGAACCGGGAGTTCGGCGACGTGCTCTGGAAGCCGGGCGGAGAACGCTGAGAGCGAGCGCAGCGAGCGGGTCAGCGTGAACCGCCAGAAGGCACCGCGGAGAACGCTGAGAGCGAGCTACGGCTCTTCGGTCTCGGCCGCGTCAGACGAGCTCGTGCGAGAAGGCGTACGCAGCTGAGGCCGTTCGGGACGACACGTTGATCTTGCTGAAGATGTTGCTCAGGTGCCGGGCAACCGTCTTCTCGCTCAGGAACAGAGCGGCAGCAACCTGTGGGTTGCTCTGACCACTCGCAACAAGGCGCAGCACCTCGACCTCGCGCGCGGTCAGGTGGTCGGGCAGCGAGCGGAACTGCAGACCCCGTGTCCAACGCTTTGCGGGCGACGCCCCAAGCTCGGCAAAGGTGCGCTCGGACACGGCAAACTCGGCCAACGCCGAGTCCTCGTCCCCCATCGCGCGGAAAGCCAGACCGATCTGGACCCGGGCGAGAGCCGCGTCGTAGCGGCAACCCAGGTTGATCCAGTCCTTCCACGCACGCCGCAGGTCGGGGAGTGCGGACGACGGGTCGCCCTGCGCCAGCGCCACTGTCCCGGCGATGTACGCTGCCGTCGCCTGCAGGCCCTCGCACCCGAAGTCGGTTGCGATATCGGTCAGCTCGTTTGCCGCCCGATCGGCCTCGTCGATGTGGCCGTCCGCGAGCAGCACCTGGACTGTGGCGGGCAGGACCCGGCAGCGCTGAACCGCGCCGGACGTCTCGTCCTGCAGCCGCCGGATCGCCGCAACCGCCGCTGTCGTCCGGCCCTGGGCCAGCCACATCAGCGCCAGCCCGGGTTGAGGCTCGTGGCCGAAAGCGCTGGCCTCGTCGTATGCCGACGCCGCCTCAGCGAAGTCGCCGCGAGTCCGCAGCACCTCGCCCCTCTCGTAGAACGCCAGCCCGGTCGCCGGGCCCAACCCGTCGGCAACGTAGCGTTGTCGGGCCAGGTCGAGCTCCTCGAGTGCCTGCGCGAAAGCGCCCTGCGCGCGCATGATCTGGGCTCGATGCACGGAGCACTGCCCGGTGAACGGCACCAGGTCCGGCTGCGACTCGCACCAGCGGGTGAGCGCGCGGTCCATTCCGACATGCGTCGATAGTCGGAGATCTCCTGGCAGCCCTCGATCATCGAGCAGAAGACCATCCCCGCGATGATCGGCGACACCTCGGGCGCCGCGAGGCAAGCCATCGACTCGTCCAGCAACGCGAGGCCCACCGGCACCCGCCCGGAGTACAGCAGTAGGCGACCCTGGCTGGACAAACTCTCCGCGACCAGGTCGGCTTCGCCGCACCGATGGCCGATCTCGCTGACCCTGGTCGCGAGCTCCAGAGCCTCCCCGAACTCGCCGGCAAAGATGTGGCGGTACATCTCGTGCACCAGAACGAAGCCGCGCTCGGCCACGTCATCGGGCTGAGGCCCCAGCAGACGAAGCGCCCGCGCGACCCAGCCGCTTCCGACGGCCACGTTGCCACTGGTGTTGAGCACCAGAGCAATCCAGCAGGCATCGCGTGCGGCCGGGAGCGTCTCACCGTCCTGGCTGTGGACCAGGAACGCGCGCTCCCACACGCGCACGCACGTGTCGCGATCCCCGACGAGGTACGCCGCCGTGGCAAGTGCGGTCAGGTCACCAGGATCGAGGTCACTCGGGTCCACGGCGGACAACCGGTTGTACGCCGCAGCCCACTCCCTGTGCTCGAAGGCCTCTCGGCCCCGGACGAGCTCGTCGACGACGCCCATCGAATCCTCCACCTCGGAGGGTACGCGCATGGGTGCCGCACGGTCGACAAGTTTGCCGTGGAACAGGTCGTCTGGGGTCTGTGCACTCATCCCGTTGGCACCACGGCGCGTTGGTGTGAGCGGACCCGATGCTCGATCCTGGCCGCGACGTAGCAGGCATCGCGCCCGACTCCCCTGACGAGCATGGACGAGGCGGCGTACTGGAAGCCCAGTCCGCAGAAGAACAGGCCCGGCGCCTTGTCGACCACACCGCGCTCCTCCTCGGGCCAGCCATGGGTGTCGAACACCGGAAGATGGACCCAGTCGAACGCCTGGCGGAATCCGGTGCACCACACCACGTTGGACACTTTCACCTCACGACCGTCGTCGAGCACCGGATGTCCGGCCCGCACCCCGACCACCCGCGCGGCAACCCGCTCGACGCCACGGTCGAGCAAGTCCTGCCGCTTGACCCGCAGCATCGGTCCGCCGTGCAGCCGGAACTCCTCCATCGCGTGCCGTCCCATGGGGGTGCGGCGCGTCAGGACGTGGCTGAAGACGAACACCACACCTGGGTAGACGATCTTGAACAGCGGGGAGTCCAACCGCCCCGGTACCTGCCCAGGATCCCGGCCGCACAGAACGGTCCGATGCGAAACAGCCGCCTCGAAGGCGATGTCGCAGCCGGAGTGCGATGCGCCCACCACGAGCACCGGCCCGTCACGCAGCTGGGACAGACGTCGGTACTCGCTCGAGTGCAGCTGCACTATCTCCGGGTCGAGCTGGTCAGCGAACTCGGGCACATGGGGCGTCCGCCCGAAAGTCCCCGTCGCCACCACGACGTTGTCGGCCTCGATGCAGTGCGCGCCGGCTGTGACGGTATAGCCGCCGTCGCGCGCCTCGACCCGGTGCACCCGTGTCCCGAGGCGCACCGGCAAGCTGAACTTCTCGGCATACGCCTCCACGAAATCTGCCATGTCGTCTTTGCCGGGGAACGACCACGACGGAGCGGGGAACCGCATGCCGGGAAGGCCGTTGAACCTGGCCGGACTGTAGAGCCGCAGGCTGTCCCACTGCCGCCGCCATCCGTCGCCAACCCGGGCGTTGCCGTCGAGGACCAGGCATGGTCGCCCGCGGCGCTGGAGATGGTACGCCGTGGCAAGACCTGCCTGCCCTGCTCCGATGATCACGGTCTCGATGCGTTCTGTCGTCATGGCTGCCTCCCGCGGTGGTTGCCGATGTTGCCTCAACGCTACGAACCGCGAGAGTGCCGGCGCGTCGGGCAAGCGACGCATACCCCTCAGCCGCGACATGGGTGGATCTGTGTACGCCGCATGCACAGGACAGCTGAATCAGCGGCGGCGGGTGCCCTCGCCCGGTGGGGCGGCCTCGAGCCAGGACAGGAACCCGGTGAGAGCCTCGGGACTCATCGCCACTTCCAGCGGCCCCGACGGCGTACGACACGAGACGACGATGTGACCGGAGTAGAGGGAGTACGACTCGGCCCCCACGGGATCTCGGCGCCCGAGGTACTCCAGGTCAGAGCGCTGGAAGGTCAGCTTCGGCCGCGGGGCGAGTGAGAAGACACGGAACCACTCGAGCGCGTCCCTGGAGTAGCGGCCGACCCCGAGAACCCAGCCGCGTCCCGTGCTCTTGGGCCGGGCGCGCACGCTGAACTCGAACGTCCCGCTGGCACGCGAGATCCACCGACGGCGAACCACCAAGGCGACGCCCCAGAGCAGGACCAGAAGCAGCACGGCACCGACTGAGTCCAACAGCCACTGCCAGAGCGGCATCTATCTCCTCACTTCCGAACGGCACGTCTTCGGTACTCCTGCTCAGGATGCCTTCTCCACCGCCCGGATGCGAGCCTCCGCACGCCGAACGGCCTCCTCGGCCTCGTCGTCGTTCTCCCCCGCGGACTTCGCGCGTTCCAGGTCGGCGCGGGCCTTCTCGAGGTCGATCTCGTGCGACAGCTCGACGTGCTCGGAGAGAATGGAGATGCGGTTGTTCGCCACGGACAGGAAGCCGCCGTCCACGGCGGCCACCCAGGTCTCGCCGTCACCGGTCTGCACGTCGACCACGCCGTCGACCAGAAGCGACAACATCGGGGCGTGGTGCGGCAGGATGCCGACGTCGCCCTCGGTGGTGCGGGCGACGACCAGCTTGGCCTCGCCCGACCAGACCAGCCGGTCGGCTGCGACCAGCTCGACTTGTAGCAGATCCTCACTCACGCGAACTCCTCTCCGTTGTCCCGGGGTCAGGGGTAGACCTCAGAGGCCCTTCTGGATCTCGTCCCACTTCTTCTCCACGTCCTCGAGCCCGCCGCACATGAAGAAGGCCTGCTCGGCGACATGGTCGAAATCACCGTCAGCGATCTTCGTGAACCCCTCGATGGTGTCCTCGATAGAGACCGTCGAGCCCTCGAGGCCGGTGAACTGCTTGGCCACGTAGGTGTTCTGCGACAGGAACCGCTGGATCCGGCGCGCCCGCATGACGATCACCTTGTCCTCCTCGGACAGCTCGTCGACACCGAGGATAGCGATGATGTCCTGCAGCTCCTTGTTGCGCTGCAGGATCTGCTTGATCCGCACCGCGGTGTTGTAGTGGTCGTCGCCGATGTAGCGCGGGTCCAGGATCCGCGAGGTCGACGTGAGCGGGTCCACGGCCGGGTAGATACCCAGCGACGCGATCTCACGAGAGAGCTCGGTCGTCGCATCGAGGTGCGCGAAGGTCGTCGCGGGAGCTGGGTCGGTGTAGTCGTCGGCCGGCACGTAGATCGCCTGGAGCGAGGTGATCGAGTTACCACGCGTCGAGGTGATCCGCTCCTGCAGCACACCCATCTCGTCGGCGAGGGTGGGCTGGTAGCCCACCGCCGAAGGCATCCGGCCCAGCAGGGTGGAAACCTCCTGACCCGCCTGGGTGAACCGGAAGATGTTGTCGATGAACAGCAGCACGTCCTGGTTCTGGACATCACGGAAGTACTCCGCCATCGTCAGCGCCGACAGTGCCACGCGCAGCCGGGTGCCCGGCGGCTCGTCCATTTGACCGAAGACCAGTGCGGTCTGGCCGATCACCTCGGCCTCGGTCATCTCCGCGATCAGGTCGTTCCCCTCGCGGGTGCGCTCACCTACGCCGGCAAACACCGAGACACCGCCGTGGTCCTTGGCAACGCGGGCGATCATCTCCTGGATCAGCACCGTCTTGCCGACACCGGCACCGCCGAACAGGCCGATCTTTCCGCCCAGGACGTACGGCGTGAGCAGGTCGATCACCTTGATGCCGGTCTGGAACATCTCGGTCTTCGACTCGAGCTGGTCGAACGCGGGGGCCTTGCGGTGGATTCCCCACCGCTCCTGGACATCGAGCGTCTCGCCCTCCTCGAGGTTGAGGCAGTCACCGATCGCGTTGAACACATGACCCTTGGTCACGTCCCCCACCGGGACCGTGATCGGCCCACCGGTGTCGGTGACCTGTGCGCCTCGGACCAGGCCGTCGGTCGGCTGCATCGAGATGGCGCGCACCATGCCGTCTCCGATGTGCTGGGCCACCTCGAGAGTCAGGGTGCGCGTCTGGCCGGCGAGGTCGAGCTCGACGGTGAGCGCGTTGTAGATGTCGGGCATCGAGTCCGTGGGGAACTCCACGTCGACCACGGGGCCGGTGACTCGCGCGAGGCGGCCGGTGTCGGCAGCGGAGTCGTCCGAGCCCTTTTCTTCTTCAACAGTGGTAGTCATTCTCTCACTCACTCCGTCATTCACTGGTGGCGTTCGCATCGGCGAGGGCGTTCACGCCACCGACGATCTCGCTGATTTCTTGGGTGATCCCGGCCTGGCGGGCCTTGTTGGCAATTCGGGTGTACTTCTTGATCAGCTCTTCGGCGTTGTCGGTTGCCGCCTTCATCGCCTTCTGACGCGCCGCGAGCTCCGATGCGGAGGCCTGCAGCAACGCGAAGTAGATCCGACTCTGGACGTAGCGCGGAAGCAGCCCGTCGAGGACTTCGGCCGCGGACGGCTCGAACTCATAGAGCGGCAGCACCTCGGCTTGTTCCGGGGCCTCCGTGTCGTCGACGACCTCGAGGGGTAGCAGCCGAATGGCAGTTGGCTCCTGGACCAGCATCGACCTGAACCGTGTGTAGACCACGTGCACCTCGTCGACCCCGGCACCGGCCTCGTCGGAGGCCTCCGTCTCCTCGGAGAGGAAGGCGCCGATCAAGGTGTCCCCGATCTCTCGGGCCACGTCGTAGTTCGGCTGGTCGGAGAAACCGGTCCACGCCTCGACCACCGGGCGGTCGCGGAACTTGAAGTACCCGACGCCCTTGCGGCCGGTGAGGTAGATATCGACGTCCCTGCCGTCCCCCCGCAGCTTCTCAGCGAGGCGCTCGGCCTCCTTGAGCACTGCTGACGAGTAGGCGCCGGCCAGACCCCGGTCGCTGGTCACGATCAGGATCGCGGCCCGCTTGGGGTCGTCGGGCTCCGTGGTCAGCGGATGGTCGACGTTGGAGAACGTCGCCACCGCCGACACCGCGCGGGTCAGCTCACGGGCGTACGGCGCGGCCGCCTGCGCGCGCTGCTGCGCCTTGATGATGCGCGACGCCGCGATGAGCTCCATGGCCCGGGTGATCTTCTTGGTCGACTCGACCGACTTGATCCGGGCACGGTACTGGCGAAGCGAGACGGCCATCGTCAGCCCCGCTTCTGCTTGACGATCTGCTCCTGCTCGACATCCTCGTCTTCGAGCGCCTCGTGCTCCTCCTTGCCGGCCTTGATCGACCCGCCGTCAGAGGTCTCGAACTGGTCGAGGAACGAGGAGTAGGCGTCCTCCAGCGACGATCCGGTGTCATCGGTGAAGTCCCGCGACTCACGGATACCGTCCAGGATCTCGCTGTGCTCGCGTCGAAGGTAGTCCAGGAACTCGCGCTCGAAACGAGCGACGTCCTCGGTGGGCACCTTGTCCAGCTTGCCGGTCGTGCCCGCCCATAGCGAGGCGGCCATCTCCTCGACCGGGTACGGGGTGTACTGCGGCTGCTTGAGCAGCGCCATCAGCTTCTGACCGCGGTCGAGCTGCTGACGCGAGGCGGCGTCGAGGTCCGAGGCGAACATCGCGAACGCCTCCATGGCGCGGAACTGGGCGAGGTCGACCTTGAGCGAACCGGTGACCTTCTTGATCGCCTTGGTCATCGCCGCTCCGCCCACCCGCGAGACCGAGATGCCGACGTCGATGGCGGGCCGCTGGTTGGCGTTGAACAGGTCGGACTGCAAGAAGATCTGTCCGTCGGTGATCGAGATGACGTTGGTCGGAATGTAGGCCGACACGTCGTTGGCCTGGGTCTCGATGATCGGCAGGCCGGTCATCGACCCCTTGCCCATCCCCTCGCTCAGCTTCGCACAACGCTCGAGCAGACGGCTGTGCAGGTAGAAGACGTCACCCGGGTAGGCCTCACGACCCGGCGGACGACGCAGGAGCAGTGAGACCGCGCGGTAGGCCTCGGCCTGCTTGGTGAGGTCGTCGAAGATGATCAGCACGTGCTTGCCGTCGTACATCCAGTGCTGGCCGATGGAGGAGCCGGTGTACGGCGCGAGGTACTTGAAGCCGGCCGAGTCGGAGGCCGGAGAGGCGACGATGGTGGTGTACTCGAGCGCGCCGGCCTCCTCGAGGGCACCGCGCACAGCCGCGATGGTCGACCCCTTCTGACCGATCGCGACGTAGATGCACCGCACCTGCTGCTCCGGGTCGCCGGTTTCCCAGTACTGCTTCTGGTTGATGATGGTGTCGATCGTGATCGTGGTCTTGCCGGTCTGCCGGTCACCGATGATCAGCTGACGCTGACCGCGCCCGATCGGCGTCAGGGCGTCGATGGCCTTGATGCCGGTCGCCAGTGGTTCGTGGACCGAGGTGCGGTTGATCACCGACGGCGCCTGCACCTCCAGTGCCCGACGCTCATCGGTCTCGATGTCGCCCAGACCGTCGATGGGGTTGCCGAGCGGGTCCACCACGCGACCCAGGTAGCTGTCGCCGACCGGAACCGAGAGGATATCCCCGGTACGGCGTACGCTCTGGCCCTCCTCGATGCCCGCGAAGTCGCCGAGGATCACGACACCGATCTCACGGGTGTCGAGGTTCAGCGCGAGGCCCTGTGTGCCGTCCTCGAACTCGAGCAGCTCGTTGGCCATCGCCGACGGGAGACCGGTTACCCGGGCGATACCGTCGCCGGCCTCCGAGACGATGCCGATCTCTTCGCGGCTCGCGGTCTCCGGCTTGTAGTCGGAAACGAAGCGCTGCAGCGCATCCCGGATCTCCTCCGGACGGATCGAAAGTTCCGTCATGCGAAAATGTCCTGTCTCTCGATGTCGAATCTTGCTGTATGCCGGCAGCCGCCGACCCATGTAGTAGCAACTCTTCTACCCCGCCAACCGACGCCGGGCATCGTCTAGTCGACTGGCCACCGTGCCATCGATGACGTCCTCACCGATCTCCACACGGATCCCCCCTACCACGTCAGGGTCCACCAGCACGTTCAGGTGCACCTTCCGGCCGTACTGGCCCTCGAGTGCACTCTCCAGACGCCGAAGATCCCCCTCCGACAGCTCTCGTGCCACCCGGACGGTGGCGACGTTGCGGTTGTGCGCCTCCGCCGCGACCTTCTGATACTCGTTGATCGCGACACCCACCGTCCGGTGCATCCCGACCACGGCCTGCTCGGCGAGGCGGATCGTGGCGGAGCTGACCTTGCCGTCGAGCAGGCTGTGCAGGAGTCCACCCTTGTCCGCTGCCGACCGGGCAGGGTCGGAGAGTGCGTCGCGCAGCCCCGGAGTTCCCGTGACCAACCGGCCGAACGCGAACAGCTCGTCCTCGACCCGGTCAGCCTGGTTGTCCTGGTCGGCCGCCTTCACCACGGCCACAACTCCCAGCTCCTCGAGTGCGTCACCGAGGTCCCGGCTACCGGCCCAGCGCAGCCCCACCGCCTGGGCGACGATGTCCAGCGTCTCGGCGCTGAACTGGTCGCCGAACAGGTCACGAACGAATCCGGACTTCGCGTCGCCGTCCACCGAGACGTCGGTGACCATCCGACGCAGTCCGGGCTCGTCACGCAGCACCCTCGCCACGGCGAACAGGTCCTCGCCGACCCGGGTGGCGTCCGCGCCGTCGTCGACCGCTGCATCGAGCGCTGCGGTCAACGCCGCGAGTGAGTCCGCGGACGCGCCACGCATCAACGGGCTCCGTTCGCGGACGCGTCGTCGGACTCGAGGTCGGCGAGGAAGCGCTCGACCACGCGGCTCTGACGGGCCTCGTCGTCAAGGGACTCGCCAACGATCCGCCCCGCCAGCGAGGTCGCCAGCGAGCCGACCTCGGCACGGAGCGAGGTGATCGCCTGTTGCCGCTCGGCCTCGATCTGGTTGTGTGCGTGCTCGACGATCCGAGCAGACTCGGCCTGCCCCTGTTCGCGCATCTCGGCCACGATGGTGGCCCCCTGAGAACGAGCATCCTCACGGATCTTGGCCGCATCGTGCCGAGCCTCGCCCAGCCGTTGGTTGAGCTCTTCCAGCTTGGCGTCCGCCTCGGCCTGCTTGGTCTCGGCGGCGGCCAGTCCACCTTCGATCGCCGTCGTCCGCTCTGAGAACGTCTTCTCGAAGTTGGGGACAACCCACTTCTTCACCGCGAGGTAGAGGAGACCGAAGACGACCAGAGCGAGGACGATCTCCACCGGATGCGGGATGAGGGGGTTCAGCTCTTCCTCAGCCGCGAGGGTGATCGGGTTCATGGACGTGGTCCTTCTTCAGTAGGTCTTAGAGCACGAACGCGAGGGCGATACCGATGATGGCCAGGGCCTCGGCGAGCGCGAAGCCCAGGATGGCGATCGACTGCAGGCGACCCTGCGCCTCCGGCTGGCGTGCGACACCGTTGATGTATGCGGCAAAGATCAAGCCGATGCCGATACCCGGGCCGACAGCAGCGAGGCCGTAGCCAATCATGTTCAGGTTGCCTTCCACGGCGGAATCCCTTCGGTTGTTTCTTGCTGCTCTCAGTGCTCGTCTGCGAGAGCACCGGAGATGTACATGGCATTGAGCAGAACGAAGACGTAGGCCTGCAGGAACTGGATCAACAGCTCCAAGAAGCTGATCGCGATGAACAGGACCCAGGCAAGGACGCCGACCGGCTTGAGCAACGTCGAACCGTGCAGTAGGAGGTACTCGCCGCCCAGGGCGAAAAGCAGGATCAGCAGGTGGCCCGCGAGCATGTTGGCAAACAGACGCAGGGCCAGCGTGACCGGCCGGACCACGATGTTGGAGAAGAACTCCAAGGGGATCAGTAGCGCCAGGATCGGGCCCTTGATGCCCGGAGGGACGGTCTGCAGCTTGAGGTAGCCCGCAAACCCGTGCTTCTGGACCCCGACCCAGTTGTAGATGATCCAGCTCAGCGCGGCCAGCGCGTAGACCATGCCCGCGCGGGAGAAGGTCGGGAACTGGATGAACGGGATCGAGCCGAAGAGGTTGTTGAGCAGGAGGAAGAAGAACAACGCGACCAGATAGGGCACGAAGCGCATGAAGTCGTGGCTACCGATGATGTCTCGGCCCATGCTGTTTCGCACGAAGCCGTAGGCGCCCTCACCGACGTACTGCAGTTTGCCCGGCACCATCGAGCGCTGTTTGGCGGCGGCGTAGAGGAACCAGAACGTCAAGCCGGCAGCGAGGACGAGCTGGAGCATCGGCTTCGTGACTCCGAGATACATCGTCTGCCCGAGAAACTCGAACTCAGAAGAGGGCCCGATCGGAGGCAGGTTGAAGTCGTCGGGGCCCGGTGGCGTGAAGCTCATTGTCAACGCTGTCTCCCCTGCACTAGCGGTTGAACCGGGCGTACGTGAGATAGATCCCGAAACCCGCCCCCAGCAGGATCCCGATGACCACCAGGAACGAGGTGCCGAGCCATCGGTCCGCGAACCAGCCGAGAATCCCGTATACCGCCACTCCCGAGACGAGATACCCGAAGGCATGCCACGGATCGCCGGCAACGGGTTCTTCGTCGGGAGCAGGCCGGGGATTCTGCGGAGTCATCGCGCACCGGACAATAGCAGCCATGCACGCTCATCCGGCATTCGCCTCCTCCCGGGGAGGCAGGTCGTACACGAGCTGGCGCGCCCGCATGCTGAACACGATCTGGCTGGTCATCCACACCAGCGTGCAGGCGATCACGCTGCCGCCCAGCCACTGCGCGTCGATGGGACCGTCGGTCCCGTCGGCACCGCGCACGGCGCCGGAACGGTTGAGCGAGACGAACACGAGGCCGATCAGGACGACATTCAACGTGTAGGTCAGCAAGGCGATGAGCAGCGACGCCGTCGGCGCGAGCCTCGTGACCACGTCGAGGACGACCGCGCTCGAGAAGAAGAAGATGCACACGAGCGTGACCCCGATGCCTGCGCCCATCGCAGCCGAGGAGCCCGAGACGAACCAAGCAACGAGGATCGCGATCACTCCGGCCCCGAGGGTCCAGAGGAGAGCCGCCCGCACGACCGACGCAACTGAGGTGGTCCCGTAGCCAGGCTCACCCATCTGCCGGAGCGACTGCTGGTCGGTCGTCATGTCGGCGGCCGTTCTGTGGTCCGTGCGGGGCTGGGCCCAACTCTCTCACAAGGCCTGCGTACCGACGAAATCCACCGACCAGGATCTGCCGGTTCCCCTGCTTGCGGTTCAGCCTGCCATTCCGTGGCGTTGCACGCGAGGGAGGAAGAAGGTCAACGCCACCGTGCCGACCACCCAGACCGCCAGGATCGTGGACGTGATCGGCGAGGCGTACAGGCTCGCCAGCACTCCGCCGAAGGCGATCAGGCCCGCCCACATCCACATGATCAGGACGGCACGACGATGGGAGTGCCCGATCTCGAGGAGCCGGTGGTGCAGATGCTCCTTGTCCGGGGCGAATGGCGAGCGGCCTGCCCGCGTGCGGCGTACCACGGCCAGCACGAGGTCTGCGAACGGAACGATGAGGATGGTGATCGGCAACATCACCGGCAGCAGCGCCGGCAGCAGGCTGGCCTCCGCCCCCCCGGCGCCCTGGGTGATGTCGGTGGGCGTGAACTGGCCGGTCAGGGTGAGCGCCGACCCGGCAAGAACCAGGCCGATCAGCATCGACCCGGAGTCGCCCATGAAGAGGCGCGCGGGAAAGAAGTTGTGCGGAAGGAAGCCGGCGCAGGCGCCGCCGAGCGCGGCCGTGAGCAGGGCGGCGGTGATCGCGAGCGTTTCCCCGTTCGCATCGGCGAGCTGGTAGGAGAAGAGGAAGAAGGCGACCGCGCCGATGCCCACCACGCCGGCGGCCAGGCCGTCGAGGCCGTCGATGAAGTTCACCGCGTTCACCGTTGCCACCACGATCACCACGCTCGCCAGCGCGGCCTGGGCGATGTCGAGTGTGAACTGCTCTCCGCCGGGCAGTTGCAGGAAGTACAGCTGAACCCCAAAGGACACCAGGATCACGGACGCGAGAACCTGCCCCGCGAGCTTGGTGATGGCGTCGAGCTCGAACAGGTCATCCAGCACGCCGACGGCGCAGATCAGCGCTCCTCCGAACAGGACGGTTCGGGCGTCCTGGAAGACCTGCTCGTTGCTGAGCGAGAGAAACGGCAGCTGGCGCGCTGCGAGGTAGGCCGCGACCAGTCCACCCAACATGGCCAGACCACCGAAGTAGGGGATCGGGACGGCATGCACGTCACGGTCGCGCACCGCGGCGATGGCTCCCGTGCGGACGGCGATCTCGCGCGCCACGACTCCCAGCAGGTATGTGACCGCTGCTGCCACCAGGAAGACCGTCAGATACTCGCGCAAGGGAGCCCTGCTACCCCTCGTCCACGATCTCGATGCCGAGGGTGGCGACGATCTCGTTGAGCCGCTCCAGCGACACCCCACCGATCCGCAACACGCGTCCGGTGGAGCCGGTCGCGTCGACGATCGTCGAGGGAACCGCTCCGGGGCAGCGCCCGTCATCGAGGATGACCGCCACCAGCTCCCCCAGCATCGACTCAGCCTGGTTCGCGTCGGTGGCGGCCTCCATCCCGGACTGGTTGGCGCTGGTGACCGCGAGCGGACCGGTGCGGGAGAGCAGGTCCAGCGCGACCCGATGGTCGGGCATCCGGACCGCGACCGTCCCCCGGGTGTCACCCAGGTCCCACTGGAGAGACGGCTGCTGCCTGCAGACCAGGGTGAGCGGACCGGGCCACAGCTCCTCGATGAGGGTGCGTGCCCACGACGGAACCCCGACGGCCAGTGCATCCAGCGTGCTGGGAGCCGAGACGAGCACGGGTGGCGGCATGTCACGCCCGCGGCCCTTCGCCGATAGGAGACGCTCCACCGATGCCGGGTCGAAGGCATCCGCGGCAACGCCGTACACCGTGTCGGTCGGGAACACGACGAGCTCGCCACGCTGAACCGCGAGGGTCGCGGCGGCGAGCCCGGACTTGAGTTCGTCCTCGTCGGCGGTGTCGAACCGGATGGTCACAGCGTCATCGTGCCAGTCTCGCTGTCACAAAGCGGGAACGACCTGCGAGATCGAGGTGGTCGCGGACCTCGGACCAGCGACCGGAGGCGATGAATATCCCCTGCGCGGAGTCCGCCTGCGCGTCGGCATGCTCGGCCCCCAGTACGCCCCTCGGTCGCAGCAACCGGGTGCCGACCGTTTCCAGAACACGCATCGCATCGAGCCCGTCCGCTCCTGACCAGAGGGCCAGTGTCGGGTCGAAGTCGCGTGCCTCGACTGCCACCGACTCGAAAGCCTCCAAGGGTATGTAGGGCGGGTTGCACACGACGATGTCCACGGTGCCGGACAGGTCCGGGAAGGCATCGGCCATGTCGCCGCGTCGCAGGTCCACGTCGGTTCCGCCCAGGTTTCGAAGGGCCCACCCATAGGCCCGCTCGTCCAGCTCGACGGCGTGGATCGCGGCATCGGGGATCTCGTCGCGGAAAGCCAAAGCCATCGCTCCGGAACCGGTGCCAAGGTCGACCACCACCGGAGGTCGCCCGGACGCATTCACCTCGCGAGCCCGATCGATGCCCCAGCCGGCCAGCAGCTCGGTCTCCGGACGTGGCACGAAAACGCCCGGCCCGACGGCGACCTCGACGTAGCGGAACGCCGTGGTCCCGGTGATGTGCTGCAACGGTTCGCGCAGCACTCGACGGTCGACCAGCTCGTCGAAAAGCGCGTCCTGCTCGAGGGTGATCTCCTGGACGAGAGCGAGGCTGGCGCGCGAGGTCCGCAGGACGTGGGCCAGCAGCTGTGCGGCGTCGTACTCCGGGCTTGGCACACCAGCCTCCGCAAGCCGGGTCGCCGCCGTGTCCACCCGCCGTCGCACCGCCCCACCCATCACTCCCCGCCCGTCAAGAACCGTCGGCGGACTCGATGCCGTCCAGCCGTGCGGCGAGATCGGCCTGCACGCACGAGTCGATCACAGCCTGGAGTTCTCCGTCGAGGATGCTGTCGAGGTTGTGCGACTTGTGCCCGGTGCGGTGGTCGGTGATCCGGTTCTCGGGGTAGTTGTAGGTGCGGATGCGCTCGGACCGGTCCACGGTCCGGACCTGCGACTTGCGGGCATCGGATGCCTCCGCGTCGGCAGTGTCCTGCGCCGTCTGGAGCAGCCGCGAGCGCAGGATCCGCATCGCCTGCTCACGGTTCTGCAGCTGGCTCTTCTCGTTCTGGCAGCTCACCACGATGCCGGTCGGAAGGTGGGTGATCCGGACAGCGGAGTCGGTCGTGTTCACGCTCTGGCCACCGGGCCCCGAGGACCGGAACACGTCGATGCGCAGGTCCTTCTCCTCGAGCGAGACGTCGACAGGGCCTGCCTCGGGCATCACCAGCACTCCCGCGGCAGATGTGTGCACACGGCCCTGGCTCTCGGTGACCGGGACGCGTTGGACGCGGTGCACGCCCCCCTCGAACCTGAGCAGGGCGTACGGCGCCTCTCCAGGTTCCGCAGTGCCCTTGGCCTTGACGGCGACCGTCACCGACTTGTACCCACCAAGGTCGGACTCGTTCGCGTCGAGCTGCTCGACCTTCCAGTCCCGGCGCTCGGCGTAGCGGGTGTACATCCGAAGCAGGTCGGCCGCGAACAGGGCCGACTCCTCGCCGCCCTCGCCCGACTTGATCTCGAGAATCGCGTCCTTGGAGTCCGCTGCGTCACGCGGCAACAGCAGGTGTCGCAGCCGCTCCTCGACGCCGGCTCGGCGGTCGGCGAGCGCCTCGGCCTCTGCGGCGAAGGACGGGTCCTCGGCTGCCAGCTCCCGTGCGGCATCGATGTCGCCACAGAGCTGCTGCCAGTCGCGGTAGGCGCGCACGATCGCGTTCAGCTCGGCGTACCGCTGGTTCAGCCTCTTCGCCCGGCCCTGATCGGAGTGCAGACCGGGTTCGGCGAGGGTCTTCTCGAGCTCGGCGTGTTCCTCAACCAGCCCATCGACGGCCTCGAACATGTCGCTCACCTTTCGACCAGGTCATCCGCAGGGACAGACGAAGCGCCGGCCTCCGCTGACATGCGGGGACCGGCGCTTTGCGGAAGCTACTTCGATGCGTCCTTCTTTGCCTCGTTCTGCGCCTTCTTGGCGTAGCGGGCCTCGAAGCGGGCGACGCGGCCGCCGGTGTCGAGGATCTTCTGCTTGCCGGTGTAGAACGGGTGGCACTGCGAGCAGACATCGGCGTGGATGTCGCCGCTTGCGGCAGTGCTGCGGGTGGTGAACTTGTTTCCACAGGTGCAGGTCACCTGGGTCTCCACGTAGTTCGGGTGGATGTCGTTCTTCATGATGTTCCTCTCGGGTCTCAGCCGCCGGGTCGTCCAGGGATGCACCACTCCAGATGCGGTGGACGTGAACCGGAACCGACTACCTAGTCTGCCACCGATGCTCAACCCTGCGTTAATCGGTTCAACCAAACGACATCGCCGTTTCATCCCGCCGGACAACCCCGAACATCAGCGCCGACGCGAGGAGCGTCACGCCCAGCATCGCCGCACCCATCGGCACCACACTCGTGCTGCCTGACAGACCGACGAGGGGGGCGACGATCGCGCCGACACCGAACTGCACCGAGCCCAGCAACGCGGCGGCAGTTCCGGCGGCCTCGCCGTGCCTGGTCAGCGCGAGCGCCGGGGTGTTCGGCAACGAGAGTCCACACGACGCGACCACGAACGCGAGTGGCACCAGCACTCCTGCCAGGCCGAGCCATCCGGTCAGGCCCGCGACGAGCAGGGCGGTAGCGGAGAGCGCACCGGTGACCATCGCGCCCGACAACACGTTGACCACACTGAACCGGTGGATCAGCATCGGGTTCAGCTGGGACGCCACGGTCAGACCAACGGCGTTGGCCCCGAACACCAGGCCGAAGGTCCTCTCGTCGAGGTCGTAGCCGTCCTGGAGCACGAACGACGAGCCCGCGACATAGGCGAACAGGGCGGACAGCATCAGCCCGCCGATAAGAACCAGGGCTACAAACGTGTGGTCGCGCAGTATCGAGCGGTACGTGGCCAGGGTGGATCTGAGGTCGGCGGGGCGTCGCCGCGAGCGCGGCAGCGTCTCGCGGATGCCGAGAGCTGCGACGACCACGAGTAGGACTGCCGCTGCCGCAAGCACCCCGAAGATCCCGCGCCATGTCGTCCACTCAAGGACCAGGCCACCTATGCTCGGTGCGAGAATCGGTGCGAGCCCGATCACCAGCATCAACCGTGACATCAACCGTGCCACGGCCACACCTGAGAACAGGTCGCGCACGATCGCCATCGCCACCACCGAAATCGCTGCTCCGGCGAACCCCTGCAGGATCCGAACCGCACTGAGCACGGCGATGCTGGGGGCGATTGCGCACAACACGGATGCGACGGCGTGCATCACCACGCCGATCATCAACGGCTTCTTCCTCCCGAACGCGTCCGAGAGTGGGCCGATCACCAGCTGTCCGAACGCGAGTCCGCCGAGCATGCCGGTAAGCGTCAGCTGCACCGCGGAGTCCGAAGCGGATAGCTCCTCCGCGATCGCGGGGAACGCCGGGAGGTACATGTCAATGGTGAGTGGCCCGAGCGCGATCAGCGCACCGAGAACCAGAACCAGCTGCAGATACGGTCGACCGGCTGAGACCTCGCCAGACTGTCCCTGTGGCTCCAGGGTCTCGACGGCAACCCCTTCGTCGGGATCCGCATCGCGGTATCGGGGTGCAGAAGGGGCATCGCTCACTTGGGCATAAGCACCTAAACCGGCCGCCTTATTCCCCTGGTCCGTGGTCCGAAGATTCCCTTGCTGGGGCCTGGGTGCTTCTTCGCCAGAGGTATGGACGCTTTGCAAGCGGCATAACGCTTGTAGAGCGTCCACACCCCGTGCAAAGTTGCGCGGTCTGCGGGGTGCAGAGAGAGCCTGTCGCAACCGGCACCGCAGCGCAACGGCTTGCGTCGGACGTCATACGTTTTGGCCGCTGGCGCGCGCTGGTTGGATGACGTTATTCGGCGACGAGCGCGTGCCTGAATGCGGCCCGAGGACGTGCGCCACGTGCCGACGCGAACGACTTCCCACGACAGTCCTGCACTCCCCATCACGAACTCGTCGTGGGATGTGCAGGTTGGCCCGCATACCTTGATGAAACTGTTGCCCCATCACGTGGCCGGTCACGGAACTCTCCGCTGCAAGACCCCGGCCACCCGGTCGGCCAGCTCGCCGGGACTGAACGGTTTCACCACGTAGTCATCGGCCCCTGACCTGAAACCGCGCGCGATGTCCGCCTCCTGGGCACGCGCGGTCAGCAAGATGATGGGAACCTGGGCGAGTGCCGGGTTCTGGCGCAGGACCTGACAGGCATCCAGCCCGCTCATCCCCGGCATCATCACGTCGAGTACGACCAGGTCCGGCGCCGACTCCTGGCAGGCGGCGACTGCAGCGGCGCCGTCGGCGACCGCGACGATCTGGTGACCCGACTGACGGAGCTTGAACGTCACCAGCTCACGGATGTCCTCGTCGTCATCGGCGACGACGATTCTGGCCACGGGATTCTCCCTTGAGCGGCCCGCAAACAGCAGCGCGGTCGGGTCAGTTCTCGAGCCGCCCGTTGGCGGCGGTGGGCATGGTCTTCTGGACCTGCATCAAGAACTCGCCGTTGCTCTGGGACTTCTTGAGGCGCTCGAGGAGAAGCTCCAGCGCCTGCTGCCCGTCGAGCCCGGAGAGCACCCGACGCAGTTTCCAGACGATCGAGATCTCCTCCTTGCTCATCAGCAGCTCTTCACGGCGAGTGCCGGAGGCGACCACGTCTATCGCAGGGAAGATGCGCTTGTCCGCGAACTCGCGGCGCAACCGCAGCTCCATGTTTCCGGTGCCCTTGAACTCCTCGAAGATGACCTCGTCCATCTTGGACCCGGTTTCGATGAGCGCGGTGGCCAGGATGGTCAGAGATCCGCCGTCCTCGATGTTGCGGGCGGCACCGAAGAACCGCTTCGGCGGGTACAACGCCGAGGAGTCCACGCCTCCGGACAGGATGCGCCCACTAGCCGGCGCCGCGATGTTGTAGGCACGGCCCAGACGGGTGATCGAGTCGAGCAGCACCACGACGTCGTGACCGAGCTCCACGAGACGCTTGGCACGTTCGATGGCGAGCTCCGCCACGGTGGTGTGGTCGTCGGCCGGACGGTCGAAGGTCGAGGCAATGACCTCGCCCTTGACTGTCCGCTGCATGTCGGTGACCTCTTCGGGGCGCTCGTCGACGAGCACGACCATGAGGTGGGTCTCGGGGTTGTTGGTAGTGATCGCGTTCGCTATGGCCTGCAGCACCATCGTCTTGCCGGCCTTCGGCGGGGAGACGATGAGCCCACGCTGTCCCTTGCCGATCGGGGCGACGATGTCGATCACTCGGGTGATCACGATGCTCGCCTCGGTCTCCAGGCGCAGCCGGTCCGCTGCGTAGAGCGGGGTCAGCTTGGAGAACTCCACCCGGCTCTTCGCCGACTCCACGTCTGCTCCGTTGATACTGTCCAACCGGATCAACGGGTTGAACTTCTCCTTGCGCTCGCCCTCGCGCGCCTGCCGCACGGTGCCGGTGACGGCGTCGCCCTTGCGTAGGCCGTACTTGCGCACCATCGACAAGGAAACGTAGACGTCGTTCGGCCCCGGCAGGTAGCCGCTGGTCCGGACGAAGGCGTAGTTGTCGAGTACGTCGAGGATGCCCGCCGTGGGAACCAGGACGTCGTCCTCGTTGACTTGAGGGTCCGGCTCGTTCGACTCGCGTCGACGGTCACGGTAGTTACCGCCACCGCCACCGCCACCGCCACCGCCGCCGCGGTCGCGGTCACGTCCACGACGGCGCCGGTTGCGACGGCTTCCACCGCTCTGGTCGTCGTCATCGCGGTTGTTCCGCCCGCCACCCTGGCTGTTCTGGTTCCGGTTCTGGTTCTGGTTGTCGTTCTGGTTGTCGTTCCGGTTCTGGTTCTGGTTGCGGTCCCCGCCCTGGTTGCCCTGGTTGCGGTCCCCGCCCTGCTCGTTCCTGGAGTCGCCCTGGTCGTTCTGGCCTCGCGCGCCGCCGTGCTCGTTGTTCCGGTCGCCCTGCTGGCGATCTTGGCTTCCGTTGCTCCCGGACTGCCTGCGCTGCTCGCGCGGGTCACGGTTCTCGCGGTCGGTGCTCGGCTCCGCGGTGCGGGCACTATCCGCGGTGCGGGCACTATCGGTGTTCGCCTGGCCAGCCGATTGGGCGGCCTTGATCGCATCGATCAGCTGGCTCTTTCGCATGCCGCCGATTCCCTTGATCCCGAGCCCGCCTGCCATCGCTTTGAGCTCAGGCAGCAGCATGCCGCTGAGCCCCCCTGCGCGTCGCTTGGCGGGGGGTGCTTCGGTAGTTTCCGTCACGTGAGTCCTTCCCACGTCCAGGGCCTTCCGGACGATGCCGGCGGCCGTGTTCTTGTGGATTCCTGATCTGCGTCCGGACGCATCGGCCATGAGTGCCGATCCGGCGTCCAAGACGAAGGGTTCCAGGAAGGTGATGCACCAATCGCGGATCAGCGGTTCAGCGGTTCGCTTGATCACTGGTGCAGTACCAGCCTAGCACCTCTGCGCCGAGGTGAGGCCCGCGGAGAAGAACGGGCGGCAGCGCCAAGGACCGGTCCGGCGGTCAGCCGTCTGAGGTGACGCGGGCTCCGTCGCGGTCCACCCGAAGCACCAACGCCTGCCAACCCTCGGGCGCCTGGCTCTTGAGCTGGCCCAGTTCCGACGCATCCGCGAATGCCAGGACACTTGGTCCGGCCCCCGACACGACCGCAGCTACGGCGTGGCTGCGTAGCTCCCGGACCAAGCGCAGGGTCTGGGGCATGGCAGGTTCTCGGTAGTCCTGGTGGATCCGATCCTCGGTCGCCGGGAAGAGCAGGTCCGGTCGACCGCTCAGGGCGGCGACCAGCAGAGCGGTCCGTCCGGCGTTGGCCGCCGCCGAGGCGTGCGGCACGAACTCGGGGAGCAGCCCCCGGGCGGCCGTGGTCTCGACCGGGGTGGGTGGCACGAAGACCACCACGTTCACCCGCGGGTCGATGCGGACGATGGTCGCCAGGAAGCCTTCCCCTTCGGATCGGGCGATCGTGAACCCACCGAAGAAGGCTGGGGCCACGTTGTCGGGATGCCCCTCCATCGTCGCCGCCAGCGAGAAGACCGCGGCGTCGTCCATGAGCAGCGAACCCCCGGGAACCAGACCACGTGCGGCGCATATTCCCGCGACGATCGCCGCCGACGAGGAACCCAGACCGCGGCCGTGCGGGATGAGGTTCTCGCAACGCAGCGAGAGGCTCGGCACCTCACGGCCCATCTGCATGAAGGCACGGGCCGATGCCCGGTAGACCAGGTTCTGCTCATCGACTGGCACCTGGCCGGCGCCTTCGCCGGTCACGGTGATCGCGACACCGGAGCCGGCCACCTCAGCGACGACCCGGTCTCGGAGATCGAGGGCGAGACCAAGGGAGTCGAAACCCGGCCCGAGGTTCGCACTCGACGCCGGTACCGAGACCCGGACCCGGCCAGTCACGAAGTCGGCCATGGTCACCGAAGTCCAGCGGCTTGCGCGGCTGCGTCGACATCTGCTTCCACCACTGTGTCCACCAGATCGGTGAACGTGGACAGGGCAGTGTCGATGTCCTTGAGACCGTGGCCGGTCACGGTGATCACCAGCGTCCGGCCGGCGAACGACTCCCCCGTCTCCACGTCTCGCAGGAGGCCGGCGACTCCGGCTGCTGACGCGGGTTCTACGAACACACCCTCCTCGGAGGCGAGCTTTCGCTGGGCGGCGAGGATGAGCTCGTCGGGAACGGACCGGAACCGACCTCCCGACTGCTTGCACGCATCGACGGCCAACTGCCAGGACGCCGGGTTGCCGATCCGGATCGCCGAGGCCACGGTCTCCGGATCAGCCACCGGAGCGCCGGTCACCAGCGGTGCCGCCCCGTTCGCCTGCCACCCGAGCATCTGGGGCTTCTTCGTGCTGTTCCCGGCCGACTCGTACTCGGCGTAGCCCTTCCAGTAGGCGGAGATGTTGCCGGCGTTGCCGACCGGAAGGATGTGCACGTCCGGGGCGTCCCCCAGAAAGTCGACGACCTCGAACGCCGCAGTCTTCTGTCCCTCGAGCCGCATCGGGTTGACCGAGTTCACCAGTGCGACCGGGTAGTCCTCGGCCAGGCCGCGCGAGAGGCGCAGGCAGTCGTCGAAGTTCCCCCTGACCATGATCACCTGTGCACCGTGGACGATGGCCTGCGCCAGCTTCCCGGCGGTTATCTTTCCCTGCGGAACCAGCACCAACGGTTTGATCCCCGCTCGCGCGGCGTAGGCGGCCATCGACGCCGAGGTGTTGCCGGTCGACGCGCACACGACTGCTTCGGACCCCTCGCCGACCGCCACCGACAGCGCGACGGTCATTCCCCTGTCCTTGAACGACCCCGTCGGGTTGTCACCCTCGACCTTGAGCCACACCTCGGCCCCGGTGAGCTCTGAGAGCCACCTACTGTCGACCAGTGGGGTCCCGCCCTCCCGGAGCGTGAACGTGGGAGTCCCCTCCGGCAGGTTCAGCCACGAGCGGTACTCCTCGATCACCCCGCGCCACTGACGGGTCCCCTGACGGCGAGGTGGAGGGTTGCTCATTCCCCCTCTCCTTCGACCCGCATGATCGACGAGACGTCATGAACGTTGTCCATCTTGCGCAGCGACTCGACGGTCGCGGACAGGTCGGCGTCCATGGCGCGGTGGGAGACGACGACCAGCTGGGCCTCGTCACCGCGACCTTCCTGCCGAACCGTCTGGATCGACACGTTGTGCTCGGCGAAGGTTTGTGCGACCTGGGCCAGCACACCGGCCCGGTCCTCGACGTCGATCGCCACGTGGTAGCGGGTCTCGGTCTCGCCCATCGAGAGCACCTCGCACTGGGCGTACGCCGACTCCCCTGCACCGCGCACGTCGTTTCGACGGTTACGAGCGACGGTCACGAGGTCACCGAGCACCGCACTTGCTGTCGGCGCCCCACCCGCGCCGGGGCCGTAGAACATGAGCTGGCCCGCGGCGTCACTCTCCACGAACACTGCGTTGTAGGCCTCGCGGACACTCGCCAGCGGGTGGGACCGAGTGATCATCGCCGGGTGCACCCGGGCGGAGACGGCCGGCCCGTTGGCTCCTTCCGTCAGCTCACAGATCGCCAGAAGCTTCACCACGCGCCCCATGTCGCGCGCGGAGGCGACGTCGCTGGCGGTGACCTCCGAGATGCCTTCGCGGTAGACGTCGGCCGCGGTCACCCGGGTGTGAAAGGCGAGGCTTGCCAGAATCGCCGCCTTGGCGGCCGCGTCGAACCCCTCCACGTCGGCGGTGGGATCTGCCTCGGCGTACCCGAGCGCCTGCGCCTCCTCGAGCGCCTCGGTGAATCCGGTGCCGACGGTGTCCATCTTGTCGAGGATGAAGTTCGTGGTGCCGTTGACGATGCCGAGGACCCTGCGGACCTTGTCCCCTGCCAGCGACTCGCGTAACGGCCGCAGGATCGGGATGGCGCCGGCCACCGCGGCCTCGTAGTAGATGTCGCGGTCGGCCTTCTCCGCCGCCACGAACAGCGTGCTGCCGTCTTCGGCGAGCAGGGCCTTGTTGGCGGTGACGACCGAGGCGCCGTGTTCGAGCGCAGTCAGGATCAGGGTGCGCGACGGTTCGATGCCGCCGATCACCTCGACCACCACGTCGATGTCTCCCGAGCTCACCAACCCCACGGCATCGGTGGTCAACAGTTCCCCGGGGACGTCGGCATCGCGTTCCAGCTCGAGACGGCGCACGGCTACACCCACCAGCTCGATCGGTGCGCCGATCCGGGCGGTGAGGTCGCCTGCCTGCTCGCGGAGCAGCCGGACCACCTGGCTGCCCACGGAACCGCAGCCCAGCAGGGCCACTCGTATCGGCGTCGTCATCTTCGGACACCTCCGTGCGGGCCGACGTCGGTGCGCAGGAGGTCGTCTTCGGTTTCCCGTCGAAGAACCACGGTGGCAGCCCCCTCGCGAACCGCGATCACCGGCGGACGGAGCGCATGGTTGTAGTTGCTGGCCATCGAGCGGCAGTAGGCCCCGGTCCCCGGTATCGCGAGCAGGTCGCCTGGCGCGATGTCGCCGGGAACGAACTCGTCCTTGACCAGGATGTCACCGGCCTCGCAGTGCTTGCCGACGACTCGGCCGAGAACCGGTGCGGCCGTGGAGCGACGCGACGCCAACGTGCAGCTGTAGTCCGCGTCGTACAAAGCGGTCCGGATGTTGTCGCTCATGCCGCCGTCGACGGAGACGTAGGTGCGTGCGGCGCCCGCGTCGAGCGCCACCTCCTTGACCGTGCCGACCTCGTAGATCGTGCACACCGACGGGCCGACGATCGCGCGCCCCGGCTCGATCGAAAGCGCGGGGACCGCGACGCCGAACGCGCGGCACTCATGCTCGACGATCGTGGTGATCTCCTGCGCGAGCTGAGCAGGGTCGGCCGGATCGTCCTGCGAGGTGTAGGCGATCCCGAAACCACCACCGAGATCCATCTCCTCCATGTCGACGCCGAGCTCGCGCGAGACCCGGGCGTGCAGCGTGAGAACCCGCCGCGCGGCGACCTCGAAACCCGAGGTGTCGAAGATCTGCGAACCGATATGCGAGTGCAGCCCGAGCAGCTGCAGGCGCGGGGTGTCCAGGATCCGGCGTACCGCCTCGAACGCGTCCCCGGAAGTGATCGAGAAGCCGAACTTCTGGTCCTCGTGCGCGGTGGCGATGTACTCGTGGGTGTGCGCCTCGACACCGGCGGTCACCCGCACCATCACCCCTGCCTCGCGACCCGCCTCCGAGGTGAGGGCCACCAGCCGGTCGATCTCGTGGAAGGAGTCGACGATAATTCGCCCCACACCTGCCTGGACGGCACGACGCAGCTCGTCGACGGTCTTGTTGTTGCCGTGGTAGCCCATTCTGGACGGGTCGAATCCGGCACGAAGTGCAACCGCAAGCTCCCCCGCCGAGCAGACGTCCAAGCTCAGCCCCTCCTCGGCGATCCAGCGGGCGACCGTCGTGCACAGGAATGCCTTCCCGGCGTAGAAGACCGCGTAGTCGGCGAACGCGTCCCGGAAAGCCGCCGCACGGGTGCGGAAGTCTGCCTCGTCGAGAATGTACGCCGGGGAGCCGTGCTCGGCCACGACATCACGCAGGTCCACCCCTCCGACCTCGAGGGCACCGTCCAGGTTCTTGCGCGCGCTGGTCGACCACAAGAGGGGGACGAGCGCGTTCACGTCGCGCGGTTCAGGTAGCCACGACGGGCCACGATGGTTGATGTCGGCATGCAGCGCACCTGCCTCGTGTGCACGCATCGGCCCTCACATCCGCTCGGGCGCCGAGACGCCGAGCAGAGTGAGTCCGGTGCCGAACACGATCCTGTTCGCCTCGACCAGCAACAGGCGCGCGCGGTGCAGGTCGGAGGGCTGCTCATCACCCTGGGGCAGCACCCGACAAGCGTCATAGAACTTGTGGAACGCCGACGCCGTGTCCTCCAGGTAGCGCGCGACCCGGTGCGGCTCGCGAAGCCGGGCGGCCGAGGCGACCACGCGAGGGAACTCCGCGAGCGCACGGAGCAGGTCGCCCTCCTTCTCGTGAGAAAGCAGGGACGCGTCGAAGTCGGTTCCGTCCAGACCGGCGGGGCGCAGTCCGAGCTCTGTGGCATTGCGCAGGATGGATGCCAGCCGGGCATGTGCGTACTGGACGTAGAACACCGGGTTATCGCTGGTCTGCCTGGCCCACAGGTCCAGGTCGATGTCGATCGTGGTGTCCGTGGTGTAGCGGGCAAGGGCGTACCGGGCAGCGTCGACGCCGACCGCGTCGACAAGGTCTGCCTGGGTGATCACGGTCCCGGCCCGCTTCGACATCTGCACCGGCTTTCCGTCGCGCAACAGGTTGACCATCTGGCCGATCAGGATCTCGAGGTTCACTCCTGGCTCGTCCCCGAAGGCCGCACACATCGCATTGAGCCGGCCGACGTACCCGTGGTGGTCGGCGCCGAGCAGGATCAGGCACCGGTCGAAGCCGCGCTCGCGTTTGTCGAGGTAGTAGGCCAGGTCACCGGAGATGTAGGCGCCGTTGCCGTCGGACTTGACGATCACCCGGTCCTTGTCGTCGCCATACTTCTCGGTGCGGAGCCAGAGCGCACCGTCGTGTTCATAGGTGTTGCCCATCTCCGTCAGCCGCTTGATCGCGCGCTCGACGGCACCGGAGTCGTGCAGGTTGTTCTCGTGGAAGAAGACGTCGAAGCGGACTCCGAAGTCGCGCAGGCTCCCCTTGATCTCGTCGAACATCAGGTCGACGCCGGCCGACCGGAGAGTCTCCTGTGCCTCCGCGTCGGGAAGGTCTCGGAGCTTCGGCTCCTTCGCGATCACGTTCTGCGCGATCTCGTCGACGTACTGGCCCTGATAGCCGTTCTCAGGCGCCGGATCGCCCTTGGCCCTGGCCAGCAGTGATCGGGCGAACCTGTCGATCTGCGCGCCGTGGTCGTTGAAGTAGTACTCCCTGGTGACATCGGCGCCGCTGAACTCGAGCACCCGGGCGATGGCATCGCCCACTGCGGCCCACCTCGCGGAGGCGAGGGTGACCGGACCGGTCGGGTTGGCCGACACGAACTCCAGGTTGACCTTCTCACCCCGAAACAGCTGGGAGGAGCCGTACGACGGACCTGCCGCCACGATCTGGGCTGCCACCTCCCCCTGCGCTCCGGCGTCGACCCGGATGTTGAGGAAGCCCGGCCCGGCCACCTCGACCGAGGCGATCCTCTCGTCGGCGTTCAGCCGCTCCACGAGGAGAAGCGCCAGGTCGCGCGGGGCGATGCCGGACTTCTTGGCCAACTGCAGCGCCACGTTGGTGGCGTAGTCCCCATGCTCCTTGACCTTCGGTCGCTCGACGACGACCTCCGCCGGGACACCGTCGGGCAGCCTCAGGACACCTGCGTCGGTGAGGTCGGTCAGGGCTTGGACAATCGTGTGCGAAAGCTGCTGGGGAGTCACTCGTCTAGGGTATCCGCGGTCCCCGCCCTGTCGTGGCCAGCCTGGTCACGACATCGACCAGCTCGGCGGGCTCGAAGGGTTTGGTGAGGTACGCCTCGACGCCCACCTCCTCGCCGCGAGACAGGTCACTGGCCTGCGCCTGGCTGGTGACGATGACGATCGTCGAGGGCCGTGGTCACCTCGAACCCCTCCAGCTGCAGGTTGACCATGATCAGGTCACGGATGGCAAACGAGTCCTCGACGACGAGCACCTGAAGGGGTGGGTTTCGCTCTGCTCTCAAACGCCTACCCCCGCACTCGTGCACGCCCGCCGATTCCCTGTTGAGGTACTCTGGCGCGCAGCCTGTGAGCCCCCGTAGCTCAGGGGATAGAGCACCGCCCTCCGGAGGCGGTGGCGTAGGTTCGAATCCTACCGGGGGCGCGGTCCGCCCTCTAGCACGGACCCTCGAGAGTGGCGTCACTGCGCGCACGGTCGGCGATGCGCCGGGCCTGCGCGATGTCGGGGAAGACAACGCTGGCCGCACCGGCGTACCCCACTCCTCCGTGCACGACGCAGGTGCGGAACTTGGTGGGCGAGATCTGGGTAGCGGCCTGCGCCAGCCGAAAGAGCTCGGCTGGGGCCAGGTTCGTGTCGAGGTTGTTGATGACGCTCAGCACGCCGCGTTCCATGAAACCCGCCTCGTCAGCGTTGCTTCGCACCTTGTCCAGGATGCCGAGCAGCGCCCTCTGCTGGTTCGCCGACCTGTCGAAGTCCCCGCCCGGAAGGAACTTGCGGATCCGCGAGAAGATCATCGCCTGGTAGCCGGTCAGCTTGTTCGCGCCCACCCGATAGCCACCGGGCATCACCGCGTCGGGGAACGCGAACTCGGAGTCGACGGTGACGCCACCGATCACGTCGACCATATTGACGAACCCGACGAACCCGGTGGTGAACACGTAGTCGGGCTGGATCCCGACCATGTTGCCCACCGAGCGTGCCATCAGCTGCGGCCCGCCGTACACAAGCGCCGAGTTGATCCTGTTGCGGCCGTAGCCCGGAATCTCCACGTAGGAGTCCCGAGGAATGCCGACCGCGGTCCCCGCGCCGGTCAAGGTGTTGACCCCGACCAGCTGGATCGCGTCGGCGCGGCTGCGCAGGACCGGCTCGCCCGGACGAGCATCCGAGCCGAGGAGGAGGATCCACAGCACATGGGGATCGTGGGCGACTTCTTGGGCCGACTCCACCTTCACCAATGATGCGGGTGCCTCCCGCACGCCCGAGGGAGGTACGACGAGCGCGGTGAACGCGAGCACCACCGCGAGGACAACCACCCGGCGAGCCCTGCGCAGGCGAGCGGCCCATGTCCTGCCGGTCATCGGTTCACCGCCTGGCTCAGAGGAAGTGCTGACCGGGTCACGTCGTAGCCGAAGATCTCCCACCGGCCGGACCCCTTGGTCAGCAGCAGTCTTCCTGAGGTGGTCACCCTCAACGGTCTCGCCTCGCCCCGCTCGACCACGGAGACCAGTCGGATGTGTGCCGTGACACCAGCGGCAGCCCCGTTCGCGGCGAGGACCGACAGTGACGCCTTCTTGCTCCGCGGGTTGACCGAGCTGGCCGACTTGCTGAGATCCCCAGCGACGAAGGCAGCGTCGGAGTACGCCGAGATCGTCCGCCCAACGGCGCGCTCCACACCGGACCGTCGCGGCTTCGCCAGCCTGCCAGAGACCCGCGTCACCTGGACATCCATCCGAACTTCCGGAGTCGCATCCGGAGTCGCAGCCGTGGAGCTACCTGACGGTGCTGCGGGAGGGGGCGGCTCCTCGGAGCTGCCGGTGCATGCGGCCGCTCCCGCGACAACAGCGATCAGGAGCGTGCCGACGAGTAGGCGGAAGCGGGCGGGAACGGCGGAGAACACCTTTTTCAGCACCTCCATCGAGTCGGTTCGCAGCGTAGCCGGACACCGGCGCATCGTCCGAACGGTCCCGGCTGCAATAAGTTGTCACAAAGGTCTAGCCTGGGAGCCGAAACCTCCAGAATTGAAACGCACCGGAAGAGGCGATTCAGGCCGTGGCCGAATCTTCACAAGACAGCGCCGATGACAGCTCGATGTCGGCATTCGGAGCCAACGAGTGGCTCGTCGACGAGATGTATCAGCAGTACCAGAAGGATCCCACCAGCGTAGACAAGGTCTGGTGGGACTTCTTCGGCGACCGTCGTCCCGGCGAGGACGGCGAGGACGGCGAGGCTACGAAGTCGAGCAACGGTGCCGCCACCCAGGCGCAGAGCACCGCAGCCAGCCCGGTCGCCTCGGGTTCCGGCAAACAGAAGACGGCCGCAACATCCAAGGCGCAGGCAGCCAAGGAGATCGTGGAGGACTCGTCGGCCCAGAAGGCGAACGCGAAGAAGGAGCCACAGGAGCCGGTCAAGCCGTCAAAGTCGAGCACCACCGCGAAGGCGAGCGCTGCGAAGAAGTCGACCGCTACGAAGAAGT
>Ga0209587_1000093_pt1 | contig 41837 bp, 43 predicted proteins | sample NGEPerD_2_FD_184512 | JGI IMG/M metagenome (GOLD analysis project Ga0209587, IMG submission 184512) | Arctic peat soil microbial communities from the Barrow Environmental Observatory site, Barrow, Alaska, USA - NGEE PermafrostL1-D... | ecosystem: Environmental > Terrestrial > Soil > Wetlands >...
GAATCCGCTGCGCGAGAATCGGCGTTAGGCCGACGCTGACCCCACTGCCAGCCGCTCGCGCCGCGGCCAGGGCCGCAACCCACCTAGGGACCCACCTACCGCTCCGGGTGGGGTTGTTTCGCCGGGTCGCCACCGCTCGCTGGCCCGCTCGCTAGGGGCAGGACGCGCAGGCGTTCAACGCCAGGTCATCGCGGATCCAAATGTGTAACGCGTCACTGACGGTTTCAACTGTTGCCAAGTCGACGGATTTGTAGATCAGGCCGACAAGATCAGTCGCCCTCTTGTCCAAGGTGCCGTCCTTCAAGAGCGCACATCTGCGCGGCTGTCCCCGCCTTGGCATCCGGAAAGCGCGTCATTCCGAAGACGTTGGTGTCGAATGGGTGGTCGGCCAAGAATCCGCGGAGTGGATTGATCAGCGCGGGTGGGGCGAGTGAAGGTGGAACGAGGGTATGTAGCGCGTGCCCCAGTTCACTGCCTCCGTACTCTGCCGCCTCGGCTTCCAATGCAGCCATGTCGATGCGCGACACGAGGGTCTCTGCGGACGATCGCCCCAGCGGCTCACCTTGTACTTGCCCCGAGCGTTTGCCTTTGCCAGAAGGCCGAGCTTGCAAAGAGCCGCGAAGTCGTTGCTGACGTTCGTCGTCGGAGCAGGTAGGCCGAACTCATGGAAGAGATCACCCACCTGCTTCGCAGTGACTGTCGAATGTTCAGAGCGAGTCTCCGCTAGTTGTGCGAGAACGAGCACCTGATCCCGTCGACCCAGCTTCTGTACCCGTAGCGCCACCGGGTCATTGGCTGTCACTCGTCACTCGCAGGAAGGCCCTCAAAGTGAGCCTCCCCGTAGGAAGTCACTGCGTAGTTGCCCGCCCCGGTGGCCAATCGCTCCAACCACCCCTCGGTGGCGGCTGAACTCAAATCCCTTGCGATGTTTGCCGGAACCTTCCTCTTGGACGACCTCCACAAGGTCTTTGTGCTCTCGACGGTCATGACTTCTTCACCCTTGTACTTCTTCGCCCAGACAGCGATCCCCAACGCGATGATGTGGTTACCGCGAGGCAACTTCTTCTGCGAGAGAAACACAGAGAGAGGAATCGAGCCGGAAGCGGATACATCAGCCGCCGTCGGCGTGGCTACAGTCGACGACTCGTCGCTGGCGGACGGCTCATCTGGGGCAACAGTGGGGGCGGGAGGTTCCGTGGTTGCGTTGGCCTCGTAGAACTCCCGGAAAGCGGTGAACGCTCGCAATACGTGGTCACCGTCGCCCTTGCAACTGAACGACGCGGTGCCGAGCGTTACATGGATATCGAGGTGTTCGCCTGGGCCAGCATTCGCCGCTCCATCATCGTTGACGGCACGCGAATCAGTGTCAGTCGGATTTGTAGTCATGCAAATACAGTATCCGCGTATCGGTAATCTGTCATTCCGTTTGTCTCCCCTTCGCCTACCTCCTCCTATTTTGGCCGGTTGGTTGAGCGGTCAGTTGGACGTGGACCGCACTAGCGGTACGACGTTGCCGGCCTCCGACTGAGCGAGCAGGGAGCCGAGCGCCTTCTTGGCGCGGTCCCGGTTGTCCTTCGGGCTATGGGCGTAGCGGTCGAGTGTCATGACTGCGCTGCTGTGCCCGACACGTTCACTGATCTCCTTGATCGACAACGCGCCGGGCTGACCAACGTTCGCCACCAGCCATGAGATGTGGGCGTGCCGCAGGTCGTAGAAGCGCAAATCATCCGGAAGCTTGCACACGGCGACGGTCGCCTTCCAGTGCCGCATGTAGAACCAGCGGTGACTCATGGGCTTGGAGAAGTTGAGTCGGTCGGTGTCCGGGCCGTCGTAACCGCGAGGTCGCTTCCCCACCCCCACGAACAAGGGCAGTGCTGTTCCCGGGTGTAGGTGGTCGGGGTTGTCCGTGAACCATCGTGTAGCGCGGTCGTGATGCCGGTCGAGGTACCCGCGCAAAGCCGCGGTGGTCACCGTGTCTAGTTCAACCTCGCGGCGGCTCTGGTCGTTCTTGGCCTTGCTCTCGTACGCCTGTGCCGACTCGACGTAGACGCGGCGGATGCGCAGGAAGCCGTTCTCGAGGTCAATGTCGCGCACCTGAAGCCCTGCGGCCTCCTCCGGTCGCATCCCCGTCGCCATGACGAGTTGCGCGTGATCGCCTTCATGACCTCCTCGGGCGACACCGCGCCGGCCTTCATCGCCTTCAGAAGTTCCTGGGCTTGCCGAGCGATGTCACTAGCCGAGTCCGCGACCCCGGTGGCGGTCTCCCCGCACCAGTCGAGGACGTTGCCGTGACGTTCCAGCATCAGCTGACGGAGGGCAGTTGCGCGCCGGTCGCGCATGGCCTGCATGCGGTTCTCGGGCGTCCGTCTGTGCCGTTTGACCGCTGCCTCAGGCGGTGGGCTATCAAGCCACTCGTCCATGTCGGCCGGGGTGAACGGCATGCCAAGGTTCAAGGGTCGCATCACTGCTCACCGCCCAGGGCAGTGAAGCGCGCACGGTCAACGTTCTTGCCGACCTCCGACATACGCTGCTCGGTCGCCTCAGCCCTCTCAGCCTTCTCGAACACATCCACGAGCAACTCGCGCACGTCTTCGATCTGGGTCCGCACCGGCCTGGTGCTGGGTGGACGGCTCACCGAGTCACCCTGCTTACTCTTTCTCTTCGTCATCGCGATCTCCTCGCTTCGTTGAACTGCTGATGCATGCTCGGCTTCCCGGTCCGCCACGAGTTCGCGGCCACGGTCGAGCGATCGGCGCTGCTTCAAGGTCAGATGCGGCGGGTAGGCCATCACGCTCTCCGTCCCCTCCGACGCCGCACAGCCGCAGACGCGAGGTAGGCATCCACGGCTCGGCGGACGTGAGCGGCTCGGCTACCGCCATACAGCGCAACCTCGCGGTCGAGCGCGTCCAGCTGCGCCTGTGTGACGCCGAACCACAACTTGCGGACATACACCTTGTACGGTGATGCCATCGGGCTACTCCTTCCAGTTGGCAGCCCCGCTGGGCCGCTTACCTTCTAGCCTCGACCAGCCTCGGAACCGGCCCACCCGAAAATGGGGCGAGCGTGGTTGAACCGAGAAGCTTGCAAAATGTCCGTGCGGTCGTTCTGCGGCACGGCGCTTGGGCACCGGATGTGATGCCACCCCCGACCACGGCATGCCGGTCACACGATCAGGGGTGGGGTTCAGGAGCCCCTCGTCTTGGACTTGCGCGGGGGCTTCCGTCCGGCCTTCTTGCCAGCAGGCACAATGGACGACTCGATGAAGGCATCGAGGTCCTTGACCAAGAGATATGTCGGACCCGTCGGGCCGGACGGCTTCACACGACGGAGTTTGCCCTCGGCGATCTTGCGCCTGAGCTGGCGCACCGACAGGCCTGTGTAATCGCTGGAGTCCTCGTACGAGAGCATCAGCGGCTTGAGCGTCTGCTTCATTTGCGATCCTGGGCTTGTGCCGGGAGAGGTCGCCAGACAACAGAAAGACCACCGCACCCGACTGTCTTGTCGGATCGGTGGCCTGGGTGAGTGGTGTCAGAGGCTAACCCCTGACGGCCATCCGAAGTCGGCGGTTAACGTGGGAGACGCGATGTCTGCCGTCCGCCTAGCCTTCACACCTCTCGGCCAAGTGCTCTCCAGCACTCGGGTCATCGAGGTTCGCTCTCAGTGTACCGGAGTTCGGCGGTTTGCCGCCGGTCCTACGACCGCCCCAGCCCGTAGCGCTACCGCCGTGGAACCGTCGTGGTCCGGCGCGAAAACGGCCCCATGCCGTAGCGCCCGAGTAGCGCCGAGCGGCCTGCAAGCCGATCACACGAATCGGCTCCGAACGCGAATCCCCACTACCTATGGGGAGTTCGTTGGTGCCCCCGGTCGGATTCGAACCGACACTGAAAGGTTTTTAAGACCTCTTCCTCTGCCGTTGGGATACGGGGGCCAAACATGCGGGGGCAGCGGGCAACTCACCCTACTTCGCAGTCGGCTGGTCGAGCTTGTCGAGACCACCCGAGCCCCCGGCTGGTCGAGCTTGTCGAGACCACCCGAGCCCCCGGCGGCTGGCCGCCGCCCTTCTACTGCGCGAAACTCTCAGCCGCCCGCTGGGGTGCGCGTCGGCTGCCTGTCGACATTCAACGTGGGCAAGGGCGCAGGTCCTTCATCAACCGACGGCTGGTCGCCGTAGGTGACGACGCGGTCCCGCCCAGCCCGCTTGGCCTGATAGAGCGCCTGGTCGGCCGAGGCCACCGCACTGGCGGGCGGGGTACGCGGCTCCCACATGGCGACTCCCGCGGAGAAGGTCTGCCCATCTGGGGTGACCGCGCTCAGCGTCTGGATGCGTGCCTGCGCCTCGGTCAAGCTGAGACCAGGAAGGAGCACCGCGAACTCCTCGCCGCCGTAGCGGGCGAGCAGTGCCCCGGTCCCGAGCCGCTCGGTCCAGCGGGCTACCGCCTCGCGCAACAGGCGGTCGCCTGCCTGATGCCCATGTGTGTCGTTGTAGACCTTGAAATGGTCGATGTCCATCATCGCAATGCACAATGAGGTCCCCTGTTCGAGGCTGGTCGCGCACGCCCGGGACAGCTCGTGGTCCCAGGTGCGACGGTTGGGGGCGCCGGTCAGTGCGTCCGAGCGCGCGAGGGCGGCCAGCTGGACGGCCTGCGTCTCCACGGTGCGCAGGATCCCAGACATCCGCAGCAGCACGAGGCCGGAGATGAGCAGAGCCCCCACACCGATCACGGGCCACAGCACTTCGCCGCCGGATGCGCCATCGATCATTAGCGCGACGGCGGGGAGCATGGTGCCGCAAGCGAGGACGACGAGCCGTCGGTGTGAGGACTTGGTCTGCTCCCTGTCGGGGGCGGGTTCGGCAAGCGTCGTCATGGACGGCGCGCACGCAGCGGCGCTGACCATGATGTAGCTGGCAAGGTAGAGAGCGTCGGTCCAACGGTCCGACTGCATCCCGTTCATCACAACCAACACGTTCCAAAGGACATCGCTGGTCAACGTCAGCGCCAGGGCGGACACCAAGAGGCGGAAGGACGTGGTGAGGGCGCCGGGCGCTGCCCACATTCGGACGAGGACAGCGATCAGCAAGACGTCCCCGATCGGGTAGGCGGAGCTGGTCACCTTCCCGAAGGTCGTGAGCTCGGAGTCGCTGGCCAAGGGGCCGATCACGAACACTGCGGCGACGACGGCGGCACCTGTGGCGATGATGCTGGCGTCCAGCAGCGCTGTCATGTCGCGGCCGGCGCGCCTCGTGCGAACCATCACCAGGACACCGGCCGCCAGGAAGCCATAGGCTCCGAGGTAAACCGCGTCCGAGGGCACCGGGTAGTACAAGCCTTGCCACACCTGTTCTTCTACTGAATACACCAGGTCACCGAGAACCCATCCGCTGAACCCGCCGATCACCAACAGCCAGCCTCGGCGACGGGACGGGCGGTTGTGCGCCACACCCTTCAACGCGACGAGCATGGCGCCGATCGCGATCACGTTGTAGTAGTTCCGCAACCCGCTGCCTGACAACGGGATGAACAGGTACAACACAGCGGCGGCGGCGAGCAGCGACAGAACCACGAGCGACCGGCGGTGGAAGGGATCCTCGCCGAGCAAGGCGGAGACGCGCTCACCTACCACTTTGGGCGGAACGACTTTGGGCCGGACGACGCTGCGCGGGACGTTGGTCACATCGCCCCTGCCGGCACTGCTGTTGCCGTGTGTGGACACATGACCCCCCATGGGTTTGCACCAGGAGCCTTCAGAGTAACCTCGCGTCACTCCTTAATAAGATGCTTTAACAATATAAGAGAGGGTATTTTAACCGGACGAGCCTGGGGTTTCCCCACCATGCGTTGTCCCCTGGGTTGACGCCGGCCTGACCATTGGTTGACCATCCGCGTACTGACCATCTCGTGGGAACAGGACAGCGCGTGGACCCGTTGAAATGGGTAGGCGCACCGTAGGATGGTTCAGCGGTACGCCGAACGACTCACACGTGGCTTCCAGGCAGGAAGTCACACGGCCTCCAGGGAGGAGACCAGCACATGAAGAGCAGCAACCCCGTGTTCACGCGTTCCGAGGGCTTCAACGGCCGGGGATCGAGCAACGCGCACGGAAACCAGACCTACCCCGGCGGTGGAATGACCTACCCGGCGTACGGTTCGGGGGCCTCGACAGGGCAGGGTGGTCCGACCACGATCGACCCCACGACCGACCGGGGTCCGATGACGATCGACACCGTGGTGCAGAAGACCGGCATCAGCCTCGGTGTCGTGGTGCTCGTTGCCGCCGCAACCTGGGTCGTGACCGGCGAGGTCACCCAGGAGTCGATCGCCACGCTCTACGTGCTCGGATTGGTCGGCGCGCTGGTCGGCTTCGGGCTTTCGATGGCCAACTCGTTCAAGAAGTTGGTCAGCCCCGGTCTGGTCCTCGCCTTCGCGGTGGCTGAGGGTGTCTTCGTCGGCGCCTTCAGCAAGGCACTGGAGTACACCTTCGGGGATGGTCAGGGCGGACTGGTTATCGGTGCCGTGCTCGGCACCGTGGCGGCCGTGGCAGGAACGCTCGCCGCGTACAAGTTCTTCGACATCCAGGTGACCCCCAAGTTCCGCAAGTTCGTCGTCGCGGCCATGTTCGGGTTCGTGGCGCTCGCCCTGCTCGACTTCGTGCTGAGCTTCTTCGGTGCGGCCGTCGGCTTCAACGGCTTCGGCCCGCTCGGCCTGATCATGAGCGTGGTTGGTCTGGTGATCGGGATCTTCATGCTGATCCTGGACTTCGACTTCGTGGAGCGCGGCATCGCCGCGGGTCTTCCCGAGGTGGAGTCCTGGCGCGCGGCGTTCGGTCTCACCGTGACCATCGTGTGGATCTACATCGAGATCCTGCGCATCCTCGCGATTCTGCGCGGCGACTGACCAAGCTCCACACCACATGCAAGAGCCCTCGGGTCATCCGGGGGCTCTTCGCATGTATCGGACCGCGTTCGTGTCAGTCTGAGCCAGGACTTCCCCGTGTAATTTTCGTCCGCACGGACGATTGTGCGCCAAATTTTGCCCGAGCAGGTGTAATTTTCGTCCGCACGGACGATTGTGCCGCCGAGACGTCGCCCCGCGAGGGCAGGTTGCCTGGCGCGGAGCTGGAGTTCTTCACGTTCACCGGGCCAGACATGCCCACACGCCGCTGATGGTCGACCGGATGCGCACCACCGCCAACGCGCGAGATGGCTCCAGCCCGACGGCGCTGGACGCTGCGGGCACTTCCGGTGGGAGCCCGAGCCTGCCTTTTGGACAAGAGGATGGAGCTGCGGTCGGTTCCCGAGGCTCGGAACCGGCTCACATTTCGGCGCCGGCCAACGCCGGGTCACCGTCCTCAGTCCGCTCCGGTGCCTCGGAGGGCGGTTCGGGCTCCCGGCGGCGGTGCCGCAGCAGCACCCAACGTCCCCTCACGCCGCGCTTCGAGCCGCCCACCTCGGTGCCGTCGATCTCCGTGCCCGGCGTGCGCGCAGCCTCCACGGCGGCGTAGGAGATGGGCAGGACACCTTCTCCTCGGAAGGCCTCGGGCTCGATCTCCTCGGCGGGGATCGCTCCTACCGCAGCGAGCACAGAAGGGAGCAGCACCGACGCGAGGCTCGCGTACCCGGCCGCGGAGGGGTGGAACTGGTCGGGTCCGAACAGAACGGTTGGTGATGCCGCAAACTCCGGACCGAGGATGGACCCGAGCGAGACGGTCCTCCCCCCGGCTTCGACGACTGCGATGGTCTGCGCCGCAGCCAGCCGCCTGCTCCACGACCGGGCGACCTGGCGCAACGGCGGCGGGATCGGTTCGATGGTGCCGAGGTCGGGACAGGTGCCGACGACCACCTCCACTCCGGCGTCTCGCAAGCGTCGTACGCCCTGCTCCAACAACCGCACAGACTCCGATGGCCGCACGCGGTGCGTCACGTCGTTGGTCCCGACCAGGATGACTGCCACGACGGGACGGATCTCCAGCGCCCGGTCGATCTGCTCGGTCAGGTCGGAGGTCTGCGCACCGACGGCGCAGAACTCTCGCAGGTAGACGCGGCCGTCGGTTGCCTCCGCCAGACCGGACGCGAGGTGGGCGCCGGGAGTCTGCTCCACGGTGTCCACGCCGTAGCCGGTCGCACTGGAGTCACCCAGCAGGGCCAGGTTGAGCGCCGGACCTGGCCGGCCCTTGCCGTACCACCCCGTCGCATCGCGCACCGGGTCCTCCAGCTCGCCGATCGTCCTGCGTGCGAGTTTGGCTTCCGTGACCAGGACCCCGTACAAGGAGGCGCCGAGCAGCGAGATGCCGCCGCCGCCGTACGCCGCGGCAGCAGCAAGTTTTCGAGCAGCAGCAACCTTCCCCACGGCGCCCATGCTACGGAAGCGACGAACGCCGCGCGGCCGAAGCGGTGTCTAGACTGGCCAACGTGCACTACGTGAACTCGCTTCTCGACCTGGTTGGCAACACTCCCCTGCTTCGACTGTCCCCGTCGACCGATGGCGCGAAGCCGTTGGTGCTTGCAAAGGTCGAACACCTCAACCCCGGCGGTTCGGTCAAGGACCGGATCGCGCTGCGGATGGTGGAGGCCGCCGAGCGGGACGGCTCACTGAAGCCTGGTGGGACGATTGTCGAGCCGACCTCGGGCAACACCGGGGTGGGTCTGGCCATGGTGGCCCAGGCCAAGGGCTACACGTGTGTCTTCGTCTGTCCGGACAAGGTCAGTGAGGACAAACGTAATGTCCTCAAGGCGTACGGCGCAGAAGTCGTGGTGTGTCCCACCGCACTCGCGCCAGAGCACCCCGACTCCTACTACAACGTCTCTGACCGGCTCGAGCGCGAGATCGAGAACGCCTGGAAGCCCGACCAGTACTCCAACCCCAACAACCCTCGGTCGCACTACGAGACAACCGGGCCGGAGATCTGGCAGCAGACCGAGGGCAGGGTCACTCACTTCGTCGCCGGCGTCGGCACCGGGGGGACGATCACCGGTGTCGGTCGCTACCTCAAGGAGCAGAACCCTGGGGTCCAGATCGTCGGCGCGGACCCACAGGGATCGGTCTACTCCGGTGGCACCGGGCGCCCCTACCTGGTCGAGGGTGTCGGTGAGGACTTCTGGCCGGAGACCTACGACAAGTCGATACCCGACCGGATCATCGACGTTTCGGACGGTGACTCGTTCGCGATGACGCGACGGTTGGCGCGCGAGGAGTCCCTGCTGGTCGGCGGATCCTCGGGGATGGCCGCGGCCGCAGCGATCCGACTCGCCCACGAGCTCTCCGCGGAACCGGACCCGGAGGACAAGGTCATTGTCGTGCTGCTCCCCGACTCCGGGCGCGGTTATCTCGCGAAGGTGTTCGACGACGACTGGCTCGGACAGTACGGCTTCCTGCCCGCCCAGGACGAGCAGACCGTCGGCGAGGTGCTGCGCGGCAAGAGCGGATCGCTGCCCGATCTCGTGCACACGCACCCGAAGGAGACGATCGCCGACGCCGTGCACATCCTCCGCGAGTACGGCGTGTCGCAGATGCCGGTCGTGCTCGCCGAGCCGCCGATCATGGCGGCCGAGGTTGCCGGATCGGTCTCCGAGCGGGTGCTGCTCGACGGGTTGTACGCCGGCAGGGCGAAGATGGTCGACGCGGTCGGGGACCACATGAGTGCGCCCCTGCCGAGCATCGGCTCCAACGAGCAGGTCTCGGGGGCGGTCTCGGCCCTGGAGCACGCGGACGCGTTGCTGGTCCAGGAGGACGGCAAGCCGGTAGGCGTAGTCACCCGCCAGGACCTGCTTTTCTACATCACGCGGGTCTGATCCGTCGCGCTACGGCCGGGTCCGGAGCCGTGGCGTGGCCGGGGTGCAGGATCCCGGACAGTGCCTCGACCCCGTCGACGAGCCGCGGTCCCGGGCGCGCGTAGGACCCGTTGGCGTCCACCGCCCACACCGCCACGTCACCAGGGAGTAGGTCGGAGGCCACCAGGTCTCGCGTGAGAGCTGATGACTGCTCCAACCCGAACCCGCAGGGCGCACTCACCACCAGCTCGGGGTTCGACGCGGCCACGTCGTCCCAGGTGACGCGGTAGGACTTCTCGCCGGTGGCGCCGAGCACGCAATTTCCACCGGCGAGGTCGACCATCTCCGGGACCCAATGACCGGGCGCGAAAGGCGGTTCGGTCCACTCGAGCACAAGGGTCCTGGGCCGGCGACGGCCGGAGGTTCGGCGTACCACCTCGGCCAGTCGCGACTGCAACGAGGCGACCAGCTGCTCGGCCCGGGCCTCGGTGGAGGTGGCTTTCCCCAGCGTGGCAATGGATGTGAGCACCTCGTCGAGGGTGTGCGGGTCGATCGTGAGCACCTCCGCGTCGCAACCGAGGTGCCGAAGCGCGTCGTCTACGACCGATACGTCCACCGCGCAGACGGCACACAGGTCCTGGGTGACCACGAGGTCGGCGTCGAGGCCGGTGAGTGCTCCTGCGTCCAGGTGGTAGAGGTCCTCCCCGGCCCGTATCGCCCGCACGACGAACGCGTCGATCTCGGCCGGCGACAGGTGCTCGGGCATGGCGCTGGTCGACACGATCGTCCGTGACCGCGCCTGCGCGGGATGGTCACACTCGAAGGTCACCCCGACGACCTGGTCGCCGGCGCCGATGTCGAAGAGGATCTCGGTTGTCGAGGGCAGGAGGGACACGATGCGCATGCGGGTATCTTCCCAGATGTGCAGGACCCGTCGTTTTGGACCGTCGTACTCCTCGGGCTCGCCGGTTTCGGCGCCGGATGGATCGACGCGGTCGTCGGCGGCGGGGGGCTGATCCAGCTTCCGGCGCTCGTGCTGGGTCTGCCCGGCGCGTCGCCGGCGCAGATACTTGCCACGAACAAGCTGGGTTCGGTGTGTGGTACGACCGTCAGCTCGGCGACCTACTACCGCAGGGTGCGGCCGGACCCGCGCACCTTCATCCCGTTGATGCTGTTCGCCTTCGCCGGGGCAGTCGCCGGGGCGTTCGTCGCCACCGCGATCCCGAAGTCGGCCTTCAACCCGATCATCCTGCTCGTGCTGATCCTCGTCGGTGCCTACATCCTGCTCACGCCGAAGATCGGCGCCGAGACCGAGCTTCGTTTCGCTGGGCACCAGCACACCGTTGCTGCCGTGCTCGCCGGCCTAGTCATCGGTTTCTACGACGGGGCTCTGGGTCCCGGAACCGGGTCCTTCTTCGTCTTCGCACTCGTCGGGCTCCTCGGGTACAACTTCCTCGACGCCTCGGCCAAGGCGCGAATGGCCAACTGGGCAACGAACATCGCTGCCTTGTGCGTCTTCGTCCCGCAGGGTGTGGTGTTGTGGAAGATCGGGCTGGTGATCGGCGGGTGCAACCTGTTGGGCGGCTACCTCGGGGCACGCACGGCCGTGTCGCAGGGCGCGGGTTTCGTGCGCGTCGTTTTCATCATTGTGGTCGGTGCGTTCATCCTCAAGATCGGTTCCGACGTACTTGTCGCCTGGTGGTAGCCCGGAAACTGTGCTTCGCGCCCTTTGTCGCGACGGTCGGGTTAGCATCGCAGATGCGCATTTCCTTAGGAGTCTTCCTGCTCGCCGTCAGCCTCGCCCTGTTCGGCGGGCCGATCGCCGTCGGCGCGCCCGCCGACGATGTCTGGATGACCTTCGACTCAGGCTCACTGGCGACCGGTCGTTCGCCCGGTTCGGTGACGAACCTGGGCTCGGCCGACGTCACCGCGCGGGTGGTCACGCTGGATGGCGGCGAAGCCACTCGGGTCACGGGCCACGGTCCCGGCGAAGCCCTCCGGTTCCCCGCCTTCAGCGGGTCCTCCAACCCTCCTCGCGCTGTGCTCCGTATCACCAACGACGGATCACCGGACCAGCTCAACCCGGGAACGGCTCGGTTCAGCTTCGGCGCCGACCTGAGGCTGCGGAAGGAGTCGGAGGGCACCCGCGCCGACAACGGCAACAACGTGTTGCAGCGAGGGCTGTACGAAGACGCGGCGCAGTACAAGTTGGACGTCGATGGGCGGCGGCCCGGATGTCGGGTCAAGGGAGCCTCAGGCACGGTGTCCGTGCGATCGGCGGCGCGGGTGAACCCTCGGGACTGGTATCGCGTGGCCTGCACGCGTGACGAGTCCGCGGTCACGATGCGCGTGGTCCAGTTTCTCGAAGGCGGCGGGAGGCGTACGTCGACAAAGAGCGCGTCCGGACCGACCGGAGTCGTGGTGATGTCCAGCCCCAGGACACCCATGTCCGTGGCGGGCAAGCTTCAAACCGACGGTCGTCTCGTGCCGTCGACCGACCAGTTCAACGGTGTCATCGACCGGGTTTTCCTGCGGATCGGGTGAGCGCACAGTCTGGCTACCTGCTAGCTGGAGGTTAGTGTGCCGAACTCAGCTCTTGGGCGATGGCGACAACCGTCGACACCTCACCGGTCGCTACCTCGACGACCAGATCGCGAGCCTCTGCTTCATGTCGAGACCACGGTTGGTCGAGCTTGTCGAGACCACCCCCGGTTGGTCGAGTTGCTGTTGAGCGTCGTACTCGGCAGGCCTCTACTGCTGCCGTCGGGGGTCGCGGAGATCCGACCCAGGGGTCGGATCTCGGTATCTGTCGGCGAGTTGCTTACCGTGGTCCTGCGAACCTGGGGGCGCGTCAGTTTCGTCCGTACGGTAAGGCGCCTGACGGGGTTCCGCTCCGTCGTGCGGCGCGGGACCCGGAGACGGTCGGCGGACCCGGATAGGCTCCCGTTCCGTGACGACGAAACGGGATAGGCGGCTCCAAGCTGCCCCAGAAGCGACGGAAGCGGGATCACTCGACCTGGACGACCTCCTGACGTCCGGAGTCATCACGGCGACGCTCTCGACCTTCTCCCCTGTCTGGAGCCGGGGTCGGTGGATCTTTTCTTCACGTCCCCGCCATACGCGGACCAGCGCGCCTACTCGCGGATTCACCCGGACCGATACGTTGAGTGGTTTCTCCCGTTCGCTCGCGCGATGTACGGCGCGACGGCAGAGTCCGGGAGCCTGGTCCTGAACATCAAGAACCGGGTAGCGAACAAGGGTCCGCTGAAGGGTCAGCGGCACCCCTACGTCTATCAACTCGTGTTAGCCCTTCAGCACATGGGCTGGCGCTGGATCGAGACGTACGTCTGGGCGAAGCCGAACGCGATCCCTGGGCGCTTCGGCCCGCGCACGAAGGACGCCTTCGAGTACGTCTATCACTTCGCGAGAGGCCCGAAGCCTCACTTCGACCTGGACGCGATCCGGGTCCCCTACAAAGCGGATCATGCGGAGATCGAGCGCCGGAAAAGCGACACCCTCGGGCGTCGGACGACGGAGGCGGGCTTCGGTCGTGACCGGACGAAGACGTACCTTCACGGCGGCGCGGACCCTGGGAACGTCGTGAGCGTCTCGCAGACGTACAACCAGCATCGGGGCGTGGCGCACACGGCGGCGATGCCGGAGGGGCTCGCGGAGTTCTTCGTCCGGGCCATGACCCCAGAGGGCGGGGTCGTCCTGGACCCGTTCGCGGGGTCGGGGACGACGGTGGTCGTCGGGCGTCGGCTGGGGCGTCGCGCGGCGGGTTTCGACCTTCACGCGGACTACGTCGAGGAGGCTCGCCGGCGGATTGCGGAGGACTTCGCGGAGGACGTTCCGGGGTCGCTGGCAGGGGCGGCGGTCTGAGGCGCCGTTCTACGAACTGCCCTACTTCGAGGAGGTCTACGCGACGGCTGAGGCCGAAACGGATGGCTTTGCGCGGGTGGACGTGGGGGAACTCGCGCGGGTCCTGGAGGTCGAGCCACGGACGCTCCTGGTCTTCCGTACTGTCCTGGGGCTCACCCGCGACGAGTTCGCGCACTCGACGACTCTCGCCGGAGGTCCGATCGACCTCGCGGGGATCTCAGGCTCGAAGGTCGACGGCATGGAGCGCAACGGAATGGCGGTGAGGGAGGATCAAGCCCGCGTCGTCGCGGAGACGATCGCTCAGGTCATGGCAGGGATGCTCTTCGGAGATCCTCCGGGTGACGTGAAGCGCAAGCAGGCGAAGCCGGACACGGCTGAGGGCTGGACAACGGTCGAGCGACTGGCCCGCGAGGGCGTGCCGTACGCGTTCATGCTTCACCAGCGTCACTACGGCGGCGCCTTCCGGCAGGTTCTCGACGCGACCTCAACGCAACGCGGGAACCTGATCGAGGACGCGGTCGAAGCGCTCTTCGCGGACAACGGCGTCCCATATGTCCGGACCGGCTCACACAATCAGGGCGATATCGAAGCCCGCTTCGGCGTGTGTGTAGCTCCGGCTCCGGACTTCGTCGTATTCGACGAGACGGACACGCTTCGGGCCATGCTGGAGTGCAAGGGCGCAAACGACGGGGGGACCGCGCGGGACAAGGCGCTCCGCTTCAAGACGCTGCACGAGGAGTCTGTCCGGCTGGGCGGAATCCCGCTCCTGGCGGTCCTGGGCGGCATCGGCTGGCGTCGTGTAAACGACACGCTCGGGCCAGTCGTCCGGGACACGGACGGCCGCGTCTTCACCGTGGCGGACCTTCCCGACATGCTGAACGTTGCGCCGTTCCCATCTCTAACTGGAATCGTCGAGGAGGACTACTGGCCGGACCGGGACGAGGCTCCTCGGCAGGAGTAGAGGTCTACGTCGGAAAGGGCACGCCGGTGTTTGCGTGACAGCGGTAACCATTTGCGTTTTTTGCCAGGTACTGCTGGTGCACGTCCTCGGCGTAGTAGTACGTCGGTGCCGACTTGACCTCGGTCGTGATCGCGCCGTAGCCGCGTCGGACCAGTTCGGGCTCGTAGGCCGCGGTCAACTCACGGGCCACCGCCTCCTGCTCGGGTGACGTGACATAGATCGCTGAGCGGTACTGCGTGCCCCTGTCGTTGCCCTGCCGCATCCCCTGCGTCGGGTCGTGCGACTCGTAGAATGCCTTGACCAGGTCGGCGTACGAGACCTTGGCGGGGTCGAACACCACCCGCACGGCCTCGGTGTGGCCAGTGCGCCCGGAGCACACCGCTTCGTAGGACGGGTGTGACGTGCTGCCACCGGCGTACCCGGCCGACGTCGACCAGACTCCGGGCGTCTTCCAGAAGAGCTCCTCGGCGCCCCAGAAACAGCCCAGCCCGAACACCGCCACCTCGTAGTCGTCCGGGATGTTCGACTCATCGGTGACCAGGGGGGCGTCGAGCACCCGGTGCTTCTCGGACAGGTGGAAGAACGGCTCCGCGGGGCCGGCCAGTGCTTGGTCCTCGCTGGGGATCTCGTTCTTGTGGCGGTTGAACAGCACTACTACTCCTTTAGATCGGGTACGTCGTACCCAACGATGTCGGTGGCCGAATCCTTCCCGACACTCGCGCGGCTTCTCACGCGACTTCCCACGATGGACCTGCACTTCCCGGGTCGAGTTCGTCGTGGGAGGTGCAGGTTCGCCGACATACCTTGGGGAAACTGGGGCAGGGGGGGTCGGTAGGCTCGATCACTGTGACAGAACAGACCCAGCCGGACACTGAAAAGGGCACCGGCTTCGAGACCCGCGCCATCCATGCCGGCTACGAGCCGGATCAGACCACCGGGGCGGTGATCCCGCCCATCTACGCCACGAGCACCTACAAACAGGACGGCGTCGGCGGGATGCGCGGGGGATATGAGTACTCCCGCTCGGCGAACCCGACTCGCACGGCGCTGGAGGGGTGCATCGCCGCGCTCGAGGAGGGGGAACGCGGTTTCGCGTTCGCGAGCGGACTGGCCGCCGAGGACACCCTGCTGCGCGCGTTGTGCAAACCCGGGGACCACGTGGTGATCCCCGACGACGCGTACGGCGGCACGTACCGGTTGTTCTCGAAGGTGGCCGAGCCGTGGGGTCTGACCTACACCCCCGTGCAGGTCGCCAGCGTCGACGCGGTGCGCGCGGCCGTCGAGCCGGGAAGGACGAAGATCGTCTGGGTCGAGACTCCCACCAACCCGCTGCTCAACATCGGCGACATCGCCGCGCTCGCTGCGGTCGCGCACGAAGCGGGTGCGCTGCTGCTGGTCGACAACACCTTCGCGTCGCCCTACCTCCAGCAGCCCCTCGCCCTCGGCGCTGACGTCGTCGTGCACTCGACCACCAAGTACTGCGGCGGCCACTCGGACGTCATCGGCGGAGCACTGGTGGTCAAGGACCTCGGCCTGGCCGACGCGATCGCGTTCCACCAGAACTCGATCGGCGCTGTCGCCGGCCCGTTCGACGCGTGGCTGGTGTTGCGTGGGCTCAAGACGCTCGGCGTCCGAATGGACCGTCACTGCGACAACGCCGAACGCGTCGTGGACTACCTGCAAGGCCACGAAGCCGTCTCCTCGGTGATCTATCCCGGTCTCGCCGAACACCCTGGGCATGAGGTTGCCGGCAGGCAGATGAAGAGGTACGGCGGCATCGTGTCCTTCCGCGTGAAGGCCGGTGAGCAGAAGGCACTCGACGTGTGCGCAGTGACGAAGGTCTTTATCCTCGGGGAGTCGCTCGGTGGCGTCGAGTCGCTGATCGAGCATCCCGGCCGGATGACCCATGCCTCGGTGGCCGGAACCGCGCTCGAGGTGCCCGGGGACCTGATCCGGCTCAGTGTCGGGATCGAGACCGCCCAGGATCTGCTTGACGACCTCGGCCAGGCCCTCGCCGGGTGACCGCGCCGCCCTCCTCCCGCCGCGCCGCAGCGCCGAGCCGACGCACGGCTTGCCTACCAGCCGGCATCGCTACGCTCGGCCTCCCGCCGGGCCGGACCACGGCTGCGCCGTCCGTCGTCCCGACGCTGCTCCCCGCTCCGCGCGGGTGGCGACCTGAGGAACGGTTCGCCGGCCCGGCGCGATGCTGATCGCATGCGTGGACTTCGGGTCCACGTTCACTAAGGCTGCCCTCGTCGACGTCATGACCGGCACCCTGGTGGCGTCCGCGAGTCACCGGACCACGCTCGGGACCGACGTGCTCGATGGCTGGGAAACCTGCCTGCGACAGCTTGCCGCGGCCCGACCCGAGGCAGCGGAGGCGGAACTGCTCGCCTGCTCCTCGGCGGGCGGGGGGCTGCGGATCGCGGTGGTCGGAAACGAGCGGCTCGTCACCGCTGAGGCCGGTCGTAGGGTCGCGCTGTCCAGTGGCGGCGGGGTGGTGCACGTCTCCAGCGGGCCACTGACCCGCGCATCCCTGGGTTCGCTCGCGGACAGCGCCCCCGACGTGGTCCTCCTTGTCGGCGGGACGAACGGCGGTAACACCGAGGTGCTGCTCTCCTGCTCGCGCGCCCTCGCGGCAGCGCCCTGGCCGGGCCCGGTGGTGGTCGCCGGGAACGTCGACGCCCAGCGCGAGATCTCCGACCTGTTCGGCCGGTCGCAGACACCTTTCGTGCTCGCGGACAACGTGGTCCCGCAGATCGGCGTACTGGAGCCCCAGTCCGCCCGGGAAGCCATCCGGGAGATGTTCGTTCGCCATGTGATCGGCGGCAAGCACCTCTCGCAGCGCGCCGACTTCGCCGCCATGGTGAAGGGCGCGACCCCCGACGTCGTGCTCACCGCCGTCGAGCTCCTGTCGCACGGCCTCGACGAGGAGCGCCCCGGGGCCGGCGACGTGGTCGTCGTCGACGTGGGCGGTGCGACCACGGATGTGCACTCCGTTCTCGAGATCGACCCCGAGGACTCGGTCCTGGCCCGCCAGGTCGTGGCCACGGTCCCGGTCACGAGGACCGTCGAAGGCGACCTGGGCATGCGGACGAGTGCGGTCTCCGCGGTGGAGGCGGCTGTCGCGGCCGGCGTACTCTCCCCCGAGGAGGGGCGGTCGCTGTCCGCCGCGGCGCGGGTACGACGGGCGGACCCGGCGTTCCTACCGGACAACGCCGAGGACTCGCGCCACGACGAGAGGATCGCCTCGGCCGCGGTGACTCTCGCGCTGAGACGGCACGCGGGCCGGCAGCAGGTGGCGTTCGGGCCCGATGGCCGGGTCGTCGAGCGAACCGGAAAGGACCTTCGGGAGGTCGACCTGCTGGTGGGCTCGGGTGGGGTGCTGCGGAACAACCCGGACGAGGTCACCGATCGCATCGTGGCCGTGGCCATGGCCGAGGAGAACGACGGTTGGCAGCTGCCTCGTGCGCCTCGGGTCGTCGTCGACCGGGACTACGTGCTTGCGCCGGCGGGTCTGCTCGCCGAGAAGTATCCGGAGGCCGCCTACCGGCTCCTCCTGTCGATGCTCTGACATAGCTTGTGCGGCATGGGAGTTCGGGATCGACTGTCCGGCCGGATGAGCACGATGCGCGACCAGCAGCGTCGGCGCACTGACGACCGGTTCGCCGCCCAGTTCGCACACCATTGGGCGCAGATGCGCACCGAGCGGCGAATGCCCCCGGAACCCGAGCCGGATCCGGGACTCCAGGCAGGGCCCTCGAACTTCAGCCGTGCCCAGGTTCCGTGGGGGTTGGACCTGGCGGCGGCCTGGTCGTGGCGGGTCCTGGTGGTTGCGGCCGCCGGCTACGGCGTCGTGTGGGTGCTCGCCAGGTTCTCAGTTGTCACCGTTCCGGTGGTCATCTCGCTGCTCATCGCCGCTCTGGCTGTCCCGCTGGTGAACCTGGGTCCGAGGGTCGGCCTGAACCGGAACTTCACCGCCATCCTCGTGGTGGTCGGTGGCCTCGCGAGCCTCTCGTTGCTGCTCACGTTCGTGGGAACCCAGGTTGCCCAGGGCGCCAGCGACCTCGCCGATCAGGTCGTCACCGGACTCGAGGAGATCAGGAGCTGGCTCAGGGACGGCCCGTTGCAGGCCAGCGACTCCCAGATCAACCGGTACATCGAGGGAGCCCAGGACCTGGTCACCAGCAGCAACGACCAGGTCGTCGCCCGAGTCACCGAGGTGGGCACGACCATCGGGCACATCGTGGCCGGTTTCTTCATCGTGTTGTTCGCGTCCTACTTCTTCCTCGCCGACGGCACCCGCATCTGGGCGTGGGTGGTCCGGCTGTTCCCCCGTGCCGCGCGGGTCCGGGTCGACACTTCCGGTCGTGTCGCCTGGAACTCGCTGACCCAGTTCGTCCGGGCCACCGTGCTGGTCGCGTTGGTGGACGCGATCGGCATCATGATCGTCGCAGCGATCTTGAAGATCCCCTTCGTCACCGCGATCGGTGTCCTGGTCTTCCTCGGGGCCTTCATCCCGATGATCGGGGCGACCTTGTCCGGCTCGGTGGCGGTGCTCGTCGCGCTCGTCGAGCATGGTCCGATCGTCGCCCTGCTGATGCTCGGCGGTGTGATCCTCGTTCAACAGATCGAGGCACACGTGCTGCAGCCGTTCCTCCTCGGACGGTTCGTCTCGGTCCATCCGCTCGGGGTGATCGTGGCCATCGCATGCGGCGTGATCCTCGCCGGCATCACGGGCGCCCTGATCGCCGTACCCCTCGTCGCCGCCCTGAACGCGGTGGTGGAGCACCTCGCGAGCTACACCGAGGTGGGTGAGGACGCGGCGACCGGCGAGGTCTCCGACCCGGACGGCGCGGTCGGCGTCTGACGGGTGGCCAGGGGCACCTCCTTGATGAAGAACGCCACCACCAGGGCGACGACCACCAACGGGACCGCGGTCAGGAACATCTCGGACAGCGAGGCGCTGAACGCTCCGGTGACCAGGCCGTGCAGCGGCTCCGGCAGAGCGTTGATCGCCTGTACGTCGCTGGTCAGAGTCTCCGTGTTGCCCAGCTGTGGCGCAGCACCCGGCGGGAGATCCTGCAGCCCCTCGGTCATGTGCACCGCCAGTCGGCTGGACAGGATCGCACCGAACAGGGCCGTGCCGAACGCGCCACCCATCTGCCGGAAGAACGCGACAGAGCTGGTCGCCACCCCCATGTCGCTCCGGTCGACGGAGTTCTGCACGACCGTGATCAGCACCTGCATGGTCAAGCCGAGGCCGGCGCCCATCACGTACATCGACAGGCCCGTGAACCAGTACGGCGAGCTGGCGTCGAGCGTCGAGAGCATGACCAGCGCCGCGACCACGGTGGCTGAGCCGAGGATCGGGAAGATCTTGTAGCGCCCATTGCGGGTCATCAGGTGGCCCGCGGTGATCGAGGTGGTGAAGATGCCGACCACCATCGGCACCATGGCCAGGCCGGATCTGGTCGGACTCATCCCGTCGACGACCTGGAGGTAGACGGGAATGAAGATCATCGACCCGAACATCGCGATCCCGATCAGGAAGCCGAACGCGTTGGCGATCGAGAAGATCGAGTTCCGGAACAGCCGCATCGGGATGATCGGCTCGGTGGCCCTGAGCTCGACGAGGACGAACACCACCGCCAGCATCAGCCCGCCAGCGAGGAGTGTGAGTGCGGTCGCGGAACCCCAGCCGAGGTCAGGGCCGGCCCACGCGGTGTAGAGCAGGATCGAGGTCACCGAGCCCACCACGACGGCCGCGCCGAGGTAGTCGATGCTGTGGTCGCGACGGACGTGCGGCATCTTCAGCGCAGCCGAGGTGATCACCAGGGCGGCGACCCCGATGGGGATGTTTATGAAGAAGATCCACTCCCAGCCGGGCCCGCCGGCGAACCAGCCGCCCAGCACGGGGCCGAGCACGGACGAGGTGCCGAACACGGCGGCGAAGTAGCCCTGGTACCTACCGCGTTCCCTAGGGGGTACGACGTCGCCGATCGTAGCCATCGCCAGGGCCATCAGGCCACCGCCACCCAGGCCCTGGATGGCACGGAACGCGATCAGCTCCTCGATGTTGCGGGAGAATCCCGCCAGCAGCGAACCGATCAGGAAGGTCACGATCGCGATCTGGAACAGCAGCCGGCGGCCGTAGAGGTCGGAGATCTTGCCCCACAGCGGGGTGGAGGCGGTTGCCGTGAGCAGGTAGGCGGTGACCACCCAGGACAGCTTGTCGAGGCCGCCCAGGTCGCTGGTGATGCGGGGGAGCGCCGTTGCGACGATGCTCTGGTCGAGCGCGGACAGGAACATGCCCACCATGAGGCCACCCATCACCACCAGGATCTGCCGGTGGCTGAGGTAGCCGTTGGCGTCGGGGGTCACGTGTTCTCGCGCAGACTCTGGGATGAGCTGAGGTCGCCTTGGAAGCGGGTGAGCAGGACGCGCAGCTGTTCGCGGTCGTCGTCGCTCCAGTGGTCGAGGACGGAGGCAATCATGGCGCGCCGGGTCCTCGCGGCCTCTTCCAAGCAGGCCTTCCCGCGCTCGGAGACCGTCACCCGGCTGGCCCGTCGGTCCTCGGGGTCGTCGGCACGCACCAGCAGGCCGCGGTCCTCGAGATGGCGGACGTGACGGCTGACGGTGGAGGCGTCCAGCTCGAGCCGCGTGGCAAGCACGGACAGCCGCAGCGGGCCCTCGCACTGCAGCGTCTTGAGCAGCGGCAACGAGGAGAAGTCGATCTGGTCGTCGGCGAAGCGCTGTCGCAACCGTCGGCCGAGGCTCATCATCGCCGTCATCACGGCCTCTTCGGCGGTCGCCGGTTCGACGAGGGTGTCGGTCGAGCGTGGACCGAGAGGAGATTGCATGGCACAAGCATCTATCATTTACATGTACCGCGCAAGTTCTCATCGCGTGGTCCCGGTCACGCGCCCTAAGGTGGCGCCTATGAGTAACCCGCTGGAGGACGTCGTACGCCCGGCTGATGCCGTCTCTGCTCCCACTCTCGCCGACATTGAGACCGCCCGGGAGACGTTGCGCGGGGTTGCGATCTACACCCCGATGGAGGATTCGCGCTGGCTCTCCCAGGTGGCCGGCGGGCCGGTCTACCTGAAGTGCGAGAACCTCCAACGGACCGGGTCGTTCAAGATCCGGGGGGCCTACACCCGGATGTCGCGGCTCTCGGAGGATGATCGCGCGGCGGGGGTGGTCGCGGCCAGCGCGGGGAACCACGCCCAGGGAGTCGCGCTCGCCGCCCGGCTGCTCGGCATCAAGGCCACCGTCTTCATGCCAGCGGGCGCGCCGATCCCCAAGGAGCGGGCGACCCGAGCCTACGGTGCCGAGATCCGGTTCCATGGCACCACCATCGACGATGCCCTGCTCGAGGCAACCACGTTCTCGGCTGAGACAGGCGCGGTGCTGATCCACCCCTTCGACCATGCGGACATCGTCGCCGGCCAGGGGACCTGCGGGCTGGAGATCCTGGAACAGTGCCCGGAGGTGAGGACGGTAGTGGTGCCTGCCGGCGGTGGTGGCTTCATCGCTGGCATCGCGACCGCCGTCAAGGCCAAGCACCCGGACGTACACGTGGTCGGGGTCCAGGCGAAGGGGGCAGCCGCCTACGTGGAGTCGCTGACCCGGGGGCAGCCGGTGGCACTGGACTCGATGGTCACGATGGCGGACGGGATCGCAGTCGGCTGCCCCGGCCAGGTTCCCTTCAAGGCGGTCCAGGACTACGTCGACGACATACTCACCGTCAGTGAGGAATCCCTCTCACAGGCTCTGCTGATGCTGCTCGAGCGGGCGAAGCTGGTGGTGGAGCCGGCAGGGGCTGCTGCTGTTGCCGCGGTGCTCAACGACCCCGGCCGGTTCGAGACCCCCGCGGTCGCGGTGTTGTCCGGCGGGAACGTCGACCCGCTGCTTCTGATGAAGGTGATCAGGCACGGCTTGGCCGCGGCCGGGCGCTACCTCTTCTTCCGGGTCCTGATCCCCGACCTGCCGGGCGGTCTGGCGCAGCTGCTGGCCGAGCTCGCCGACGTGGAGGCGAACGTTCTCGACGTCGTCCACGAGCGCACCTCCGCCCGCCTGCACCTCGACGAGGTGGAGGTGGCCCTTCAGGTGGAGACCCGTGGTGTCGAACACGCCGACCGGGTGCTGAGCCGGCTGCGCGCGTGTGGCTACACCGTGTCGGAGTAACCCGCAAACTTTGCACGGGGTGTGGACGCTCTGCACGCGGTATGCCGCCTGCAAACCGTCCATAACCCTGGCAAAGCAGCCCGGCGTACCACCATCGGGGGCCTGAGCAACGTCCGCTCATCGGGTTACCCCGCGACTTCACGATCGACGGCGGACCGTGACCTGACGCGACGGTGTCATTCCATCCCGCGGCTTTGGTACTACCGTGACAGTGAGCGGGCGCGTCGCCTGATGGCAGGTTGGGGCGTACGCCGACGCGACAATCATCGTCGGATCAACGACTGCCCGAGGTGGTCATGGGTGACGTACTAGGCCGGGACGGCGGTCATGTCGTGCTGCCTGCGGTCGAGGGCGAGCCCTACGCCTCGCTGCGGCATCGTCCGACCCCACGGGCCGACCGGTATGCTTTGGGGCGGCGGATGCGTAAGCAGGTGCCCCGTTCGACCTTGGGTCAATGGAGTCCGCCGCGTGGTCGACCGGACGTCGTGCACCAGATAATGGAGTCCCATCAGGGGCGCGCGGACTGGCTGGTCCCGGTGCGCGTGGGGCGGATGGTGGCCTCGCCGTACGGCTTTCTTCGGGGTACTGCCACGGTGATGGCCGAGGACGTCGCCCACCTGCCGGCAACGGGTATCAGACCGGTGATCTGCGGGGACGCGCACCTGGGCAACTTCGGCTTCTACGCCTCCCCGGAACGTGATCTGGTGATCGACCTGAACGACTTCGATGAGGCCCACCCGGGCAGTTGGGAGTGGGACCTGCGTCGACTCGCCGCGAGCATCTGGGTGGCCGGCCGGCAAAGCGCGTCCAGCGAGGCGCATTGTGAGAAAGCGGTCGCCTCCGCCGTGGCGACATACCGCAAGCAGGTGCGCTGGTTGGCCGAACAGCCGCTGCTGGGACGCGCTTTCGAACGCCTGGACCTCGACCGGCTCAAGGCGACCGCGTCCGACAAGTCCCTTCGCAAGGAGATCCAGCGGGCAGCCCGTCGGGCCCGGAGCAGGGTCAGCGACCGGGCGTTGCCCCGATTCACCGAGCAGTGTGAAGGTGGCCGCCGCATCGTCGAGGAGCCTCCGTTGATCACTCGCTTGAGCGACGCAGAGGCCGAGCAGCTTGCTGAGGGCCTCGATGACTACCTCACCACCCTGCCCGCGCAGTGGCGGAGGGTGCTGAGCGGATACACACTGGTCGACGTCGCGCACAAGGTGGTCGGGGTGGGCAGCGTCGGCCTGCGCGCGTACGTGGCACTGTGCGAAGGCAGCAGCGCGGATGACGTGGTATTCCTGCAGTTGAAGCAGGCACGCCGCTCGGTTGTGGCGCGTTTCGTGCACGGCGGGTCGGCCTGGCACGACCACCAGGGGCAGCGCGTCGTTGAATACCAGCAGGCGCTGCAGACCGTCAGCGACCCCCTGCTGGGTTGGACCACCGTGAATGGTCGGCAGTACTACGTGCGTCAGTTCCGCAACATGAAGGGCGCCATCGCGGTGGACTCCCTCGACGCCGACGCGCTGAGCGACTACGCCGGGGTCTGCGGTCGGCTACTGGCCAAGGGGCACGCCCGAACCAGCGGCGCTTCCATGATCGCGGGATACATCGGCTCCGCGGACAAGCTCGACCGCGCGTTATGCCGCTTCGCCCGGGCGTACGCCGACCAGACCGAACGCGACCACGAGAGCCTGGTGGCCGCCGTCGCGCGTGGGCTGCTGCCCTGCGAGGCGGACACCCGACGACAACACTGACGACAGTTGTGATGCCTTGAGGCGATGGTCCCAATCACTAGCGAAGCGGCGCTCTCTGCGCACAATCGTCCGTACGGGGTTCACGCTTGAACGAGCCGGTCGCTTGGTCGTGGGCGAGGCCGCGAACGGCCGCGACGCCGTCGCTCGCACCGACGAGCTCGACCCCGACGTGGTGATGATGGACCTGGCCATGCCAGTACTCGACGGGCTCGGCGCCACCGCGGAGTTGGTCGCGCGAGGCAGCAGGGCCCGGATCTTGGTGCTCACCATGTCTGGAGAGGACGCCGCGGTGCTCGCAGCCGTTCGGGCCGGGGCACGCGGTTATCTGGTGAAAGGGGTAGGACCGGGTGAGGTGGTCGCCGCCGTCCGCGCGGTAGCCGCTGGCCATGCCGTGTTCGGCCCCGATCTTGCGGCACGGGTGCTTGGCCTGCTCGCGGTGCCTGACCTGGATGCCGCGTCCGGGGAGGAGGTCGGGCTGCTGGATCTGTCTGAGCGCGAGCGTGAGGTCCTCGAGCTCGTGGCCCGAGGCTGGTCGAACCAGCGGATCGGGGAGAACCTCTTCGTCTCACCCATCACGGTGCGCAACCATGTCTCACACATCCTGACCAAGTTGCAGCTGACCAACCGGCGCGAGGTGATGCTCAGGTACCCGCGGACACCGCAATGAGCACGAGAGCCGTTATCGGCTGGTTGCGGTGACGAGGTCCGGGGGCCGAAGCCGATACACCTGGAGTCGCAGGTCGTAGTACTTGTTCGTCTCGCCGACCCACTGCATGCCCAACCGCCGCGCCAGTTTCTCCGCGCGCTGGTTGGCCGGCCGCATGACGGCGAACACCTCGTGCGCCGAGCCCTCGAACGCCCAGGCAGCCACGGCACGGGCAGCCTCGGTCGCGTAGCCGTTGCCCCAGTGATCGGGGGCGAACTGCCAGGCGAGCTCGAGGTCCTCCTGGAACGGGGGCATCCGTCGCAAGGTGATCGACCCGATCAGAAGATCATCCTCGCGGCGCCTGACCGCCCAGTGGCCGACGGGAGGGTCAACCTCCGTTTCCTCTTTGGCCCACCGTTCAAGAACGGCGCGCATCCCGGCCTCGTCGTGGATCGGCTCCATTGCGGGGGTGAGCCAGTGGGTGACCTCCTCGCTGCCGAAAATGGTCAGTCCCGCGGGCGCGTCCTCGACAGCCCAAGGTCCGAGCACGAGCCGCTCGGTGCTGAGTGAGACTTGCTTGGTCGCCATGCGTGGCTCCTCGTCAGTTCGTGAAGTTCCTCGCCCTCGTCAACAACGGTGGATCGACAATGCTTCCACCGAAGGCACTAGTGGCCATCCGACCACCGCGCCACGCGTCGGCGACCAAGGCCGCCGTACCAGCCGCGGAGACAAAGGAGAACTTCCGGCACCAGGTGCCGGAAGTTCTCCTTTAACTGCATCGATGCGTCAGCTTGTTGTGCGCGCGTCGCGAAGTGGCTCGAGGGAGACGTCCCAGAAGGTTGGTCCAGATGACTCCCGGCAGCACCGCGTTTGCAGTGATGCCGTCTGCCGCCCAGCGGCGGGTAGTGACAAGCGTGACCGACCCCGGCCTTGCGTAGCCGGCCGGGATCAGGCAACTTCGCAGGCCCTTTCGAGGCCATCGAGGATCAGGTCGAGGCCGAACTCGTACTCGTTGCTGTAGTCGTAGCCGGGCTGAAGGACATGCTCGAGCGTTAGCTCGGCAAGGTTCGGATATTCGCGGAACTGCGCAAGCATGGCTTGCGCGAGTTGCCCGGTCTCCTCTGGAGTGTCGAACGGCAAACCCTGCTCCTGCAGCGCGAACCCGTAGATGTAGCTGTCGAGCAACGAGTATGCGTGCGCGGCCAGCGCGACCGAGAAGCCGGCGTCCCGCAGACAGCCGATGACGGCGTCGTGGTGCCGTAGGGTCGCTGGACCGGGCGAGGTCCGCGTCTCCATCAGACCGATGGCCCAGCGATGTCGCGACAGGATCGTGCGAACCGAGATCGCCCGCTGCCGCATGGCCGCCTTCCAGCTGTCGTCGCCGGAGGGCACCTCAATCTCGCTGAAGACCACGTCGATCATGCCGTCGAGAAGGTCCTCCTTGTTGGCGACGTGGTTGTACAGCGACATCGCCTCGACCCCGACCGCCTCACCGAGTTTGCGCATCGTGAGCGCCTCGATTCCGCCTTCGTCAGCGCGGGCGACCGCAGCGAGCAGCACCCGCTCGCGGCTCAGCGGGATGCGGGGCGGTGGAACGGCATCGGGCATAGCGGGCATCTGCTCCTCATCTCGCGCCATGGAGGCCAACGTGCGTGAATGCACATCGGCTTGACGAACTTACGGCGTACGTATACCTTACATCGTAAGTGTACAGCGTACGTCGCGCCTTCCCCGGCGCCTCGAACACACCGAACTCCTGCGAAGGGATCCCGATGGCGAACCGCACTGGACAACCGCTCTTGCAGCGACACGCGAGTGAGGCGCCGCCGCCCGCCGAGCGACGGGCGGAGGCAACCCGGTTGATTCGCAACGCCAGCCTTGTCGCAGGAGTCGGAATCCTGCTCATGTCGGCGCTAGCGGCCTTCGGCATCTTTGGTGTTCTGGAAGGCTGGTTACACAGGGGGACGCGGCACAAACAGCCGCGGACATCCAGGAGTCCGAGGGTTGGCTCCGGTATGGCATCGTGAGCCTGTGCCTGGTGATCGCACTCGACGTCGTTGTCGCCTGGGCGTTGTACCACGTGTTCAGCCCAGTGAGCAAAAGCCTCTCGATGCTTGCGGCGTGTCTCAGGCTGGTGTACGCCGGCGTCTTCATGGTTGCCATCGGACAGCTACTCGCAGTGCTTCGTCTGCTCAGCGGCGACGACTACCTCTCGGTGCTCAGTGCAGATCAGTTAGGCGCTCAGGCACTCTTGGAAATCAATGCGTTCACCGATGTTTGGACCCTAGGCCTTTTCCTGTTTGGCCTGCACCTCCTCGTCATCGGCTACTTGGCGTATCGATCAGGTTACGTTCCAAAGCTCCTGGGTGTCCTGCTTGCGATCGCAGGTCTCGGCTATGTGGTCGACAGCATCGGCGCAGTGCTTTCCCGAGGCTCCTGGACTGATGTCGCCTCGTTCACGTTTGTTGGCGAGTTTCTGTTGGCGCTCTGGCTCTTGATCTGGGGTCGCCGCCTCACCATCAGCGAATCAGGGCTGCACAAAGGGCTCTCCTGACGTAATCCGTGGGGCAGGGTCTGCCGGGCACCGGAAGCCGATACGCCCGCGCGGCACTCTCCTGGCTTGCGAACGCCGGAGGGCGGGTACAGCACCTCTGGCGGCCATGCCGCGGCGCGATCGTCCGTACGGACGAAAATCACACGGGCCTCGGCGGCGATCCAGCTAGGCATTGTCGCCCAGAGCGTTGCTGACGGCAGGTGCGCGAGCACCGCCGAATGAACTGCTGGCAGAGCGCGAGCGTGACCAACCGAGGTGACTGACGCCGGCTTCCGGAGAACGTCAGTTGGGCGCTCGGCCCTGGGGCGCGGGCGGTCGGACGGGGATGCGGACCCGCAGCACCGTCTCACCCGGTCGGGAGTCGATGTTGATCGTGCCACCGTGACGCTCCACGACTATCCGCCGTGCGATGTCGAGGCCGAGACCGGTGCCCTTGCCGACGTCCTTGGTCGTGTAGAACGCCTCGAAGGCGCGGGCGGCCACCTGAGGCGGCATCCCCCGGCCGTCGTCGCTGATCTCGACCACGACGTCGCTCCCGTCGGCCCGTGTCGCTATCCGAAGCGTCCCCGCGCCGTCCATCGCGTCGACGGCGTTGTCGATGAGGTTGGTCCACACCTGGTTGAGCTCACCGGCGTACGCCTCGATCCGGGGGACGTCGGCGTCGTAGTCCCGCACGACCTGGACGCCGTCGCGCAGCTTGTGGCTCAGCATCACCAGGGTGCTCTCGAGACCTTCGGCCACATCTGTGTGTTGGACCGAAGCGCGGTCCATCTGCGAGTAAGCCCTCGCGGCGGCGACGAGGGCGGAGACGCGCCGGGTCGATTCCTTCACCTCCGAGAGGAGCGCGGCCACCGAAAACGTGCTCGCCACCCATTCCAGGCCTGGCTCCAGAGCCGCTCCCGGGAGGAAGTGAGCGGCCCGCTCGCACCAGTCGAGGTCGACTCCGGCGGCGGCAAGCGGTGGGGCAATTATCCAGTCACGCTCGACATCGCGACGAGCCAGCCAGGATGACAGCGCCTCCTCGTGGTCGGCGATGGCCAGTGGGTCCAGGACCGCCGCCCCAGGCTCGATCTCCGTGCGCAGAGCGTCGAGCGCGGTGAACTGTGCGGCCGAGATCTCGCCCTGAGCGAGACGGCCGAGCGACGAGAGCAACGTCTGGCACGCGTCCTCGAGCGCGTCTACCGCTCGAGTTGCGGCAGATGCCGGGTTGTTGATCTCGTGCGCGAGACCGGCGGCGAGCGTGCCGAGGGCAACCAGGGACTCGCGCTGCCGCGCCGTCGCCTCGATGGTGCGTGCTGTGCCGTAGAGGCCTTCGATGAGGTGTCCGCCGAACGGGAACCAGGCGCTGGACAGCTCACGCAGCACTTCGGCCGGCACCTTGAGCACTCGCCCGTCGCTCACTCCTCGGCCGGTCGCCAGGTAGACGCCGTGCTGGTCCCACGCCCGGAAACCGCCGGCCCAGCGACCCGGTGTGTCCATCCTGCCGACCACGGCGTGCTCGCGGCCGACGTGGCGCATGAGGTCGATGGCCCCGTCGACGAGCACCCACCAGAAGTCCGCGTGCTCGCCTTCGTGGAAGAGGTCGACGCCTGGCTCGATGCGCACCTCGGTGCCGGACTCCGCCAACTCCGCGAGCTGGTCGTCGCTCAGACCTTCGAAAAGGCTGAGCGAGCGGAGGTCGTCGACGCGCATCAGATCGTGGCCAGGTAGCGGTGCACGAGGTAGACCGACATCGCGCCCTCGCCGACGGCCGAGGCGACCCGCTTCATCGAGTCGAGTCGGACGTCGCCGGCCGCGAAAACCCCGGGCACGCTCGTCTCGAGGGCGAAGGGCGGGCGCGGTCCCGGCCAGCTGTGAGGGTGGGCGGGGCTCAGGAGGTCTTGACCTGTGACGACGAAGCCCTTGTCGTCGCGGACGACGTCAGGGCCGAGCCACTCGGTGCGAGGCGACGCGCCGATGAACACGAACAGCCAGCTCGACAGCACCTCCTCGTTGACACCGGAGTCCCTGTCGGCGAGCGTGAGCGCCTCGAGGTGGCCTTCGCCTCGAGCGGCCACCACCTGGCTGCGGTACCGCACCTCGATGTTGGGCGCGGACGTGATCCTCTCCACGAGGTAACGAGACATCGTGCCCTCGAGTGTGGCAGCCCGAACCACCAGCACCACTCGCTTGGCGAAGCGGGCCAGGCTGAGCGCGGCTTGTCCCGCCGAGTTGGCGGCACCGACGACGTAGACGTCGTCGCCTTCGCATTGGCTCGCCTCACTGGCGGTCGCGCCGTAGTAGACGCCACGGCCGGTGAGCTCCTCGAGCCCGGTGGCCTCGAGGCGCCGGTAGGACACACCCGTCGCCACGATCAGCGCGCGTGTCTCGATCTCTCCCGAGCCGTCGAGGAGTACGGCGTGCACGGGCCCGCGCGTCTCGAAGCCGACGACGGTGCGCGCGAGCACCATCTCGGCACCGAACCGAACGACCTGGGCGACCGCGCGCTGGGTGAGGTCGGAGCCGGTCAGTCCCTTCGGGAACCCCAGGTAGTTCTCGATCGCCGCGCTCTGACCGGCCTGCCCTCCGGGCGCCTCACGCTCCACGATGACGGTGCTGAGGCCTTCCGACGCCGCGTACACCGCGGCCGCCAGTCCCGCCGGGCCACCGCCCACGATGCACAGGTCGTAGAGCGGCTGTTCGGCTCTGGTGCGCAGGCCGAGGGCGCCGGCGAGATCGAGCGTCGACGGCGAGCGGAGCGTGTCGCCGTCGGGGACGAGCACCAGCGGGAAGTCAGCCGAGGTCGCGTGCGCGAGGTCGCCCAACCGCTGGCCCTCGGCGTCACGCTCGATGTCGTGCCAGCGGTAGGGGACGTGGTTGCGGGCCAGGAACGTTTTGATGTCGTAGCTGCGATCGGACCAACGGTGCCCGATGACACGCACATCGGACGAGTGGTCAGGGTTGGCCAGCCACCAGTCGCCCAGCAGGTCGTCGATGACGGGGTACAGGCGTTCCTCAGGGGGATCCCAGGGCTTGAGCAAGTAGTAGTCGAGCCCGATGTCGTTGATCGCCTTGATCGCGACGTCTGTGTCGGCGTACGCCGTGAGCAGCAGGTACTTCGCGCCCGGCGCATGGGTCCGCGCACGCTCGAGCATCTCGATGCCCGTCATCTCCGGCATCCGCTGGTCGGAGGCGATCAACGCCACCGGTTGGTTGCGCAAGGCGAGCTTCGTCAGCACCGCCAACGCTTGTGCCCCCGATGTTGCCCGCACGATGCGGTAGTCGGCCCCGTAGCGAGTGCGCAGGTCCCGTGAGATCGCCATGGACACCATCGGATCGTCGTCGACGGTCAGGATGGTGGGTTTGGTCATGAGATCACCCTTCGGGTTCCTCGTTGCCTGCCCGAAGGAGAGACGGGAGAGACCAATGGTAGGGCCTGCCCTGCTTGGGGGCGTAGTAGGCACGACCATGCCCGAGTCGAACCGCGTGGCACCGGTCGGCTGCGGCCGTGCGTGTCACGTTGAGGCGGCACAGTCTCGCGACTAGCGTCGCGCCATGTCCTATCCCGACCCCAAGTACTTCGGCTCCGGCGAGGTAACCGCGAGGTTCCGCCCAGCCGATACCCCTCCGGAGCTCCCGCGTCCGGGCGGTGCCGCTAGCTACCTCGCCACCGGGGCGAGCAGCGATGGAAAGTTCGGGCTCTACCGCTGGGACATGGGACCCGAGCCGGCGGGTGCGAACGCTCACTTTCGCCGCACGTTCAGCGAATCGTTCTTCGTGCTTTCCGGGACCGTCCAGCTGTACGACGGTAGCGGCTGGTTCGACGCTCACCCGGGCGACTTCGACTTCGTGCCCGAGGGCGGACTCCACGGCTTTCGCAACGAGTCCGGTGAGCCCGCCTCCCTGCTCATCCTCTTCGTCCCGGGCGCGCCGCGCGAAGCCTACTTCGAGGGGCTCGTCGAGATGGCCGAGGGACGCTGGAAGCCGAGCCAGGAGGAGCTCTTGGCCTTCTTCGAGGAGCACGACAACATCTACGTCTAGATCTGACCGGAACCGAGGCCGGGAGGGAGTCCTGTGCGATAAGAACACCCGCTCACTCAGGAACGAGCTTTTCGCACAGGACTACTTTTCGTGCCGCCAACTCAGACTCGTCATGAAAGATCGAGGCTAGTTGCAGGCTAGTTGCAGGCTAGTTGCCAGCCGACTTCTCCGTGGTGGCCTTCAACTGGGCCAGGCCCCGCTCGAAGTCCGGGCCAATCAGCCGGTCCATCGACTTGAAGACGCCCATCACCTTCGTCACCAGGGTGTTCTTGCCGGTCATCGACCAGGTGACGCGTGCCCCGGACCCTTCCGGTGCGATGGTGAACACGGTGTCGTTGCGAGCCTTGAACGGCTTCTCGAAGACGAGGTCGATCTGCACACGCGTCGGTGCCGTCGCTTCGGTGATCTCCATCCGACCTTGCCCGGCCTTGCGGTTGCCGGACCAGCCGTAGGCCGCACCGGTGCCGGACTCGGGGCCCGAGTAGGTGCGCGTGAGCTCTGGGTCCAGGCCCTCCCACGGCGACCAGTTGGTCCAGTTGTGGAAATTCGCGGTCTGGTCGTAGATCCGCGCCGGTGGAGCCTCGATCAATGCCGACCGCTCGACCGTGTAGGTGTCGTCTGCCATGGTCGGGAGCGTAGCCCATCCGCCGTCCGGTTTGGCGGCGGTCCCGCAAGTTCGAGGGACTTCGCGCGCCGATCACTCAGTCGCGGCGTACCTCTTCCGGATCTCCTCGAAGAATGCCCGGACAGACGGAGGAAGTCCTCCTCGGTGAGGCGGATCTGGTCTCCCACCCGGAGTCCCAGCACGGACTTCGTGGGGTCCATCTTGATCGCGTCCACGAAATGTGACCGAACACCGGCTGAGGCTGGCTCACGTTGGGGATGCTGCGCGGTGTTGCTGCGGGCTGATCCCGCGGACGCGTTTGAACGCCGTACTCAGGGCGAAGGGACTGCCGTATCCGACCTGCCGCGCCACTGCGCCCACTGTGGTGTCTTCCTCGAGCAGCAGGTCGGCTGCCAGATCGAGCCGCCAGTTGGTCAGGTAGGTCATCGGTGGATCGCCGACCAGTTCGTGGAAGCGGCGGGCCAGTGCGGCGCGGGAGACGCCGATCTTGGTGGCGAGCGTGGCAACGGTCCAGGGGTGTTCGGGGTTGTTGTGCAGCATGCGCACGGCCGGTCCTACGACGGGGTCGCTGAGTGCTCGGTACCAGGTCGGGGCCTCGGCCTCAGGACGTGCGAACCACGCGCGGAGGACGGCGATCAGCAGCAGGTCGAGCAGGCGATCCAGAATGACCTCCTGCCCAGGCTCGTCCCTGACGATCTCGGCGCCGAGCAACGCGATGAGAGGTGTTTCCCATGCGTCCTCACGCAGGACCAGCATCGCGGGCAGAGCTTCGAGCAGTCGCTGGCTGATCTCGCCGACCATGGCGTAGGTGCCGATGAGCATCATCGTCGTGCCATCGGGGCTGTTTCCCCACGTGCGCACGCCCTGGTCCATCGCCTGGCGCAGCGGCTCGCCGCCGGGAGTGGTGCATCGTTGGCCGGGGTGGATCACTGCCTGAACCGGCGTGGTCGGGCTATCGGCCATGGTGTAGGGCTCTGGGCCTCGCATGATCGCGACACCGCCGGGGCCGAGTTGTACAGCGTCACCCCCGGCGGCGACGGCCAGTGCCTCGCCCCGCATCGGCGCCACCAACGTGAGCGGCGCCCGGTCCTCGACGCGTAGGCACCAGGGCGGGTCCATGCTCGCGCGCAGCAGAAAGGCACCGCGGGCCCGGGGACCGTTCAGAAGTCCTGTCAGCGCGTCCACTCCGTCAGTCTAGACGCATACACATGTTTCTGAGCTGTTCGGCCATGTTCCGTCTTGAGGTTTCGGGCTTGACTGAGCACATGAGAGATCACAGGCAACAGAAGCAGACAACCTTGGTTCTGGGCGGCACCGGCAAGATCGGCGGTCGGGTCGTGGCGAAGCTCGCTGCACAAGGAGTGCCGACCCGGGTCGGGTCCCGCTCTGCCAGCCCGCCCTTCGACTGGGAGGACGAGGAGACCTGGGAGCCCGTGCTGCGAGACGTGGACTCGGTATACGTCTCGTACTACCCGGACCTCGCGCTCCCGGGCGCCGTCGACACGATCGGCTCGCTCGTCGAGCTCGCCTTGTCGAGCGGCGTACGACGGCTGGTGCTGCTGTCCGGGCGCGGTGAGGAAGGCGCCGAACTGTGCGAGCAGGTCGTCCGGGACTCAGGCGCGCAATGGACGATCGTGAGGTGCGCGTGGTTCAGCCAGAACTACAGCGAGAACTTCCTGCTGGAACCCATCCTGGCCGGCGAGGTCGCCCTTCCGGTCGGTGACGTTCGGGAGCCGTTCGTCGATGCCGACGACATCGCTGACGTCGCCGTTGCGGCCCTGACCGAGCGCGGGCACTCGAGTGAGGTGTACGAGCTGACCGGCCCGAGGCTGCTGACGTTCGCGGAGGCGGTCGAGGAGATTGCCCAGGCAGCCGGCAGGCAGATTTCCTTGGTCCCGCTCTCTATCGAGGAGTTCAGCTCCGCGCTGACTGACGATGGCCTACCGGACGAGCTCCTTTGGCTGATGACCTACCTGTTCACCGCGGTCCTGGACGGCCGCAACTCCTCGTTGACCGACGGTGTCCAACGCGCCCTCGGCCGCCCGGCCCGGGACTTCACCGACTATGCCCGCGAGGTGGCCGCCACCGGAATCTGGGCCGCCGGTGCCAGGCGGATCCTGCGCACGAGCGCGCAAGCTGACGCAGGCTAGGGAGACATGCCATGTCGGACACATTGCGGGACGTCGTGCTGGCGAGCGCAACGATCACCATGGGGCTCAATGCCGGCCTCTTCTACGCCTTCTCGGTGAGCGTCATGCTCGGGCTGCGACGCGTGGACGACAGGGCGTTCGTGCACGTGATGCAGCAGATCAACGTGGCGATCCTCAACGGCTGGTTCGCCATCATCTTTGTCGGCCCGGGGATGTTGACCATCCTGGCCGCGGCGCTCCAGCTCGTCACCGGCAACCGGAGCGCGCTGCTATGGACCGTTGCCGGGCTGGTCTGTTACACGGCGATGATCGCCATCACCTTGAGGGTCAACGTGCCGCTCAACAACCAGCTCGCCGGGGAGGGTGAGCCCGATCAGGTTGCCGACCTACGTGCGGTGCGCGAGCGCTTCGAGGGGAGGTGGGTCCGCTGGAACATCGCCCGCACCGTGGCATCGGCGGCCGCCTTCGGCTGTCTGGCGTGCGCTCTGGTCCTCACGAGCTAGCGCAGTGCAGGGGGTTACGCCGTCATCGCCACCGGCCTGCGCGAGGCGAACGAGTCAGCCCGTGTAAGGGATCGCGTCGACGATCTCGACCTTGAGCTGTTTGCCGTTGGGCGCCTCATAGGTCACGTAGTCACCCTTCTTGGCGCCGATGATGGCCGTGCCCAGGGGAGACTGCGGCGAGAAGACGTGGAGATCCTCGATGGTGTCCTCCATCTCGCGTGCGCCAAGGAGGAAGACCTCGACATCGCTTTCACCCACGAACCGGGTGGTGACCATCATCCCGGGCTCGACGATCCCGTCGTCGGGAGGCGTCTCGCCTACCTCGGCGCGTCGCAGCATGTCCTCGAGCTGACGGATCCGGGCCTCGGTCTTGCCCTGTTCCTCGCGAGCCGCGTGGTATCCGCCGTTCTCCTTGAGGTCGCCCTCTTCGCGGGCAGCGCTGATGCGCGCGACGACCTCACTGCGCACCGGTCCCCGCAGATGTTCGAGTTCGTGCTGAAGCTTGTCGAAGGCGTCCTGAGTCAGCCAGATCACGTTCTGCTCGCTGGACTGCGTCACTGTGCACTGCTCCTGCTGCTTGTTGGGTGAGGACCCGTCATATGAACTGGGTCGTTTCAGGCAAGTCGATCAGTTTACCAACTGAGGCCGCACTGACCCAATCGTCGGCTGCGTGGTGGGCGGGCCCGGTGTGACAAGTCAGCGTCGCTGCGTCTGTCCGTCCGCCACACAGCCGACGACGAAGACCGAGGTGGCCTCGCGTTCGGTGCGAATCGACTTCGTGAGCGTGGTCGTCGCCGGTTCGGACGGGCCGACGGTGAAGCTCAGCTCACCGACGATCGAGTGGTCGACGGCCTGCGCCCGCAGCAGGCAGGAGGCCGGCACCTCTGAGCCGCGGCGCACGACAGTCAGGCTCGCCTTCGCACTGTGCTCGCCCGCGACCGAGAACGAGACCAGCTCGGACTGCACCATCGGTCGGCCGTGGAAGAGCATCACCCAGACCAGCCAGGCCAGCGCACCGCCGCCGAGCACGACGACGCCCGCGATCACAAGCGGTCGACGTAGGGGATGCCGGGTGCCGTAGCGTTGGTCCGCCCCAGGTTCCGCATCCGCAGTGGCGAGGTCGTTCATGCCCTCGATCCTCCCACGCGCCCGCCGGTTCTACGATTGCCCTCATGCTGCGTCTGATGCACGTTCACGCCCACCCCGACGACGAGTCGAGCAAGGGGGCCGCGAGCACGGTGAAGTACGTCGCGGAGGGTGTCGACGTCCACGTCGTCACCTGCACGGGCGGGGAACGCGGCTCGATCCTGAACCCGAAGATGGACCGGCCGGACGTGCTCGAGAACATGGCGGAGGTTCGCCGAAAGGAGATGGACCGCGCGCGGGAGATTCTGGGCGTACGTCAGGACTGGCTCGGCTTCGTCGACTCCGGCTGGCCGGAGGGAGATCCGAAACCGCCGTTGCCCGCCGGTTGTTTCGCGCTGGTCCCCGTCGAGCAGGCCGCCGAGCCGTTGGTCGCGTTGATCCGGAGCTTCAAGCCACATGTGATGACGACGTACGACGAGAACGGCGGCTATCCGCACCCCGACCACATCATGTGTCACACGGTCAGCGTGGCGGCCTTCGAGGCAGCGGGCGACCCCTCGAAGTACCGGGACTCGGGCGCACCGTGGCAACCGTCGAAGCTCTACTACCACCACTCGTTTCACCGAGAGCGCACGCAGGCGCTGCACGACGCGATGCTGGCGCGCGGGATGGAGTCCCCCTACGCCGAGCGCCTCGAGGAGTGGAAGCCGGATCCAGTGCACGCCGCCAGGATCACGACGCGGGTGCCGTGCGCGGAGTACTTCCCTATCCGCGACCAGGCTTTGCTCGCGCACGCGACCCAGATCGACCCGGACGGCGCCTGGTTCCACTGCCCGGTCGAGGTGCATCAGGAGGCGTGGCCGACCGAGGATTACGAACTCGCCCGCAGCGTCGTCGACGTGCGGACGCCGGAGGACGATCTCTTCAACGGGGTCCGCGACGTCGTTGAGACAGTGACAATGGACCTATGACCAGCCTCTGGACCGTCATCCTGTCTCTTGCCCAGAACACCCCGGATCCGGAGGACGTGAAGCCGGGGTGGCTGGCCCTCGGGATCTTCTTGCTGATGGGTCTCGCCGTGGTGGGCCTCGCCTTCAGTCTGGTCAAGCACCTGCGACGGACGCGGGCCAACTTCGAGGAGCGCGACGCCGACTCCGACCCCCCGACCTGACCCAGCCCTGAGGTGTCGTTGCGTGCGGGTGCCCTCAGCCGCTCCGGACCAGCTTCACGACGGCGTCGTATGCGGTCTTAGACGCTTCGCCCCGGTGGTCGTCGGCGACCTGCACGGTTCGGGGAAGGCGCTGCGCGACCTCGACCTCGAACCGCTCCCCGTCGAGGTCGGCCAACACGTCCTCGGCCGTGAACAGCACCGACGGGTCCTGTGGGCCACCGGTGCCTTCGCCCAGGTTCGTGCTGTCGTGTCCCACCACGAAGAAGGTGCCGCCACGGGCGAGGGCGTCATAGCCCCGGCGTACCGCACGCTGGCGCCCGTCGGTGGGCAGTTGAAGGTAGGCGAGCAGAACCAAGTCGTACGGCGTCGCCCCCGCGTCGTACGCCAACACGTCGCCGTGCACCCAGTCGATGCGCAGATCCCGTCCGCGATCATGGCCGGTCTGCAGGGTGCGTGCCTTGTCGAGACCGGTCATGGAGAAGTCGACCGCGGTGACGCTCCAGCCGCGCTCGGCCAGCCAGAGCGCGTTGCGGCCCTCACCGGTGGCCAGGTCGAGCGCTCGCCCGGGTCGTAGTTCAGCGAGCTCGGAGGCCACGAACTGGTTGGGCGACGCCGACCACACCAGCTCATGCTCGGCGTACCTCAGGTCCCAGTCATGCGCGTCCATGTCAGCTCTCGTGGTCTCGACAGGCTCGACTACCCGGACTCATGCCTCGACCATCCGGACTCAAGCCTCGACCACCCGGACTCAAGCCTCGACCACCCGGACTCACTGGCCGGAGCCGACGCCGTTATTCTCGGCCTCCACCGATGCCCGAACCTCGTCCATGTCGAGGTCGCGAACGGCGGTGATCACCTGGTCGAGTGCCTGCGGGGGGAGTGCGCCCGGTTGGGCGAACACCAGGATGCCCTCACGAAACGCCATCAGCGTCGGGATCGAGTTGATGTTCGCTGCCGTGGCGAGCGCCTGCTCCGCTTCGGTGTCGACCTTGCCGAAAACGATGTCGGCGTTCACCTCAGAGGCCTTCTCGTAGGTCGGGGCGAACTGGCGGCACGGGCCGCACCACGAGGCCCAGAAGTCGACGAGGACGATGTCATGCTCCTCGACGGTCTTCTCGAAATCGGTGGCGCCTAGGTTGGTCGTGGTCATGTGCTACTTCTCCTCGAAAGACTTCAGATACCTATCTGGTTCCAACGATGGGATCCCCGCAGACTATTCCGCCGTGGTTCGCTGGTCGAGACCGTGCACCGGTTGAGCCGGCTGGCCGGCCCGTCGAAGATGGAGCCATGAGCAACCACCTCGGTAACGCGACGTCGCCGTACCTTCTCCAGCACAAGGACAACCCCGTGCACTGGTGGGAGTGGGGACCCGACGCGTTCGCAGAGGCTCGCGCCCGCGATGTCCCGGTGTTGCTGAGTGTCGGGTACGCCGCCTGCCACTGGTGGCCAGTGGCACGTGTATCAACGGGGCGGATCGTGCATTACTCGCCGCCTCGTCTGCCACTGATTTCCAGTGACATTTCTGATCGAGGCAACCGGTCGAGCTCCGAGTCTTCGGGTTGCGAGAGGACCGCGAGCGTCAGACGCGGCGGAAGGACGCATCCTTCGGGAGTTGACGGCACCCCTATACCCGGATCTACGGACATGACCCGGCACGGCCGTCCCGAACGCGCAATGTACGGCACGCGACCCTGGTCGACTAGTTGAACGGTGGCGCCGGAACTCCTTCAGATGCAGGACCATCGGTCCTTGTGGGCGCGAGGACACCTGCCTACGGTCGATGGCATACCGGTATCGAGACGCCGTACATCCGAGGGGAGTTGTCGCCATGACCGACGAGGTGGTCACCGAGCTGACATCGGAGGAGTGCTGGGAGATGCTGCGTGACGAGGAGTTCGGGCGACTTGCCTACCGACTTGTCGACGAGGTCCACATCACGCCGATCAACTATGCCGTCGCGGGTGGCTCGCTGCTTTTCCGCACGGCGGAGGGCAACAAGCTCCTGGCTGTTGTGATGGGGTCCGACGTGGCGTTCGAAATCGATCGCTACGGGGAGGACTCGGCCCGCAGTGTCGTCGTGCGCGGAACTGCACGCTTGCTTCCCGAGGACCAAGCACATCGCGCGGAGAATGTTCCGCTGCGGCCATGGGTACCGACGCTGAAATACAACGTCGTCGAAATCGAGCCGAAGGTGGTCTCTGGCCGGGCCTTCGAGTTGTCCCGCCCGTGGCTACACCTCCGGCCGCACGACTGACGACCTCTCCGCTCCGCGTCTTTCCTGGGGTCGAGGCCGAAGGCCCGTACCCACCCCTCCCAGCGGGCCGGAGCCCCGCGTCAATATGGGCGGATTGACGCGAGTCGGCCAGCAGGAGTCTCCGCGCCCGCAGATTCAGGTCGGCAAGACGTCTCGCCACCGGTCAAAGACGCGGTCGATCTCGGCGGGGTCAACGAAGGTGTCGAAGGTGGACTTGGCCCGTTCACGGCTCACCGGGTCGCGTAGCACCGAGTCGGTCCACTCGACGCTCTGACGGACATCGGCCCCGACCTCGGAATGGTCGAGGAACTCCGCGATCACGCGTACCGTCTCGCCGGGGTCGGCAACGGCCATGAGCCGCCACAGGTCGCCGAAGTCCTTGTCGCGAACCGCGCCTTTGCGTGGCTCGCCAAGCCGTTCGCCGACCTTGGAGCCCTTGGCCAGGATCAACGCAGGAATCTCCGCGACGTGGATCTCCGCCGACAGTCGCGCGTCGGCGAGGTCCCCAATTGTGATGCGCGACCGGTTGAAGGCCGCGAGCTCAAGGCCGAAGGCGTTGCCTACGGCGAGTTTTCCGTGCGCGGGTTGCAGCGCCGGGACGCCACGCTTGGTGCGACTGGCAGTGCCGGAGAGTCCGTGCGGAGCCAGCAGGTCGATCTTCTCCCTGAACGACCGGGTGCCGTCGGCCTCGTCGTACGGCCCCCTGCCCCACAAGCCCGGACGGGCAGTGGTGCGATGCTCGTAGCCGGCTTCCCCGAGCAGCGTTTCGATGCTCGGCAGGTCGCCCACCAGCCCGGGAGTCACACCAAGGTCGCCGTCGCCCGTGGGCATCCGTGGCACATCGAGGTCCATCGTCCGAAGCAGGACCGCGTGGGCTCCGACCAGCGTCAATGACTCGGCGTGCACTGCAAGGACGCTGACGACATTGATGATCGCGCGACGACTCCACTCGATCTCGGTGCGAGGAACCTTGAACTCGCTCACGCCACTCGCCGCCCCAGCAAAATGTCAGCCTGCTCCGCCATGCGGTCGATGCCGCCATAGGCGTCAACGATCACCTGGTCTCGCGCAACAACCGTGATGCCGTCGATCGTGGTCCGGCCGAGCTCACTCACGCCGTCGAACGGGATCAACGTGATGCGCATGCCGAACGAGCCCGGCTCCTTCGGGGTGAGACCTGCCGCCTCAGCGGCGCGGACAATGTCCTCGACATAGATCACCGGCCAGGCCTCGCCCGCACTGGAGCGGTACAGGTTCGCGCCGGCGTCACCCGTCACCGCGTAGTCGACACCTGCACCGCCGAGCGTCCCGGCGACGTCGTACGCGGTCGGCCCGGCCTTGAAGTCCACGGCGCCGGGGCGACGCGTCAACCGGGCGGCCCGGCCGGCACGGAACAGCAGGTCCGCCTCCTTGCCGAGCACCATCCGGCCAGCGGCATCGACAAGACCAATGCGCGCCCAACGCTGCCACCACGCCTCGACCCTTGTCGTCACCGTGATGTCGAGCGTCGGATCGAGCGCCAGCCGCGCCGCCGCAATCGCCGCGGTGTCCGCGACCCCGGTGAACCCGATCGGCTCTCCCAGGACCGTCAGGATCTCCTGCGCCAGATCGAACGACGGACTCACCACGCCGGACTCGATCCGGGTCACCGTCGTCGGGGCGACATCGACCAGCGCCGCGAGCTGACGAGCACTCAGCCCATTCACCCGGCGCAGGGTCGAGATGCGCTCCGCAAGCTCCATGTTGATCAGTTTAGGCCCTTGTTGCAAATAAGCAACGGAGCGCCGCATCAGCGTGGGCGACGCCAGTCCGCCGACTTCAGCGAATGGTGCAAGCACCACCTGCACAATCGCCCAACTCCCCGCGGAGTGATACACGAGAGTGATACACGAAGCCGCGGAATCCGTGTCCAACGGCGGCCATCGCTGAACTCACGCGGCACGAAATGTGCCGCTGACCTGCGCTTTTGCAACGACACGAGCGTCGCTCAGGCGGGGATCATGCACGTGGCACCAATGGCAACCTCTGTAACCCACGCTGAGGAGGACGGGCACGTCGCGCCCGCGCGCCTCTGCGAACGCATCCTCGCTCCATTCCCACCAATCGACGGGATTCTGAGCGTGCTGGAGCAGGTATGGGCTGGTCGCGGAGGCCAGGCGATTCGGCACGTTCTCCACCCTAGCCCGTGCTCGTCGAGGGCTCGGAAGGACCTGAGTGATACACGAAACGGCTTCGAGAGTGATACGCGAAGATCGCCGTCACTGGCCACCAGTGACGCGGATCTTCGTGTATC
>Ga0209587_1000094_pt1 | contig 41521 bp, 45 predicted proteins | sample NGEPerD_2_FD_184512 | JGI IMG/M metagenome (GOLD analysis project Ga0209587, IMG submission 184512) | Arctic peat soil microbial communities from the Barrow Environmental Observatory site, Barrow, Alaska, USA - NGEE PermafrostL1-D... | ecosystem: Environmental > Terrestrial > Soil > Wetlands >...
CCAGAACACCATCGCCCTTGCCGTCGGCCGCCCGGCGCCACCGCGTCGCGTGGCGGCAGATCGCCAGTCCTCACGGGCGCGAGGTGAGCAGCACCCAGGTTTCCGAGGATGAGGGCGTCGGGCTGCGCCGGGCGGCCTGGACGGATGAACGTGGGGCATGGGGGCCCTTTCGGTAGACGCCCCCTAGGACGAGCATAGCCCGGGCCGTCCGAGTCCCCGGGCGGCTCCCGGCGCTCGACTCTGTCGTGAGTTGGAAGTTCGACGGCACTCCACGGCGCGGGCATCGGCAACTGAGGCAACGACAACCCGCACACAGGCATCTTGACATGCGACAACCGGGAGTCGCGTCTGCGCTCAACAGCGACCTTCGACGCTAATGGGCGGTGTTCTGTCGCTGCTACTTGGCGGCCCGCGGAACTGCCGCCGCCGACTCTGGGCTGTTTCGGTCAAGGATCTCTAACTGCGACACGTCGTCCCGAACTGTTCCTCTGGCATTGTGGATCCATCCTGGGACAGCGATGGACGACCGAGTCAACGTGGGTCAGGATCGGGGCTGGGTTGCAGGTCGTGGTGCTGACCTGGGGCACTCTGTGGGCCATGTCATTGACCTGCTCGCCGGTGGAGTTCTCGTCTACGATGCTGTGCCCGCTTGGTTGGCTGGCTACTGGGTTGCCTTGACCGCGCTCGACCCGGCAGCAGCCGTTCTTGTGACTCTGCGCCGTCGCACGGGACTGGTGCTCGCAGCAGTCGTGCTGGTCACCGACGCGGCAGCGAATGGCTATCAAGCCACGTTCCCGAGTTGGGCGGCACATTCGATGCTTGGGGCAGCCTGCGACAACCGCAGTAGCGGCAGCGACGATCGCAATCCTCCCGTGGCTATGGCCTCGAACCGATACCCACAACCGTGATGTGAACTGACGTGTTTCTGACTTCGTGACGCACTTTCGCGTTGTATTAGCCAACATCGTGGGGGTTGGGTGGTTCGAGTCTGCCGGTCCTGTCGGTGGGTGGCAAGCCTGCGTAGCCGGGCTTGCTCGAGGCCGGCCTGGCGGGCCTTGCGGATGGCTTCACCTCGTCCTTCGTGTTCGTCGCTGGGAGTGACGTAGCCGATGCCCTGGTGGCGTCGATTCTCTTGGGGTCAACTGGGGCACTTGCCTTCAGGCCTGGCATTCGTGCAGGTCAGAAGCTTGCACCGAAGGACGACGTGCACGACTGGTGTGGTGCACGTAGCGGCCTCCTGATCGAGCGGCGAGGCGAGCGCACCGCAGTCGGGCTCCGAGGGCGCCTGCGTCTGGCCTGAGACGGGTTTCTCCACGTGCACTACACCCCCAGAGAAGTGATGCACGAATGAACCGCGTGCCGCCGAATGCAACGTCACACCACACGCTGGGGATCCCCTGAGAAAGCCGGACACCGTTGTAGTGGTCTCGGGTCAGGGCCAGTTCGGCGCGCAGCGTGGCGGGGTCGCGGATCGCGAGCAGGTGCGGGTAGTCGATCTTGATGTGCCCGTTCAGGCTTTCGATCCAAGCCTGGTCGGTCGGGGTGCCGGGTCGGCCGAAGTGCTGCGCGATCGCACACAGCGCCATGAACTCCCTCGTCGATCCTGAGGTCATCTGGGCTCCGTTGTCGGAGATCGCGAGCAGGATCGGTCGGGACTCCTCGTCGACACCGATGTCGACCCTGCCGTCGTCGTGGCGGGCGTCGACGCCCTCGAACAGTCCTTCGGCCTCCAGCGCTGCGGTGAAGGCGAGCTCGACCTGGGTGGAGGTCTCCTCGACCGATACGACCTCGGTGATCCACTTCCGAGAGACCAGGTCCGCGATGATCAGCACCGCCATCCCTGTGGCCGGGAAGTGCTCGGTGTCATAGATCCACATCACGTTCGGGGTGTACTCCACCCAGTTCGGGAACGGTTTCCGCACCGACTTGCCCGGGCGTGGCCGTGGCCGAAAGTGCTTGTCAGCAAGGAAAAGCACCCTCCGCACCGACGACGGCGACACCCAGACTGCTCGGTCATCGCCACGAACTTGCGCGAGACCGCGGACTTGCTGGTCGACCTCGACGACTGCTCGATGGCCTCGCCGACCGGCTCCAGGCCGACGCCGTAGCGGCGCGTCGAGAGGCCTGCGAGCATCCGCTCCATCGCCATCTTGCCGAGGATCTCAGTCGAGCTGAACAGCTCATAGGCCGGCACCGGCACCTCGTCGCGGCCGTCGGCCGTGCGGACCCGGGGACGCTGCACCGGGACCCGGCGTCCACCCAAAGTCACCGAACCCCGCTCGGTGCCGTGCCGCACCCCAGCGCGGTCGGGGTTGTGCTTGCCATGCGGCCCACAGACCGCGGACACGTCGGCCTCCATCAGCGAGTCCATCACCTGCAGGCCGGCACCCACGGCGAGGGCGAGCAGACCCTCGCGCATTTCCTCGACGATCTCGCTCATCGCCACGCTCACGTGCTCGGGCACGGCGAGCGCACTCGTCTCGGTCGTCTTCTTCTGGTAGTTCTTGGTCATAGCGGTCCCCTGTCTCTGGGTCGTCTTGGCGGACGCCCAACACCTACCGCATGGCGTCAGGCGGGGGACCGCCACCTCAAGGTTCTACGAGACCCGGGACAACCTCGGTCGTGTAGCTGCACCCCCCGGTGGTGGGTGCCGGTCCACACGTCCACGAGACCATGACCGAGTTCGGCGTGCCACATCAACGGCGGTAGATCGTCGAGAACGACGGCCACGTCCAGGCGAATCGCTGTGTCAGCCATGGAAAGGATCCTCCGAGGTCATGAGAGTGCGGAAAGCGCTGGGGTTGGCTGGCCTTGCTGGTGTTGGTGACCCTGCGTCCGTTGTTCGATCCCGACGGCGCCAAGATCCGACCCTGACGGAGTCGTCTCGGAACGGAAGGCGACGGCTGACAAGGTCGATAACGCCGGAGGCGTAGGCAGGTCCATGGGGCACCAGCCAAAGCCGTTGGCCTGCCGGACCGAGCCCGGTGACACCCGAGCCGCGCAATTTCCTCTCTCCTTCCGGATGGCTCGAGGATCGCTGGTCGGAGCGAGCAACGCGTGCACCGACAGATCCTGAAGCTGATGGATCGAATGGTGTAGCTATCAGCGGCCGTCGGGGCGGGGGAACCCGACATCGTGTCGATCAGTCGGTGACCTCGAACATGCCGTGGGCACCGCGTTCGGCGTCGACCATCATGTGCGACACGAACGGGTAGTGCCCGGCCTCGGGGAAGGACAGCTCCACAAAGCCGCCCTGCGCCGCCGCGAGCGCCAGGCTCTGGCTGCCACCGCTGCCCGGCTTCAGCAGGTAGGCGCCCTCGGCGTACACCGTGTCGAACTGGCCACCCACCACGTGGAACGAGGTGGACCGGTTCGGCCCGGCATCGAGAACCCACACCCGCACCCGCTCACCGACCCGCGCCGGCAGCGGCCGATGGTCGTACTGGTTCGCGTAGCCGTTGAACACGACGGCATCCGGCTGCTCCGCCAGCAGCTTGTCCATGTCGACCGGACCGCCCTGCGGCCCAAGGAACAGCTCGGACTGCACGAGCAGGTAGCTCCGGTCCACGTCGGGCAGGTCCGGCGGCTCGATCACAACCGCGCTGAAGAGCCCGTTCCCGATATGGGCGGACATCGGCACGCTCGAGCAGTGGTACATCCACACGCCCGCCCGGGTCGCCCTGAACCGGTACACGAGGGATTCGCCGGGTGCGATCGTCAGCATCGGCCCGTCGGGCGCCAACGCGCCGGCGTGGAAGTCGATCGAGTGGCCGATCGTGCCGTCATTGACCAGCGTGACCTCGAAGACGTCGCCCACCCGACCGTGCAGGACCGGTCCGGGCGCGCTTCCGCCGAAGGTCCACAGCCGCTGGGTGACGCCCGGGGCGACCTCGCGGTCGAGCTCGCGGACCGAGAAGGTACGACGGTGCACCCGCTCGTCGCTCAGCGGGGGAAGCTCGGCGTCGTGTGCTACGAACCCGGCGCCGGGTGACGCCATGAAGTCGAGGTCGTCGGCCGCATTGGAGGAGTCATCGGAGTCCGGCAGGTCTGTCTCTGCATGGCCGCTGTGCGCCTCGGCGGTGCTTGCTTCCGGGCCATGCTGGTGCGCGCTGTGGTCCGACAGGGCAGGCGTTGCTTCGCCAGTGACCAAGATATCGAGCACCATGCCCATCTGCTGGTGGCCGACCACCGAGCACCAGCCCTCGATGTCGCGGCCGACGACACCGACGTCCATCCGCGTCGACTCGCCGGGCGACAGCTTGCCGCTGTCGTTGCCGGAGTCGAGCACCAGGTCGTGCACGTCCTCGTCGTCGGTGTTCGCCAGCATGACCACCAGCCGGTTGCCGGCCGGGACCTTGATCGTGGAGGGGGTGAACCGCATGTCGCGCGCCTCCACCTCGACCGTCGTCGTCTGACCGGTCGCCGCCGCCCCGGCGGACGCTGCCTCGGCCGTACGCGCGCCGGCCAGTGCCGCCGGGTCGATGGCCACGCCGACCGCCACGGCTAGCACCACGGCGGCAAGTCCGGTCGCCGCGAGACCGGTGGCCTGTCCATGTGGGCGGTCGCCGTCCGGCCGGGCCGGTTTCCGCGCGCCGGCGGGCATAGCATCCGGCGACACAGTAGACTTGGCTGTCCGTGAGGCACGGATCGCCATGAACAACAGCGGCAGGAAGGCCGCCAGGCCGCCGAGCACGAGCGCCGAGCTGATCACCCGCACGACGCTGGGAACCGGGAGCACGCACACCAGCAGACCGGCGTTGACCATGACGATGCGCAGCGCCCCGCCCTTGTCGAGCACGGTGTTCGCGGCGCGCACCGGACCCGGTCCGCCGCCGAGTGCCATCGGAATCAGGTAGGACAGCGCGCCGAGCAGGACCTGCGCGCCGAAGCCGGCGGCGAGGAACGGGGTGACCCAGCCGACCCGGTCCCCGGCGACGGACCACGTCGCGGCCGTGCCGACCCCGATCGCGAGCGCGGCGAGGCAGCCGACCAGCCACACCAGACCTGCGAGCACTGACCAGGTTGGGAAGGACGAGGGTGTCTTGCCACGGGCCGCGCTGACGAACGCGTTCGCCACGAACCCGAGCCCGACCAGGTAGCCGAGGATGCCCAGCGCAGCGAGAACCCGCAGCCCGGCCAGCGCACCTGCTGCCGCCACGATGACCGAGAGCACCAGGACCGGAAGGGCACGTTGCGCGGAGCGTTCGGAGCCTTCCGCGATCCGGGTCCGCAGCATCGTGGGCCACAGGGTGACCAGCGTGCCGACGATGGTGAGTCCCATCCAGCCGAGCAGGTTGACTGCCGCGTGCGCGAGGACGACCTGCTCGTGCAGTGGGTCGGACAGGCCGTACGCGAGCGTTGTACCAAAGAAGGCGCCGAACGGAAAAAAGCAGGCAGCCGCGACGTAGTAGCGCACCGTTGCCCCGAACCGCGCGGGCAGTGCCCGTCTCATCTGCAGCACCAGCGCCACGCCGTGCCACACCACGGCCGCTGCGACGGCGGTGGCACCGAGCGCGGTGACCGGCCACAGATCGCCCAGAACACCGGTCACCACAGCGAGCACGCCGCCGTTCAGCAACAACAGTCGCACCGACTGCATCCGCCGGTCACCCGGTCGTGGACCGGTGTGTAGCAGGGCGTCGGCGAAGTGCCTGCTCCACACGAGGATCGCGTGGGTGACCGCGCCCAGCAGGAGGAGGTGGATCATCAACCAGCGAGGTGCGGGCACGAAGGGATGCACGAGCGTCGCGACCACGAGAGCGGTCAGCCAGAACACCACGGGCAGGTCACGCACCGGCCAGAAGCCTCGTGTCGTGCCGGGCTCGCGGCTCATCGGGGCCTTCTGGTGGGTCGGCTCGCCGTGGTTGCGGACCATGCGGCCAGTGCGACGAACAGCAGCAGCGCGGTGACGTTCAGGATCCCTCCGGCCTGCCAGGCGATTCGGACCCCGAGCGCGTCACCGACCCACAGCCGTAGCGCGAGGGAGAGGTGCAGCAGGACGGCGGGCGCGAGCAGCGCCGGGTGGTAGGGGAGCGGCCGACGGAGTACGGCGGGCAGGATCACCGGCGCATGGGCCATGATCATCGACAGGGTGAAGCCGAGGAACACGGCATGGATCACCACGTCGTACCGCGCCCCTTCGAGCGCTGGCCCGCCTACCAGCCAGGTGGTGCCGGCGACGGCGAGCCAGAAGTACCCGGCCAGCATGCAGCCGGCCATGAACCGCACCAAGCCGGCAGCCTTGACCGTACGACGGGCAACGTCGTGCGCCGCGAGCCAGCCGACGAGCACGAGAATCGCCAAGCCCAGCACGGGAAAACCGACCTGAGGCCACAACAGTGACGCAACCACGCCGGCCACGAGACCACCCGACAGGAGCACCAGGACCCGCCCGGCTCCTTCGCCCATCGCGATGCGTGCGAGCTCGAGTCGTTCACCGCCGATGGTGAGCACAATGAAGCCGACCAGCCAGGGCAGCAGCACCGGGACGGAGACGCCGCCGAGCCACAGCGTGAGGGCACCCGCACCCAGGACGGCGCCGAAGGCCTGCACGAGCACGGAGTCGTCGCGCTGCCTGCGCCACAGCGGGACGTAGACAGCCACCATGGCGACCGCGCCTAGCAGCTGAACGGCCTTGCCGACGCTGATCGGTGCGGGGGAAAGCAACAACAGCGCTCCCAGCCCGAGGAGGGCAGGGGCGGAGAACCCGAGTGGGTGCTTGAGGGCTACGGCGCGTTCGAGCGAGATCAGCGTTCCGACGAAGCCGAAGACCAGGAGCATGCCGTGCACTTCGGGTAACCGGTCGGACGAGACCGGCGCGGGAACGCCTATCAGCATGAGGGCGGCGTCGAGGCCGGCAAGCATGGCCAGCCCGGCCGGCAGCAGGAACACCGCGCGGCGAGGCGTCGAAGGCCGGCGGACGGGCTCGTCGGTGACCGCAGGTGCCCAAGGTGCGGCGGGGGACGCGGTGGTGGTCATCGGCTGTCTGCGGCGCGGGCCATCAGGTCGAGCCGGCAGGCGCCCGGCTCGGAGAACGGGAAGAGGTCGGTCCCGGACGGGTCGGCTCCGTACTCCTCCAGGGCACCGCGCACGATGCCGAGATGGACGCCGCAGACGACGTCGGGGTACTGGTGCGCCGCCTCGAGCAACGGGCAGCGGGTCAGGCGTACGACGGACCGCCGGTCATCGGTCTCCGGGGCGAAGCCGATCTCGTCGAGCAGCTCGACCACCTGGTGGCGCGCGGCCGTCTCGCCCGCGGTCCTGGACGTGCCCCTGCCCTGGGCGAGCTGATGTCCCCACTCGGTCCCGGCAACGATCGCGTCCTCGCGAGGGGAGTCACTGGTGCGGTGGATCGCTGACGCCAGGGTCGCGGCGAGGCCGGCGTACTCCGAGCGCCCGACGCCCTCGTCGGCCTCGGTGGCCTCGTAGAGCCAGGCGGGACGTCCGCGGCCGCAGGGCTCGGCGCGGTGACGGCGTACCAGCCCGTGCTTGACGAGCGCCTCAAGGTGCTCGCGCAGGGTGTTCGCGTGCAGGCCGGTGGCCTCGACCAGCGCGGCCAGCGTGGTGGGCTCGGGCTGTCCCCGCAGCGTCTCCAGCAGGGACGCGCGGGACCTGGACAGCGGCTGCCGCGTGGCCGGCCGCCTCGCCGGCCGGGGGCCGAGAAAGGGGTGGACCGGGCCCTTCGACCCTGGATTATTTTCCACGGAATAGAGTGTAATAAACTCAGGGGGAAGTCGTCAACGGGGGCGACGCAAAGTTGTGGCAGCACAGGCCACCGAGTGGAAGGTCTCCAACATGGACAACGTCGTTCTCGCCTCGAGCGAGGCGGATGCAACCGCTGCCGCTGCCGTCGAGCAGCACCATGCGCAGATGGCCGGCATGCTCGCCATCCGGGTGGAGACGCTGCTCGCAGCCGCCTCACGGGGCGACGCAGTCTCCGCCGCTGCCGCCAAGTCAGATCTGGTGGCGTGGTGCGAGCACGAACTGGTGCCGCACGCACTGGCCGAGGAGAAGGCGATGTACCCCGCGGCGCATGCCGAGAGCGAGGGTCGCCTGCTCGTGGACGGCATGCTCGATGAGCACGAGGTGATCACCGGCCTGGTGAAGGAGCTCGCCACTTCCACCGACATGGTCCGTGCCGCAGCCGCCGCCAGGGCGCTGCAGGTGGTGTTCGAGAACCACCTGGCCAAGGAGAACCAGCTGGTCCTCCCGCTGCTCACCCATTTACCCGACGTGTCCGTGGCCGAGCTTCTCGGTGGCATGCACGAGCTGCTTGGTGCTGACGCGAATGCCCATGCCGAGGAGACGGAGTCCGGCTGCGCCGGTCACAGCTGCAGCTGCGGTGAGGTCGACGACCCGGGCTACCCCGAGCTCGACGCCCGGGGGGTCCCTCACGCGATCCGGCACGCGACCATCTTCGGTGCGCTGGAGGCGGTCCGGCCCGGCGGCGGGATGGTCCTGATAGCCCCGCACGAACCGATCCCGCTGCTGTCTCAGATCGAGGAGCGTTCACCAGGTGTGTTTGAGGTCGACTACCTCGAGCGAGGACCCGAGGCCTGGCGTCTTCTGTTTGTTCGGGGTGTCGCCTGAGCCGGCTCGCATGTCGTCGATCGGCTCCCACGTCATCGACCGATGGAGGGCCCGCGAGGTTGTGGTGGCGACCGTCGTGCGGCTGGCCGATGACCACCTTCTGCGCTCCCCGAGCGGCAACGTAGGGCCGAAGGTCCCGTGCGGCAGGACCGAACCTCCCGGTATTTCCACGGAACACGCCGTCGGTGCGCGAACACGGCGCCGGCAGGGGACCTTCGGCCCTGTCTCTGGACGCAGCATCCAGTAGTAACCTACGGTTCCGTAACCTACGGTTCCGTAGGTAGGACGGAAGGTGTGAGAAAATGCAACAGCCGACCATCATCCAGGGCGGCATGGGCGTCGGGGTCTCGGGGTGGCCGCTGGCGCGCGCGGTCGCCCGGGCCGGTGGGCTCGGTGTCGTCTCGGGAACCGCACTGGACACGGTGCTCGCCCGCCGGCTCCAGGACGGTGACCGTGACGGCGCCGTACGGTGGGCGTTGGAGCACTTTCCCGACCGCGCCGTGGCTGGACGCGTCCGCGAGCGGTACTTCCGGCCCGGAGGGCGCGCGCCGGGACAGCCCTACCTGCCGATCCCGAAGCTGCTCCTCCACCAGAGCCGCGCCGGCCAGGAGCTCGCGGCGGTCGGCAACTTCGCCGAGGTGTGGCTGGCCAAGGAAGGGCACCAGGGGCCGGTCGGCGTCAACTACCTCGAGAAGGTGCAGATGGCCACCCCGGCCGCCGCGCTCGGCGCGGTCCTAGCCGGCGTGGACTACGTGCTCATGGGAGCCGGCGTACCGCGGGAGATCCCGCGCTTGCTCGACGACCTGGCCGCCGGACGCACCGGGGGCGTCAGCGTGGATGTGCACGGCTCCGAGCAGCCGCATCGGGTCGAGGTGGACCCGGGTGACCTTCTCGGGGTACCCGTGCCGGACCTCCGACGTCCCCGGTTTCTCGCGATCATCTCTTCCGCCGTGCTGGCGTCGTACCTCGCGCGCGACGAGGCCACCCGCCCGGACGGTTTCGTCCTGGAAGGCGCGCTCGCCGGTGGCCACAATGCCCCTCCCCGCGGGAAGCTGGTGCTCGACGAGGACAACCAGCCCGAGTACGGCCTGCGTGACGAAATCGACATCTCCAAGGTCGCGGCCATGGGCCTTCCGTTCTGGCTCGCTGGCGCCTACGGCACTCCGGCCCGGGTGGCGGAGGCACTTGCCGCCGGAGCGGCCGGGGTCCAGGTCGGCACGCTCTTCGCGTTGAGCGAGGACTCCGGGCTGAGCCGGGACTTGCTGGCCGGGCTGCGCGGGGAGGTGGCGAAGGGCACGCTGACCGTGCGCACGGACCCACAGGCGTCGTCCACCGGGTTCCCCTTCAAGGTGGCGCAGATTGCGGGGACCCTCTCGGACCTCGAGGTCTACGAGGGTCGCGCACGGCTGTGCGACCTCAGCTACCTGCGGACGCCCTACGTCGACGGCAACGGCAACATCGGTTACCGCTGCCCGAGCGAGCCCCAGCACATGTATGTCCGCAAGGGTGGCGCGATCGAGGACACCATCGGTCGCAGGTGCCTGTGCAACGCACTGACCGCCAACGTGGGGCTCGGGCAGACCAGGCGCGACGGGTACGCCGAACCCGCGCTGGTGACGCTCGGCGCCGACCTACAGGGTGCGCGAACCCTCACCACACGACATCCGGACGGGTGGACCGCAACGGACGTGGTGGCATGGCTGATGGGCAGCTGACCGACGGCACTGTGACCTTCGGCACTGCTTCTCTCCGGCGCTCGTGGCGCAATGGAACTTCCCTCGCAGGGCGGTATTGACGGCGGACAGAGTGGGGCTAGAGCCTTGACGGAAGCAACGAGCTGGCACGTCGACATCTACCTCGGCGAACGCGACGGACAGTCGCATGCTGCACGCGGCCGACGACATCGAGGCGCTTACGCACGAGCACGTGCATCTGTCCGCCCGACGGGGTCGTTCCGGTGATTGTGGCCCCACTTGGAGGCAGACGGCGTTGCTTCATGCCTGCTTCGTAGGCAATCCTCGCAGCCTCCGGCACCGAGCGCCCGTTCCGGATGTCCTGCGGCTGCTCCCGCCTGCGCAGCTGATGCGCGGATCGGTCAGCAGCTGAGCGGCTTGTCTCGGGACGCAGAGGGTGACAGCGGAATCGGCCCCACTCGCCCGGTGCATGTCCTACCTGCAGACCGTGCTCCGCGATCTGCCGGCTGAGGCGGCTGGGCGGGCCGGCTGTGGCGTGGCCGGCTGCGGGGTGGCGAGAGGGTGGAACGGGTTGACCGACTCCCAGCGGGGCCCGCGTTGACAAAGTGCGAGAGATGCCGTCCAGTCACGAGCGCCAGGCTGCCTGCGAAGAGACCGCCCTATGGACGTTTCACTTCGCCAACGAGGCCGAGTTCTCGGCCAGGGACGGTTGGTACAGGCAGCTTGGGTCCTCGGCCAGTGGATCCCCGGTTGTGGCATAGGCGTGTGAGCGCGAGCCTCCGCAGACGGTTCTGAACTCACATTGTCCGCATTTGCCGCCAAAGGCGTCTGGGTTACGCAGCGCTTGAAGTAACCCAGAGCCGCGGTAGATCTCGGGGAACCGCTGGTCACGCACCGAACCGACAGCGACGGGCAGGAACCCGCTGGGGTACACCATTCCCACGTGGTCGACGAAGGCAAAGCCGCGACCCGAGTTGACGTCGATCGGTGCACGCGGGTGACGCCGTCGCGGCTCTTGCCCGGTGAGCAGGTCCGCGGTGTCGTGGCGCAGCTGAGCGCGGAGCGGCCCCACGGGAAATACGTCGTCGAGTTCATCCACACCGGCTCGCTGCATGGCGATTCGCCGATAGTGAGGCGCCTCGGTCGCCTTGATCGCCACGAGCGCTGAGACGTCATGCAGCCAGTGCAGGACCTCCTCTTCCTCGGCCGCCGTGAGAGGTTCCAGGAGCTTGCCACGGCCGGTCGGGACAAGGAAGAACACGCTCCACAATGTGGTCCCCAACTCAAGGACGGTCTTCAGGATCTGTGGCAGCTCACGCACGGTGCTTCGGGTGACGGTGGTGTTGATCTGGAGGCGGTAGCCCACGTCGCGAACCATGCGCGCGGCATCCATCGTGTCATCAAAGACTCCGTCGACGCCCCGGAATGAGTCATGGGTTTTGGCAGATGCCCCGTCCAGGGACAGTGAGACTGCCTTGGCTCCGGCGTCGTACAGCTCGACCAGGACCTCGCGGGTGAGCCGATCCGTGACCGAGGGCGACAGGGCCATGCTCAGGCCGAGTTTGTTGCCGTGCGCGACCAGCTCGGGCAGGTCAGGTCGCTCGAAGGGGTCGCCGCCGGTGAGGACCACGAGCGGGCGCGGTGTACCGAACGAGGCGAGGTCGTCCAAGAGCCGCCGACCCTCATCCGTGGTGAGCTCGAACGGGTTACGGGTACGGATGGCGTCGGCCCGGCAGTGGGTACACACGAGCTGGCAGGCGCGTGTGACTTCCCAGATGACGATGAAGGGCCGCTCGGATGCGTCGTGGTGCATGAGCCGCACGGGGCGCGTGTGTGCAACGGTCATTTATACCCTCATCGCGAGCCGTGGTTCGCCCGGTTCCAGCGCAGCGCACCCATGAGGGCAACGACCCCGCCGACGCCTCCGATGACCATGCCGACGAAGAGCCACAAGAACAGCGGATCGAGGTCACCGACGGTGCCGGAGGAGCCCACGATGGTGCCACCGAGGAATCCGGCGAGGGGCGCAAAAAGGGCCACAGCAACTCCGATGATTATCGAGCCGACCCCTCGTGTGCGGTCCCGCTGCGCAGGCGAGGAAGGGTGTTCGCTGGCCGCGGGCGCGTCGGCTCGGGGTGGGATGTCAGCCATTGTTGTGCACTTCCGTGTCCTGCTCAGTCTCGAAATCAGCTTTCATTGCGGGTGCCGGCCGGGTCGCAGGGTGCGATCCGGTCGCTGCCGTCGGTGGGGGTCTTTTCGTATCGTTATGTGTCTGGTCCTGCTCCGCGGGTTCTCCGGTCTTGTCCAGCCACCGGGGGACCTTGTTGAGGAAGGGCCCAATGATGTCCATCGGTAGCGGGAAGACGACAGTGGAGTTCTGGTCGGCCCCCAGCTCAAGCAGGGTTTGCAGGTAGCGCAGCTGGAGGGAGGCCGGATTGCGGCTGAGTATTTCTGCGGCCTGGCCCAGCTCTTCGGACGCCTGTAGTTCACCGTGGGCGTTGATGATCTTGGCCCGCCTGTCCCGTTCGGCTTCTGCCTCGCGGGCCATGGCGCGCTGCATCGCCTGGGGGATCTCGACGTCCTTGATCTCCACCACCTTTACCTGTACGCCCCACGGCTCGGTCTGGGCGTTGATGCTCTGGGCGAGGTCCTCGTTGAGGTCGGTCCGGTGCGCGAGCAGTGTGTCCAGATCGGCGCGGCCTACGACCGAGCGCAGGGTGGTTTGGGCCATCTGGGAGGTGGCCACGGCATGGTTCTCGACCGCCATGACGGAGCGGATCGGGTCGGTGACCCGGAAGAGTACGACCGCGTTGACGCGGGCGGGGACGTTGTCCTTGGTAATGACTTCCTGCGGCGGGATCGTCAGGGTCACGATTCGCAGGTCGACGCGCACCATCTTGTCCAGTCCGGGGAAGATCAGGTGTACACCGGGTTCGAGGACCGGGCGGAGGCGACCGAGCCGAAATGCCACGCCCCGTTCGTACTCCCGCAGGACCTTTCCCGAAGCGGCCAGCTCCACGAGGGTTACGACCAGAACGATGAGGGCCGCGACCTGCCACGGTGTCATCTCTTCTTCCTCCTGCTCGAGCCGGCAGGCGGCTCCTGGGCGTCTGTGCCCTTGTCGAATGCCGCCCATCGGTTCTCAAACGAGTTGCGCACTGTATGTCCTTTCGTCGTGCCTTGTTCGACGTCGGTCTGCGTCGGGGCTCGGGAACCGGGGTGCAGTTCGATTTGGACAGGGATTGACTCAGCCCGCCGGTTTCTGCCGTAGCCGGTCCGGCGTCGCGCCGCGCTCGCCGTTGCGGCCAACTGTGCCGCGACCCTCTCGTCGAGTCCCTCGACCTTGACGTGGTCGGGGAACCCTGCTGGGGAGCGGCGCAGGTGGGACCACAATGGCCAGCTACCAAGGGCGATGGCGGCGGCCGCCGCACCCAACACCGTCAGCTCAAGGGTAGTGCGGTCTTGGAGCATGGCGGCCAGGGGCCAGACGAGGCCCAGCACCACGACAACGCAGGCGATGCCCCGGTGGAACCGCTCGGCCTCTGAGTTGGGCCAGGGGTCGACGTTGCGGCCGATCTGCCGGCCGTGCTCCGACGTGGTGCAGGTGTGCTTGACCGGGCAGGCGTTGCACACCGTGGGGGTGGCGCGGTAACGCATCACGCGGTTGTCCGGATCAAAGGAAATCGGCCACAGCCACTGGTCTTCCGGGCACACCCACGCGTCGTGATCGGCGTGGTAGGTGAAGCCTCCCGAGCGCCAGTCGTTCGTGCGCGTCGCGGTTCGCCGAGCCAGGTGGTCCAATACGTGCGCGACGAGCAGAAGGAAGACGCCGTAGACGACGGCGAACCAGACCGCCGGGTCGATCGGAGCCATCATGCGCCCCCATCTGGGCGAGCTCCGTCGTCGTCGGTGCGACGACGGTCGTCCGAGCTGTACGTGGAGTTCGGCTTCACTGCGTCCCCGCCGGCCGCCGCCACGGCCTGCTCCTCGACGAATAGAGTTTCCATGGGGACCTCATAGGTGGTTGCCTTGATGCGGTAACGCACCCCGAGCCAGGTGATCCACAGAAATGGCAGCACCCCTCCGACGATGAAAAGAATGTCCCCCGGCATCCGCAGCCACTCCAGGACAGTGTTGCCGGGCTGGGTGATGAAGGCCAGCGTGCGGGCCTCGTAGTAGCCGTCGTTGATGGAGTGCCACAACTGAATGACTCCCAGCGGTAGCAGCGTGGCGAAGGTCATCCAGGCGAGGCCGATGTTGAGCGACCAGAAAGATATCTTGGCGAGCCTGTCTGGCCATCGCTGGGCAGGGATGAGGTAGCGCAAAGCGAACAGTGCCAGTCCCACACCCAACATCCCATAAACGCCCATCATCGCCGCGTGGGCGTGGTTGGCCGTTAGTGCAGTGCCGATCTCGTAATAGGAAATGATCGGCAGGTTGATCAGGAAGCCGAAGACCCCGGCACCCAGGAAGTTCCAGAACCCCACTGCCACGAGGAACATCACCGCCCAACGGTGCGGGAAGGGGGCAGAGCTGCGTGACTCCTGCCGTGCGCCGAGCTGGAGGAAACTCCACGCCTCGATGGTCAGGAAAGTCAGCGGGATGACCTCCAGGGCGGAGAAGAACGCGCCCAACGCCATGTGCTCGACCGGGGTACCGGAGAAGTACAGGTGATGCATGGTCCCGATCACGCCGCCAGCGGAGTACAGGACGACGTCGAGGAGGATGATCTGCATCGCGATCTTTCGGCGGACCACACCGAGCATGACGAAGATGTAGGCCACCATCACGGTGGTGAACAGCTCGAGGAAGTCCTCAACCCACAGGTGTACTACCCAGAACCGCCAGAACTCGGCGACAGTCAGAAGCGTTTCGGTACCGGTGAGCATGCCAACGGCGTAGAACGCCGGGATTGCTAGGCCCGCGTAGAAGAAGAGCCACGGAAGGTTGAACCGGTGCTCGGTCTTCAGGCGGGCGCGGATGCCGCGGTAGATGATCGTGATCCACAAAAACAGGCCAACCACGAGCATGCCCTGCCAGACTTTGGGCAAGTCAAGGTACTCCCATTGCTGATCCCAAAACGGGGAACCCTCGACGGCCTTGACACCGAAGATGCTCATCGCTTCACCAACGAACGATCCGGCGATGACAACGGCGAGGGCACCGAGCAGGCCGTAGGCGAGCCAGTGCTGCCGCTTGGGTTCACGACCGGAGATGTACGGGGCCAGGAAGATGCCGGCGGCCAGGAACGAGGTTGCCGTCCACAGCAAGGACAGTTGAACGTGCCAGGTCCGGGCGAGGTTGAAGGGCAGCAGTCGCGCGAGGTCTATGCCGAAGAAACTAGACAGATCAGCGCGGTAGTGCTCGATGGCGGCCCCAAAAAGTGCCTGACCCATAAACATGATGGCCACGACGAAAAAGAACCACGCGGTGGCGCTTTGAGCTGGAGTCACCGCGACGTCGCCCGGCTGGCGGAAAGCCAGCGCTGGCGCCTCCTCGCCGTGCTGCCAGCCCATGTTCCGGCTCCACCGCCCGTACAAGCCGAACAGCACGCCGGTGGCGGCCATCAGGGCGACCAGCGAGAGGCCACTCCACACAATGATGTCCGCCGTTGGAACGTTGTCCACCAGCGGCTCTGACGGCCAGTTGTTCGTGTAGGAGTAGTTGTGTCCCGGCCTCTCGGCGGACGCCGCCCAGGCGGTCCATGCAAAGAAGGCGGTCAAATCGTGGATGTCCGCAGAGTCGGCAATTGCGTTCGGGATCAGACCGTACTGTGTGGTCGGGGAACCGAAGTAGTCCCCGTAGTGTCCTTGGAGGGAATCGAAAGCTTCGACCTGTTGGTCTGTGAACTCCAGCGCGCCGGTTGCCTTGTCGTAGCGGTTAGTCCGCATCATCTCGACAAGTGCCCCCTGCGGATCCTGGATGCCGGAGCTCTGCAGGGCGTCGAGTACGAGGGTGGAAGAGCGGCGCAGGTAGTCGGCGGTGTAGTCCGGGCCAAGATACCCACCGTGCCCCATGATGGACCCGTACTGCTGTAAGCCGCGTCGCAGGAAAATCTGTTGGCCGGAGGTGATGTCCGCACCAGTGAAGAGGACCTCGCCCTGCGAATCCACGACCTGTTTAGGCTGTGGCATCGAATCTGTATACGTGCGCAAGGCCAGAAATCCCATGACGGCAAAGCCGAAGACCATCACGAGGGCTACGCCCTGGATCCAGAACTTGGAGACCTCCAGCTCTGAACGTTGACGCCCATCCTTGGGTGCGATTTGGACCACAGTAATCCTCTGCTAGTTGACCTGGACAAGGAAACTCCTGCGCCCTGCTGACGAACCGGCGGGCGGACGTCACCCCACGGTTGTCACCGGCCACGATGGCAACCGTGCGACCGGCGTCGGTCTCCGCACTCGGGAACTGGATCATCAAGGACGTTTCCTGTTTGGAGGATGCGGAGTTGCCCGACGAGTCTGGCCCACCATTCCGGTCGCCGCACGGGTCAAAGGTCCCGAAAGGTGGGACAACCCGGCGCCGACGTCCAGGGTGTGGTTTGCACATCGTCATCGACGGCTACATGGAAGCTGAGGCGAGCACAGGTCCCAGGGCGACCAGCACGAAGTCACCCAACTCGATCATCCCGAAGGCCACGGTCACGACCGTTCGTCGGTTGGCCGATCACGACCAGCTGTGCCCGCTGGCCGGCGGCGGCCAACGCCTGCGCCACGGAACCGTCCGGTGTGGAGACGAGCACCGGAACCTGTGTGCTGAGACCATTCAGCACCTCGATGACCCAGGACTGGGTGCGGTCGCCGCCCACGACGATACGTTCCATGGTCGTCATGACATGTCCTTCAGTTCGACGTACTCCTGCGAAGCCTCTGTGCCTCAATGCTCGCCTCTCGCAGCTTGCCCGGATAAGGGCGAAACGGCGGATGCCCTTCTCGTGCTCACGGATGTGCCCTACGTGATGCGGGACTTCGGTACGCCGGACGCGACGCCGATCCTGCGCGCGACGCCTGCGGCGCTGCAGCGTGAACAGTTCCCTGAAGTCTCCATGGTCCGAAGGTCGATGCCCTCTGCCGCTTCGTAGAGGTGACCGGTGACATGGCTGCGATCGGAAGGGTCGAGGATGCGGTGGCCATCATCAACGGCGACGCCGGAACGATCGTGACCCCGGCCGGTGACTACGGGGGCCCGGGGGATCTGCGTCCTCGTCGTCGCCCCCAGCTCGTCACCGCGGCGGTCTGGCGGATGCCCGAATGATGCCGCTGAAGTGCCTTTTGATTTTCACCGACTGGCCGGTGGCGGTGGCATGACGCGACCGAAGACCCGAGAAGAGGCGTTCATGCGGGGCGCGGCCCACGGCTCCACGGCTGCCCGGCATCGCGCTCATCGTCGTGAACGGGGTTTGGCCGATCTGTGCTCTCCTCCTGACGTGGCGCGAGCACCGGCTGCTGTCGGGCCACTTGGGTCGAAGGTCCTTTCGAGGTGCCGTCCGCCTCTGCCTGTTGTCTGGCGGCAGGACGAGAGTGGACACAGTGAGCAGACTTGTTGAGCGCGGGAGGATCGTGGTGGGGTCGCGTGGGCGGGGAAACGCCAAGGCCCTCTTGCTGGGCTCCACGAGCCGACCTGTCGTCGAGCATGCCCACTGAGCCTGGGCCCGGCCAGGTCGTCATCGAAGTTGGTGGTGCAGGTGCGTGCCACTCAGATCTTCATCTCATGGACGAGTTCAGCAGCGACACGCTGCCCCGGGAGCCGCCGTTCACCCTTGGCCACGAGAACGCCGGATGGGTTCATCGCCTTGGGGAAGGCGTGCGCGGGTTCGAGATCGGTCAACCTGTGGCCGTGTACGGAGCCTGGGGGTGTGGCGCGTGCAGCCGGTGCAGCCTCGGTGTCGAGACCTACTGCGAGGACATGGCCCATGCCCCGGTGCCGGGAGGTGGCGGCGGCCTCGGACTGGATGGCGGGATGGCGCACTACATGCTGGTGCCCAATGCTCGACATCTGGTGCCACTCCCGGAGGGTCTGGAGCCAGCACACGCGGCCCCGCTGACCGACGCCGGCCTCACGCCGTACCACGCGGTGCGCAGGTCCCTCGGCAAGCTGACCCCTGACGCTACGGCCGTGGTCATCGGCGTGGGTGGGCTCGGACACGTCGCAGTTCAGATCATCAAGCCGGTCAGTGCCGCCTCGATCATCGCCGTGGAACGCGCGCGGAAGCGCTCGACCTGGCCACGCGTCGCGGCGCTGATCTGGCCATCCAGGCCGGGTCCGAGGCCGCCGACCAGATTCGGGCAGCCACCAGCGGGACACGGGGCCGATGTCGTCTTAGACTTTGTCGGCTCCGACTCAACACTGGCGCTCGGGGTGGCCTCGCCCGGCAGTTCGGCGACCTCACCATCGTCGGCATCGCAGGAGGAACGGTTCCCGTCTCATTCTTCACCGTGCCCTACGAGCTCAGTATCCAGACGACCTACTGGGGAACCAGAACGGAGCTCATCGAGGTACTGAACCTGGCCGCTCGGGGCCTGGTCAGGCCCGAGGTCTCCACTTTCACGCTCGACGAAGCACCCGATCTCTACCGTCGGCTGCGCGATGGGCGGATCGCCGGCCGCGCCGTCGTCATTCCCTAAGTGCCGTAGCCACCAATGCCGCACACGCTCGGTCGCCGTCCGCCAGCGCGCACGGTTCGCCCGGGTGCAGGGCCGTGCCCGCGCCCAGTATGTCCGGTTCGGGTCGAACGGCCCGCGGCCTCGTGACTGCGGACTCTGCCAGGGAAGGCGTGCCCAGAGCAGCCTGGGATCAGACCCGACCGGAAGGAATGTGTCATGAGTACCAAGTTGCAGCGCCCCATCGTGGTGGGTGTCGACGGCACGGATCAGGGCAGGCTTGCCGTCCGGTACGCGGTGCTTGAAGCACAGAGACTGGGTTGCGGCCTCTGCCTGGTGCACGCAGCACCTGAGACCGTCCCGATGACACCGATGCTCCCGCTGATCAGCGTCGACACCTTGGACCAGGTGAGCCACCGGATCGTGAACGAGGGCAAGCAGCTGGCCTACGGCATGACCGACGGTGAGATCCAAGTGGAGAAGCTCGTCCAGTCCGGGTCGAGGGTGCACATCCTCGATGAGTCCGGTGAGGACGCACGTCTGATCGTCCTCGGTCACCGAGATCGCTCGATTCTCGGACGTGTCTTCACCAGCTCCACCTGCACCGGTGTCGCTTCCCGCGCACACTGCCCGGTCGTCTGCGTTCCGACCAATTGGACACCCGGCAGCCGTCACAGGCGCGTAGTGGTCGGAGTCGAGGGTCCTGAGCACTCACAGGACGCGATGGGGGTGGCCTTCGCGGCGGCGGCTGAGCGGAAGGCCAAGTTGGCGGTCTTGCACGCCTGGAAGCTGCAGAGCCCGTACGACGACATCATCGTCTCACGGGCCGCCGTGGAGGAGTGGAAGGGATCGGCGACGGCGATGCTGGAGCAGGTCCTGGGTGACTGGCGGGAGGCCTACCCCGAGGTCGACGTGGAGATCGACGTGCGCCACCAGTACACCGCGCCCGCGCTGGTGGGTGCCACCGAAGGTGCCGACCTGCTCGTCCTGGGGCGCCGCGGTCGTGGCGCACCGTTCGGCATCCATCTCGGCTCGACCGCTCGCACGCTCATTCGCGAGGCCCGGTGTCCGGTGGAGATCGCGCCACCTCATCTATCGCAGGACATCCTGCCGAGTCAACGGCTGATTACCGCAGACCAGGTGGCGCCACAAACCTGATCCGCGCGGGCCGACGGTAAACAGGAGGACCAGGCCGGGAAAAGTCCCGCCTGCCTAGGGACTTGCGACCCTGCCCGAACGGCGTGCGTGACTACTAGCCTCAGGAGTGCGAGTGCACGTTCGTTCTGAGGAGGGCGCTGTGAAGGATCTACTGGTTCTGGGTGCCGGGACCGCCGGCACGATGATCGCCAACAAGCTGCGACGGAAGCTTCACCGGGACGAGTGGGCGATCACCGTCGTCGACCGGGACGACGCGCACCCTTACCAGCCGGGTTTCCTGTTCCTGCCTTTCGGCACCTACACCGCCAAGCAGGTGGTGCGTTCCCGTCACGCATTCCTGGCCGATGGCGTCGAGTTCGTGATCGAAGACGTCGACCGGGTGGACGCGGACGCCAGCTCTGTCACGCTGCTCGACGGGCGCATCCTCGACTACGACTACTTGGTCATCGCCTCGGGCACATCGCCCCGCCCGGACCAGACCGAGGGCATGCTCGGTGAGCAGTGGAGGCGAAGCGTCTACGACTTCTACACCCTCGACGGCTCCAAGGCACTGGGCGAGGCTCTGAGGGAGTTCGATCAGGGGCGGCTCGTCGTACACATCACCGAGATGCCGATCAAGTGCCCAGTCGCACCGCTGGAGTTCACATTTCTCGCCGAGTCGTGGCTGCGCCATCGCGGCATCCGCGACCGGGTGGAGCTGGTCTTCGTGACGCCGCTCCCCGGTGCCTTCACCAAACCCGTCGCCTCGGCCCACCTTGGTTCCATGCTCGACGAGCGGAAGATTCATGTGGAGACCGACTTCATGGTCGAGCGGATCGACAACGAGCGGAAGATGCTGGTGTCGTACGACGAACGCGAAGTGCCGTTCGACCTGCTGGTGACCGTTCCCCTGAACATGGGTGCGGACTTCGTTGGCCGGTCGGGACTGGGCGACGAGCTCAACTACGTGCCCGTTGACAGGCACACCCTTCTGTCGAAGACGCACGACAACATCTTTGCCGTCGGCGACGCCAGCGACATCCCCGCCTCCAAAGCAGGTTCCGTCGCCCACTTTTCGGTCGAGGTGTTCGTCGACAACTTCCTTGAGGCCGTCGGTGGCCGGCCAATGACGGGCTCCTTCGACGGCCACGCCAACTGCTTCGTCGAGTCGGGCGACGGCAAGGGTCTGCTGATCGACTTCAACTACGACACCGAACCCCTGCCCGGCAAGTACCCACTCCCCGTCGTCGGCCCGTTGGCCCTACTCAAGGAGACCCGGGCCAATCACCTCGGGAAACTGGCGTTCCGCTGGATCTACTGGAACGTCCTGCTCCCCGGCCGCCCGGTCCCGCTGCCGGCGAACATGTCGATGCTCGGCAAGGTCCCGGCCAAGACAGCCAAAGAGACACAGGAGGTATGACCATGCCCACAACCATCATCGACAGTCACGAGATCCACGTCGACGACGAAGGTTTCATGACCGAGTACGGCGAGTGGAGCGAGGCGCTGGGCAAGGCCCTCGCCGTGCAGATTGGCATCGAGATGAGCGACGACCACTGGAAGGCGGTCCGGTTCCTGCGCGAGGACTACCCGGAGCAGGGCGAGACCGCCACGATCCGTCGCGTCAGCGTGGTCGGCGGTATCCCGACCAAGTCGCTCTTCCGGCTCTTCCCGCAGAAGCCCGCCAAGAAGATGGCGTACGTCGCGGGTCTACCCAAACCACACGGCTGCGTGTGAGACGAGAAGGAGAACCGCAATGACAAACCTTGAGACCACGCCCCTCGTGCCTTCCTTCGGAGAAGCGGGCACCGACCGCAAGCTGGCGATGATCTGTTCCAAAGGGAACCTCGACATGGCCTACCCTGCCCTCATCCTGGCGAATGCCGCCCTCGGCGAAGGTGTCGAGACGCACCTGTTCTTCACCTTTTGGGGCTTCGACGTGATCAACAAGAAGACCATGGGGGACCTGAAGTTCACGATGCTCGGCAACACCGCAACGCACATGCCGCAGGGACTCGGCGGCCTTCCAGGTATGACTGCGATGGCGACGAGGCAGATGAAGAAGTCCATCGCCGATCTCGGCGTACCCGATGTCCCAGACTTCCTCGAGCAGATCGTCGACTCCGGCGGGCACCTGTGGGCGTGCCGCATGTCGGCTGACATGAACCATCTGACTGAGGAGGACCTCTACGAGTCGGTCGAGGCCATCATCAGCGCCGGCGAGTTCATCGAGAAGACCGAGGGCGCCCAGCTGTTGTTCATCTGAGCGCTGGTCGCAGGTGGGTCGCGCAGCCGTTCATCCCCCCGAATCGGGACCACTGGCACTGTCGGGCTGACCCGGACGCGCCGATGCTGGGGGCATGAACAATCCTTCCGGTTCGATCCTTGTCGGGTTCGACGGGTCTGCTGACAGCGACCATGCGCTGTCCTGGGCGGATGAGATGGCCAGGAGGACACGGCGACCGTTGCATGTCCTCATCTCCTCGGTTGACCGGACGCAGGTGTTCGACTTCGGCCACGACTGGCATGTCGCCAAGATGGCGCGGATCGAGTCCGATGCGCGCGATCGCCTCAAGGAGTCCAAGGCGCCGGAGGCCTCGGTTGAGATGGTGGAGGCTTCGCCCACGACGGCGTTGATCGACGCCTCGGGCCAGGCCTGGCTGGTGGTTGTTGGCGCGCGGGGACACAGCCTGCTGTCCGGCGTCCTCCTCGGCTCGGTGAGCCAACACGTGTCCCAGCACGCGGCCTGCCCGGTCGTCGTTGTGCGGCCAGCGCAACACGCGTTGGATCGCGTCGTCGTCGGCGTCGACGGGTCTCCTGGCAGCTCAGCCGCCCTGGAGTTCGCCTCCGAGCATGCAGCTCGCACCGGGGCTGCGCTGACCGTGATCTACGCGTGGCGAAGCCTGTCGGGTGGGCGTGGATCCCTCATGGGGGCGCCGTTCGAAGACCGCTTCAGCGAGGAAATGAACGAAGCGGAGCGGGTCCTGTCCGAGGCGGTTGCCGGCCTGCGGGAGAGGTACCCCGACGTCAAGGTAGACACCGAGGCAATCCCCGTGGCGCCGAGCCGCTGCCTGGCCGATGCCTCGGCGGCGGCTTCCCTGCTCGTCGTGGGCTCCCGCGGTCGCGGTGCCTTCGCCGGCATGCTGCTGGGGTCGACGAGTCAGTCGATCCTGCACAACGCGCAGTGTTCGGTGGCCGTCGTGCGATGAGGCCCACGATGAGAGCCTGGGAGACCAGCGGGCAGCGTCCCTGAACCGGGGGCCCGGGGAGGTGCTGGTCGAGGTCCACGTGTGTGGGGTCTGCCGGACCGACCCACACGTGACCGACGGGGACCTTGCGCGACATCGTTCCCCGGTTGTCCCTGGTCATGAGGTGGTCGGCACCGTCGTCGGCGTCGGTGGGCCCGACTCTCGGTTCCAGCCCGGTGACCGGGTGGGTATCGCGTGGCTTCGGCGGACCTGCGGCGAGTGTCGGTGGTGTCGTTCCGGTGCGGAGAACCTTTGCCCGCGGTCCGAGTACACCGGCTGGGACGAGGACGGCGGGTACGCGGAGTACGCCGTGGTGCCGGCCGCCTTCGCGGACCGCATCCCCGAGGCCCTTTCGGACGAGCAGGCGGCGCCCTTGGTGTGCTCCGGGATCATCGGCTACCGGGCGCTGCGCGGGGCCGCGGTGCCGCCGGGTGGACGGCTGGGGATCTACGGTTTCGGGGTGAGCGCCCACATCACCGCACAGACCGCGATCGCCCAGGGCATGGAGGTGCACGTGCTAACCCGGGACAAGTCGGCGCGCGCGCTTGCACTCCCTCGGCGCTGTCTCGGTGGGAGGCACGTACGACGCGCCGCCGGTGCTTCTGGACTCGGCGATCCTCTTCGCGCCCGTCGGCGACCTCGTCCCGGTGGCGCTGGCTGCCCTCGATCGCGGCGGCACCCTTGCCGTCGCCGGTATCCACCTCAGCGACATCCCGCCGCTGAGCTACCAGGACCAGCTGTTCCAGGAGCGCACGTTGGCGAGCGTCACGTGCAACACCCGGGCCGACGGCGAGGCGCTGCTGCGGCTGGCGGGTCGGTTGGGCGTCACAGCCACCCTGACGCCGTACCCCTTGGACCAAGCGGACATAGCCCTTCAAGGCCTGTCCGAGGACCGCGTGCACGGGGCAGCGGTCCTCCGGGTCCGGGACCTTTGACCCTGCCGAAGCCAGTGGCGACATGACTTAATGGAGGTACCGCGCCGTCGGACAGCATCTGGTTCACATCACGCATTGTTCGAGGCGTATGCCCCCCGGCGCGGGCCAAGATCTCTCCGAAACGGCTGGAGGGCTCAGTGCCGCCGTCGCCGCCTCGTCCTGGGCACGCTCGGCGTACTGCCGTTCCTGCTCGATCGACTGCGGCGCAAGGAAGCCGCGACAGGTATGCCGGTCCAGTCCTTTGGGACCATTGGCCCTCGTGACGGGCCGACCGGCGCGTCACGATCGATACAGAGGCCGAACGGCTCCCGCCTGAAGGAGGAAGGACATGAACGAGATGCAGGATGCGATCGTCGTCGGCATCGACGGATCCGAGGAGAGCAGGCACGCGATGGCCTGGGCATTCGACGAGGCCGGGAGCACGCAGAGTCGCGTACATCTCCTGCACGTCGCCTCCGACTACGCATACAAGGAAGTCATCGACACCTTGATGCGTGACGAGTTCGCTGCGGCGGCGGTGGCCATCGTGGAGCAGGCCCAGGCGGCATCCCCCGAGGGCCTGCCGGTTCCGGTCACCGCCGGCTGGACGTGGGGCGCGCCGGCCCGGGTCCTCGTCGACGCGTCGACCGAGGCGCGCATGGTCGTCGTAGGCACTCGCGGACGTGGCGGGTTCGCGACCGCCACGCTGGGGTCGGTCAGCCAGCACGTCGCTCGGCACGCGCGTTGCCCGGTAACGGTCGCGCGACCTGCCGACGCCGCGGGGACACGGGTGATCGTGGGTCTCGACCCGGCGACGCCGGATCCCGCACTTCGCGTCGCGTTCGAGGAGGCGGCCGGTCGCGGTCTGTCCCTGACCGTGGTTCGGGCATGGCACGTACCACCCTTCGCCGGCCCTGGGCTGGGCGTGCCTGCCGCGGGCTACGACGTGGACGACGTCGAGCGCGCCGCGCACGCGTCCGCGGAGGAGCCCGTCCTGGAATGGACCGAAAAGTTCCCGGACGTCACCGTTGACATCCAGCTCAGCCGTGGCAACGCGGCGCACGTGCTGGTCGAAGCGTCGCGACGTGCTGACCTTGCCGTGGTCGGATCGCACGGCCGAGGCTGGTTCACCGGCATGCTCCTCGGATCCACCAGCGCGGCCGTGGCTGCGCATGCCCACTGCCCGGTGCTGATCGCGCGCTGAGACCAAACGCGCGAGGACGCGATCGGCGCGGAGCCACGACGACTGGGCGACGGCCCCGGCCGCGAAGATACTACAGTCCCGCTCTCGTAGTCCGCAGGCACCGTCAGAGTCGACCCGGTCGTGCGAGCACGGTCAAGGCGTCTGCGGTCACCCATTCGTTGACCGTGTAGGTCATCGCGAGCGAGCGAGCATGGCGGTGCCGTGCGACTCCTGTAGGAGAGTCCGCACGGCACCGTTGTGGAGTGGAGAGTCCAGCTCTCCGTCTCCCTTCCCACCCACAGGGACCTCAGCTGCCCTCGGTGGGCACGACCATGACCGGGCACTCCGCGTAGTGGAGTACGGCTCGGGTCGACCCGAAGGGGAACCCGCCCAGCTTGCCGTCGGTGTGGCGACCGAGGATGACGAGCTGTGCGTGTTCCGCCGCATCGAGCACGGCCATTGCGGGGTGGCTGTGTGAGTGCACAGCCACGACCTCGACGTCGGGGAAGCGGTCCCGCCAGACGTCGAGGACCTTGTCGAACTCGGCGTGCGCATTCTGCTCCCACGGGCTGGCCGCACCCGCCACGGGGGCCGGGTCCCAGGAGTGTGCCGTGGGGGTCTCCCAGCCGTCCACCGCGATGAGGGTACGCCGAGGCGCCGCGCCCGGCTGAACGCCAGGTGGATGGGGTTGTGGTCGGGACGGTAGGGGTCGATCCCGATGACCACGGGGAGATCCTGGTGGTCGTACTGCATCCAATGTTCCGGCACGATCGAGACCGGTACCTTCGCGCGGCCGGCGAGCGCGATCGAGGTAGACCCGACGATCACCCGGGCGAAGCCGCCCATGCCTCGTTTGCCGACCACGACCATCTGGGCGTCCTCGGACCGGTGCAGGAGGACCTCGACCGGTGAACCGGTGACGACCTCGGTGGCGACGTCACGCTCGGAGATGACGTGTCGCACCTCGCGCCAGGCGTCGGCGAGCATGTCGCGTGCGTTCTGGTCCTGGCTCTTGATGAAGAAATGCGGGGTGGGCACGAGATGGTCCTCGATCGCATTGACGAGGACGACCTTGCAGCCGGTGGCCTCGGCCTCCCCTGTAGCCCAGGCCACTGCGCAGCGGTTGCGTTCTGATCCGTCGACCGCGACGACGATCGGCTTGTGGGTGTCTGCCCATTTGCCGGTCGCCGTCGCGGTGCAGGTTTCGAGCGACATCGAGGGCTCCTGGTGAAGCGCCCCAGGTTTGATGCCGCTCCTGGTTGAGTCTAGGAGAATGAGCACCATGCCCAAGAAGATCGATGAAGAGTTGAGAGCTCGCGCTGTGCGTCTGGTCAACGACCACCTCGGTGAGTACCCCTCGGTGACGGCCGCGTCGGCGGCGGTGGCCAAGCAGGTCGGCGTCGGCAAGGAGTCGGTGCGACGCTGGGTCGTACAGGCCCAGGTCGACGGCGGTGAACGGCACGGGGTCACCACGCAGGAGCTGGCCGAGATCAAGCGGCTGAAGGCCGAGAACAGGCGGCTGCGTGAGGATGTCGAGATCCTTCGCGCGGCGACAAGTTTCTTCGTGGGGGAGCTCGACCCCCGCAACCGCTGATCATGGGTTTCATTGACACCATGAGAGCCGAGGGCCACGCGGTCGAGTCGATCTGTCGGGTGCTGCGCGAGCAGGGCTGCCAGATCGTCGCGCGGACCTACCGTTCCTGGAAGCAGGTCAGCCGGCCGGTCGCGGCCAGGACCATGACCGACGCCCAGGTCGTCGACGCGGTGCGCGGCATCGCCTGGACCACCGACCAGCACGGCCGACGCAAGCTGACCCCGGAGGGTCTCTACGGGCGACGCAAGATGACGGCCTACCTACGGCGCACGGCGATGCCGGAGGCTTCTGCAGGCTCAGTGGACCGGGCGATGAGGACCCTGGGTCTGGTCGGGGTGCGCCGCGACAAAGGCACCCGCACCACGATCCCGGCCAAGGACGGGAACCGGGCCGGCGACCTGCTCGACCGCGACTTCACCGCCACAGCACCCAATCTCGTCTGGGTCACCGACTTCACGTATTCGGCTCAGCCGCTGATTATGTGCAGCTCGGCGGGGTGAGGTCGCCAACGCTCTGCGTGCTCTGGGTTCTGTGGGTTCACCCGCTCGCGGTCGCTGCACATAATCAGAGGTCTTGTAGGAAGGCGAGGAGTCGGTCGCCGGGTTTGAATCGCATCGGTGCGGGACTGGGATCGTCCAGGTGCTGCAGCACGGCTTCCTTGGCCGCGAGGTCGGCTTCGAGGTACTGATGCGTGACGGCCGGGCTGGAATGCCCGAGCCACAAGGCGATGGTCGCCAGATCCGTGCCCGACTGCAGTAGGTGCATGGCCGTGGAGTGCCGCAGCGTGTGCGGTGAGATGTGTTGGCCGCGCAACGACGAGCAGTCACGTTCGGCGACCGCCACCGCCCGATCGAGCCGGTCCCGCACTCCGGAACGAGACATCGGTGCGCCGGACCGATTCGGGAACACCGGCGCCTCGGGCGCGTCGTTGATCTTGCCCAGCCAGGCTCTCAGGCCGGTGGCGGTGTTCTTCCAGAGCGGGATGACCCGCTCCTTGCGGCCCTTGCCGTGCAGGTGCACGGCGGCTTGCCGGTCCAAGAGCACCTCGCGTACTCGCAGTGCGGTGATCTCCGAAACCCGGGCGCCGGTGTTGTAGGTGGTGGCGAGCATGACCGCGTCGCGCTGCCCACTCCAGGTACGGCGGTCCGGTGCCGCCAGGATCGCGGCGATCTGCTCGCGGGACAGATAGCCGAGCACGGGCCGGTCGAACCGTTTGGCCGGAATCGCCAACACGCGCCCAGTGACGGGTAGGGACGCAGGGTCACGGACCGCGGCATAGCGCATGAAGGAGTGGATCGCAGCAAGACGCGCATTGCGTGTCCGGACACTGTTGCCGCGCCCGGCCTCGAGGTGGTCGAGGAAGTCCAGCACGACCGGAGCGTCGAGATCGACCAACTGGAGCGCGGCGGCGGGCTTGCCGGTGCGCTGCTCGATGAAGCCGAACAACAACTCGAACGCGTCGCGGTAGCTTTCTACCGTGCGTGCGCTGGCGCCACGCTGGGCGACCAGGCGCCGCAGGAAGAAGTCCTGCACCAACTGTGCGAACCCGATCTGCGGCGCCCTCACGAGACACCTCCCGGTGCGTTCTCGGCGAAGGCTTCGAAGCGCGCAGCCACGATGCCCATCAGCTCCGGGACGGCCGAGAGATACCAGTAGAGGTCACGCACTTCGACGTGCCCCAGGTAGGTCGCCAAGACCGCAATGTTGGCGTCGACATTGACGCCTGCGGCGTGCCAGGTCTGGATGCGGCGAACCACCATCGTGTGTCGCAGATCGTGGTTATGCCGACGTCGGCATAACCACGATTATGCCGATGTTCGCGTTATGCCGACGTTTCCGCGAATGTCCTGCTCAGCGGGGTGAGGACCTCGAGATTGTCGGCATAACGCACAGCCCGTGTGGGGAGATCGTTGTCTTCTTCGACAAGGAGGCAACGATGCCAAGACCGGTAAGCAGAGTGAGTCAGGTGGTGGTGGCGGGGCCGTTGGTCCCGTTCATCGAGGCGTACCGCGAGGAGCTTCACCGACGTGGTTACACGCCGCTGACGGTGGTGAACCTGCTGCGGCAGGTGGCGCGGCTGAGTCGGTGGCTCGAAGATCGCGGACTCGGTGTGGAGCAGCTCGACGCCGAGCGGGCCGAGGAGTTCCTGGCCCTCCAACGGGCCGAAGGCAGACACCGCGCCCAGTGGTCGCGACCCGGGCTGTGGTGCTTGCTCGCGGTGTTGGAGGGGTTGGGCGTCTCGGAGCACGAGGGACGAGTGCCAGTGCGCTCGGCGTCCGAAGTGCTGCTGGGTTCCTTTGAGAGCTATCTGTTGAGCGAGCGTGCGCTTGCTGCTGGCACAGTGCGTGGCTACGTCGACCACGCCCGGCGGTTCCTCGATGGGCTGCCGCCGGGCACCACCCTGGGTGAGGTGACCGCGGCGCAGGTGACCACGGCGCTGCGACGGGTCGCGGACACGGTGTCGGTCTCGGCGGCCCAGAACTTCCGGGCAGGGTTGCGTGCCTTTCTCCGGTTCTGCTTCACCGAGGGGATCCTCATGGTCGATCTGTCTGGTGCAGCGCTGGCGGTGACCGGGCGGCGGCGGGAGTTTCTGCCCCGCGGGATCGAACCCGTTCAGGCTCGTGCGCTGCTTTCATCTTGTGATCGCCGGACAGCGATCGGGCGGCGCGACTACGCGGTGCTGGTCGTGCTGCTCCGTTTGGGACTGCGTGCCGGCGAGGTGGTCCGGTTGGGTCTGGATGACCTCGACTGGCGGGCCGGCGAGCTGGTCGTCCGCGGCAAGGGATCGCGCCTGGACCGGCTGCCCATGCCTTTCGAGGTGGGCGAGGCGGTCGCTGCCTATCTGCAACGCGGACGACCAAGAAGTCAGCGACGAGAGGTGTTCTTACGTGCCAGAGCACCGCTCGGGCCGATCGCTGTCGGCACCGTCGGATCGACCGTGCGTCGGGCATGCCGACGTGCCGGGATCGCCGAGATCGGCCCGCACCGGCTCCGTCACACGTTGGCCTGTCAGATGGTGAGCGCCGAAGTGCCCCTCGTCGAGATCGGCCAGGTGCTGCGACACAAGAGCCTGCAGTCAAGCGCGACCTATGCCCGGGTGGACCTGAACACGCTGCGCACGCTTGCTGCTGCCTGGCCCGGAGGCGCGAGATGAGCGCCCTTGGTCGACACGTCGCCGAGTATCTGGCGCTGCGCCGCTCGTTCGGCTTCAAGCTTGAGCGCGAGGAGCAGTTGCTCGCGCAGTTCGTGGCCTACAGCGAGGCTGCCGGCGAGGAACATCTCACCAGCGATCTTGCGATTGCCTGGGCGAAGCTGCCGGCCACGGCCTCTGCGAACCAGTGGGCGAAACGTCTGGGCGTGGTGCGCAGCTTCGCCGCCTATCTGGTGACAATCGACCCTGCCACCGAGGTGCCACCCTCGGGGATCTTCCCCACGAACCGGCGCAGACCCTCGCCCTACCTGTTCACCGAGTCCGACGTGGAGAGGATCCTGCAAGCCGCACGAGGCCTCCGCTCGCCGCTTCGCGCGGCCACGCACGAGACGTTGTTCGGCCTGCTCGCGGTGTCCGGCATGCGCATCGGTGAGGCGATCGGCCTCGCCTGCGGCGACGTCGACCTCGCCTCCGGCGTGATCACCATCCGACACGCGAAGTTCGACCGCACACGACTGGTGCCGCTGCACGAGAGCACCACGGCGGCGCTCTCCGCCTATGCAGCAACACGCGACCGACTGTGCCGGCACCAGCATCCAGACGTGTTCTTCTGCTCCAGCGTCGGCACGACCCTTGATCGCTCCGGTGTCGACAAGACCTTCCGCCAGATCACCACGGCGCTCGGACTTCGCACCGCGACGACACACCCGCGTGTGCACGATCTCCGCCATGGTTTTGCCGTCCGCACGCTCATCAACTGGCAGCGGCAAGGGGTGAACATCGACCGCCACCTCGCGACACTCTCGGGCTATCTCGGTCACGTCGCGCCGTCGGACACCTACTGGTACCTGTCGGCTGTTCCCGAACTGATGACACTCGCAGCCGATCGGCTCGACGCACGCTTCGGGAACCAGCGATGAGCGCCCTCGCAGCCCCGCTCGAGGCGTTCTTCACCGATCGGCTGGTCGGCCAACGCGCGGCGAGCCCAAACACGATCGCCGCATACGCGCTGACGTTCCGGCTGCTACTCGAGTTCACCTCGGCCCGTGGCCGCACCCCACCGAGCAAGCTCGACATCGCCCAACTCGACGCGCCGCTCGTCGCGGCGTTCCTCGACCACCTTGAGCACGAGAGAGGAAACACCGCGACCACGCGCAACGCCCGCCTCGCGGCGATCCACTCACTGTTCTCCTACCTGGCACTGCACCATCCCGAGCATGCCGGCACGATCAGCCGCGTCTTGTCGATCCCACCCAAGCGGACCGAGGTCAACCTCGTCACCTACCTCAACGAAGACGAGGCGACCGCGCTCCTCGCGGCCTGCGATCAGCGGCGTTGGACGGGCCGACGCGATCACACCATGTTCGCTCTCACCATCCAGACCGGGCTTCGGATCTCCGAGGTCGTCGGGCTCAACCGCGCCGACGTGACCCTGGGCCGCGGCGCCAACGTGCACACCTTCGGCAAGGGCAGGAAGGAGCGGCGCACCCCGCTCGTCCCGAGCACGGTCGAGATCCTCCAGGCCTTCCTTGCCGAGCGGGCCACAGCGCCGAACGAACCCCTCTTCGCCACGAGCACGGGAAAGCGCCTGAGCCGAGACGCCATCGAGCATCGCCTCGCCCACTACGTCGGACTGGCGCAGGCGACCTGCCCGTCACTCGCAGCGAAGCGGATCAGCATGCACACGCTGCGGCACACCGCGGCGATGCGCCTCCTGCTCGCAGGCAACGACGTCACCGTCATCGCGCTCTGGCTCGGACACGAGCAGCTCGCCACGACGAACATCTACCTGCACGCCGACATGAGCCACAAACAGGAAGCGATCGACCGCGTCACCCCGCTCCCCGCGAAACCGGGTCGCTACCGACCGCCGGACTCGCTCATCGCGTTCTTGGAGGCACTCTGATTATGCCGACAATCTCGAGGTCCTCACCCCGCTGAGCAGGACATTCGCGGAAACGTCGGCATAACGCGAACATCGGCATAATCGTGGATGCGGGGTGCTCGGGTGCGCCCTGTCGTGGTCCAGTCCAACTGCCGGCGCAACACGCTGAACGCGTGGTGCGCCGCGCTGTCGCTGATCTGGTCGCTGCGGTCGGTGCGAAAGAACGATGCGTTCTTGCCCGGCGGGCCGTAGTGACGTCGTCGGTCGCTCGCGTAGTCGACCAGTGGCAGCACTGCGGTGGGATGCAGCGGCACCAGCCTGGTGCGGCCGCGTTTACCGGCCCGGACGGTGAGCACGGCCTCGTCCAGGTCGACGTCGTCGTACTTCAGTGCCAGCGCCTCGCTGATCCGCAGCCCGGTGCAGGCGATCAGCCCGAACAAGGTGGCCTAGCAGTGTGGCCGCAACCCTCCGGCCGGGGCCAGCTCGACGGCTGCCTGCAGCAGGTCGCTGATCTCTGCCTCGGAGTAGATGTGTGGCGGTGTGCGATGACCGGTCGAACCCAGTAGTCCGGGTTCGGGCACCTCGGTGGCCCCGTCCATGGCGGCCAGGTGACGCAGGAGGCACGCACCATCGTCAACCGGCGAGCCGGATTGCACGGATCGGTCGAGGCCGTCTTCGTCGCCCAATCCAGGCTCGACTCGAGCCGGATCGGGCCTTCGTCCCCGCCCTGGTCCAAGTGCCGGCCGAACGCGCGGAGCGCACGCTCTTGGCTGGGCGAGTGGTAGCCCAGGCCACGACGCAGCGCGATGAACCCCTCCACGCGTGCTGTCACGACGCGGGTCGGCGAGTAGCACGGTCGCCCGGATCGGTCACGTTGACTTGCTCCTCAGCAAGCTCAGGCACCCGGAGCCGATACGCCCGCGCGGCATCATTCACCTGGCTTGCGAACGCGGAGGGCGGGTACAGCACCTACCCGCGGCCACCCCGCGGCGCACAATCGTCCGTACGGACGAAAATTGCACGGGGCTCGGCCGTAATCGGCGCACAATCGTCCGTACGGACGAAATTTACACGCGGCTCGGTCATCGTCGGCGCAGGATCGTCGGTACGGACGAATATGACACGGGCTGGGCTGGCACCGCCTCGACCGTCGAGACCACCGGCAAGAGCAGAGGCCGAGTACAACGCTCAACAACAACTCGACCAACCGGTCGAGACCAGACAACTGGGAGCCGATCAAACCCGCGACGATTCAGCGTGAACCGGTGTCCAAACAGCGCACTCTGCGTGATTGGGACGGGCCGCCCGGGTCACCGGGGGGGTGAGTCTGCCCTCGACCTGGTCTCGACAGGCTCGACAGCGGGGCCGGAGTGGTCTCGACAGACTCGCCCAGCCGGGGGACGCGAACGGCGTGTACTTCCGATGGCGCTCGACACACCCACAGATACGTCAGGAGAGCCACTTATTTCCCACTTATTCGCGCGGGCGGCGTGTCAGTCATCCTCACGGTGAGCCAGATCTTCGAGCACGTGGGCGACGTCGGCTGCGATCGCCGGCTTGGAGATGTAGAACTCCCGAGTGATCGCGGGGGAGGAGTGGCCGAGCTGCTGGGAGGCGGTCTCGGCGTCGACCCGCTCCGCGATCAGGGTCGCCACCGTCTTGCGGAACGTATGTGGGGTGACCCAGTCCAACCCGGTGTCCTTACGGATCTGCCGCCAGCGACGCTCCACGTTGTTGACCTGCTGCCAGGTGCCGTTCCTGGTGGAAAGACCGCATCATTCGGGTTCTCCTTTCTCGTTCTCTGCCGGCGCCGGACCACGGCGACGGCGAAGTCGGGCAGTACGACGGTCCTCACGCTCGCGTCCGACTTCGGACTGGCTTTCCGGTAGGTGCCCTCGCCAGGCTCGGTCTTGATCGTCCCGTTGATGGTGAGGTTCGGACGGGCGGCATGGAGTGCGAAGTCTGCCCAACGCAGTGCGAGGATCTCGCCGATCCGCGCTCCGGTCGCCAGCATCAGGTCGATGATGTCGGCCAAGTCGCTGGACGCCTTGGGTCCGGGCCGCTGTTGGCCGTCCACGCGCGAAGAGCCTTGCGGACGGCGTTGAGGGCCTCGAGCGTCAGTGACCGGGTCTCGGACTTCTCCCGGTGGATGCGTGACGTCTGCTGGACGGGGTTCACAACAAGTGCGTCCTGGCGGACGGCCGGGCCCAGCATCGCGCCCATCACCACCTTGGTCTTCCGTTGGCGGCTCGCGCTCGTCGCCCGGAGTCGGACGAGGAACAGATCGAGTCGACTGGTCGTCACCTCTCGAAGACGGAGGCCGCCCAGTTCAGGCGTGACACTTTGGTGAGCACACGCTCGTACTCGTTGATCGTCGTGGCTTCGATGCGGTCCTCGTCGCGCAGGTACTTGAGCCACAGGGCTGCGAGCGTCGCGATGGTGGTGTCTGCGGTGATCGCCCGTTGCGTCGGCGTCGCGCGGTCGACCAGTTTCTCCCGTGGAGCACGCTCTGCGGCGGCCTCAGTGGCGAGAGTCCGACTACCCGCAGTGGGCCGCTTGTATCGCGTAACGATACGCGATACATTGATGGCGTGATCGTCAGCTTCCGGCACAAGGGCCTGGAGCGGCTCTATCGCGATGGCTCGAAGAAGGGCGTCCAAGCGGCGCACGTTCCCAAGTTGCTGCGCATTCTCTCGGCGCTCGACGTCGCCCAGCTGCCCGATGACCTCGCGATCCCGTCGTTTCGGACCCATGTGCTGAAAGGCAACCTCGCCGGCCACTGGTCGATCTGGGTCAACGGCAACTGGCGGGTCACCTTCAGATTCATCGACGGCGACGTCGAACTCGTCGACTATCAGGACTACCACTAAGAAGGAGACAGCGATGATGAAGAACCCGACCCACCCCGGCGAGCTCATCCGCGAGGACGTGCTCGCCGAGCTCAGCCTCAGTGTGAGCGAGGCAGCTACCCGGCTCGGCGTCTCCAGGGTCGCCTTGAGCCGCGTGCTCCACGGCCATGCTCGCGTCAGCCCCAACCTCGCCGTACGCCTCGAAGAGGCAGGTGTCGGAACGGCCCGTTCCTGGCTGGCGATGCAGTCGGCCCACGACCTGGCGGCCGAGCGTGCTGCCGGAGTCCCCACGGTGCGCAAGCTCGACACCGTCGCCTGACGGGTACCCGCATGCAAGCAGTAGGCACGAGACGATCCAAACGGCCAGGGCCAACGTGACGCAGGGCGTGAACGCATGGCGGTCGAACGCCAGGGACAGACGGATCTGCGAGGAAGGAGAGCTGTGATGACTGAGCTGAAGCATCTCCTCGAGACCGAGGGCGCAGCGGCCGAAGCGGCCGAAGCCGACCAGGAGTCGCCCCTCCGTGCAGACGTGAAGGTGACCAGAGGGCACGACCGCGCCAACACCCTGCAGATCCGCCTCCAAGAGGATGAACTTGGAGAGCTCGTCGCCCTGGCTGCAGACCGTGGCCTTCCAGTCTCGACCGTGGCGCGACAGCTGCTGCAGTCGCTGGCGCCGGCCGACGACCTCAAGAGCGCCCTGGACCGACTCGAGCGCGACGTCTCCACGGTGCGTCGGAAGGCGCTCAGCGCCTGACCGGTCGGTGGGTGGCGATCACCTTGGCGAGGAGCGGATCGCCGTTGTCCTGTCGCGACCGAGTTTGATGTGGGGTGATCTCTTAGCCAGAGGTCGCAGGTTCAAATCCTGTCAACCAGAACACTGTGATGTCTCAGGACATCGCGGACGGCCGAACCCAATAGTTGTGGGTTCGGCCGTCCTTTGTTTAGCGGGTGGGGCCGGGTGGTCGGCCGGTTCCTTGGTAGCGCTGGGATGTGTCGAGGACCAGCTCGCGGAGGAGTTCCCCGGTGGCGGCGTCGATGATGCGGATGTCGAGGTCTTGGACCAGGACGATGACGCGGGTTCGGGCGTGGGTTCGTCCGATGCCGATGGAGTAGAGCTGGCCGCCGTGGCGCAGGGTGATCTTGCCGGACTTGTCGACCCGGTCGTGGCGGATCCGGTCGTGAGTGTCATCGGTGCGGTCGCCGGGTGTGGCCTTGGGTCGGCTGGTGTAGATCGTGGCCGGTGTGGCTCGATGGTCCAGGGACCTGTGCGGCCGTCTCTGGTTGTACTCCTCGGCGAAGGTGTCCAGCAGGATCTGGAGGTCGGCGATGGTGGCGGGCTGGTCGGGTGGGGTGCGCAGCCACTTCTTCATGGTCTGCTGGAATCGTTCGACCTTGCCCTGGGTCTGGGGGTGCCAGGGGCGGCCGTTCTTCTGGTCCACACCCAGTCGGCGGAGCTCGGTCTCCAACTGGTTGCGACCTCCCTTGCCGCCGGCCAGGCGGGTGGTGAACACCATCCCGTTGTCGGTGAGCGTGGAGGCCGGGATCCCGTGTGTGGCAACGGTTCTGCGGAACTCGGTGAGCACGATCGAGCCGGTGACCCGGTGGTGGGCGGTGATCTGCAGGGCGAATCGGGAGCAGTCGTCGAGCCAGGTCAGGATCTCGGTGTCAGAGCCGGGTCGGCCGTCGGGTCGGGTGAGTTGGTAGTGGGTGAAGTCGGCCTGCCAGCACTCGTTGGGCATCGAGGCCTCGAAGCGGATGTAGGACGACTTCGGGCGCTTCTTCGGCTCCGGCGTGACCATGCCGCGGGCGGTCAGGTGTCGGGCCACGGTGGCCCGCGACACGGTGATGCCATGGTGGTGGGCCAGGTGCCAGGCGATGGTGTCCGGGCCGGCGTCCAGGCCCTGGTCGGCCAGTTCCTTGCGGAGCCGCACGATGAGGTCCACGACCTGAGGTGGGGTCGCATTCGGGTTCGAGGCGGGCCGTCGGGAGCGGGGCTCGAAGACGGCGTCTGCCTCGCGGCGGTAGCGGGCCAGGAGTTCGTAGAGCCACGAGGTTGAGACTCCGTAGGTCGCGGCGACTTCACGGACAGGACGGTTCTCGACCACCATCGCGGTGATCAGCAATCGGTTAGATGTCATGCCCGCACGCTCAGCGCGCGCGACAACTCATTCCGGGATCTCTGGAGACATCAGCCCGGCATGTCGTGAGACACCTGTCCGGGATGTCCTGAGCCAGGACACTGTCAACCAGAACACTGTCAACCAGAACACTGTCAACCAGAACACTGTCAGCCCGACACTGTCAGCCAGACACTGCCCCCGCTACGAATTTCAGGCTCGGAGGTCACGGATCTCCGAGCCTGAAAGCGCTTGAGACTTGATCCAGTGTCCAAAAACTGACGGGCTACGGACCGCGCACTCTCGGTCCGACCCTCACGCTGGGACCCCGGAGTTGGACCCGCGATGGGTCCTTGCTGCAGTTCCGCCATGACTGAACTGAGCGCAACCGGCGCCACCGCACTGGCCACCTCCTGGGAGTTGGCCCTCCGAGCCGAGCGCAAGAGCCCCCAGACCATCAAGCTCTACAGCGACGGCGTCCAGCGCCACCTGGCATGGTGCTCCGAACGAGATGACGATCCGATGAGCCGAACCTCGCTCAACCTGTGGGTCGCCGGTCTGCTCGATGCAGGTGCGGCTCCTGCAGCCGCCAGGGTCAGACAACTGGCGGTACGCCGGTTCGCCTCCTGGCTGATCGTTGTTGGCCTACTGCACGCAGACCCCTTCCTGGGAGTGAAAGCGCCCAAGCTCGATCAGCCTGTCGTCGAGCCACTGACTGAGGGCGAGCTCCGAGCGCTCATCGCGGCGTGCGCCGCTCCCGACGACGACCGGCCGACCCAGCGCCTCCGTCATCGCCGAGACGAGGCAATCATCCGGCTCATGCTCGAGACTGCCATCCGAGCGGGCGAGGTCGTCGCACTTGAGACTGGCGACCTCGATCTGACCAACGGCCTGGTCACCGTCCGCCGCGGCAAAGGCAGAGTCGTCCCGATCGGACCAGCGGCCACCCTGGCGCTCACCCGGTACCTCTCGCTCCGGCGTCGGCACCCTTTCGCCGAGTCAGCGGACCTCTGGCTGGGTGATCAAGGAGAGCGCTTCGGCTATGACGGCGTGGGCCGGGCACTTCGCCGGCGTGCCCGGATTGCTGGCATCGAGGAATTTCGCCCTCACAGGCTCCGGCACACCGCTGCCCACCGATGGCTCGCCATGGGCGGATCCGAATCGGGACTGATGGCCATCGCCGGCTGGACCGCACGGACATGCTCGTCCGCTACACCAGAGCCCGGGCATCAGAGCGGGCCGCCCAAGAGGCCCCGGAGCAGACCTGATAAGATTATCTTATGACCCTGCTGGCTGAGTATCACGGCGCCCGGCGCGACGAGGACATTGCGCGGCTCCGTCGCGTACTCGCATTGCGCGCCATGGGGGCCTCCGGGATGAGACAGCGCCAGATCGCCCAGGCGCTGGGCATCACCCAGCCGGCCGTCAGCCAGCAGCTCAAGTTCGCTCCCGAGCTCGACGACGTGCACCCCGAAGTCCTGTTGAAGGCGGCCGTGCCGGTCCTCAAGGCGCTGGCGACAGAGCGCGCCTACACGCGACTTGCCGTCTTCGGATCGGTGGCTCGGCACCAGGCTCGTCAGGACTCCGACATCGACCTGCTGGTCGAAGCTCCCGAGGGCACCTCGTCGTTCGGCTTCATCCGCTTCAAGCAACTCATCGAGCAGGTCCTCGGTCGCGAGATCGACCTGGTGTCGTACGGCGGCCTGAAGCCGAAGCTGGATGACGACATCCGGCGCGAGGCGGTGCCGCTCTGATGGACCGCAAGGCTGCCAAGGAGCTGCTTCACATCAAGGGCTGGCTCGATCGGGTTGACGAGATCGTCGAGCGGGGCAAGGACGCCTACCTCGCAGACGACCTCCTCCAGGAAGCCGGCGACTCCCTGATGATGAAACTCGGCGAGGCGGCAAACCGGCTCTCAAGGCTCGGGGTGCTGGCACCGGACGGAGTCGAGTGGGCCCTAGCGGTGGCGAATCGCAACTTCCTCATCCACCAGTACGACGAGCTCAACCGCGATCTGACCTGGCAAACACTGTCGGTGGACCTGCCCGCGTGGAACGAGTCGCTCCAGAAACTGTTCGAGGCCGCTGCGGCGTCGATTGAAGAAGGATCCGGCTGAGGTTGATCAGCTAAGGCTTCGAGAAGTAACCGAGCATCGGCGACGAGGGATTTCGACCAGTGTCCATCTACTGTCGCGATACACCCGGTGCTTGTCGGTACCACTCGGGTAGTCTGAGGTTCGGAAGCGAGGGCGAATCCCTCACCACACCGAGGCATTCGGTAGCTTTCGACTCTTGTCAGTAGCAAGTCGCGATGCCCCTGGTGACGCCCAGAGGCTTCCGGTTCAAATCCTGCCCCCGGCTATCAGGTCCGACTCCTCACCTGCGCAAAACACAGCAAGGGGCCGGGAGCCAGTTGAGCGGCGTGGCCGAGAACGGCCGGAAACGCGTTGACTGGGGCTTCATGTGCCCGCGGGCCCAGCACCATCGGCGGGTGGGTTCTCTTCGACGAGGACCCCAAGGGCGGCGGGGGCGTCCTCCCGGCGGGCCTGCGGTCCGGCCGAGGATGCGGTCCAGCGCCCGGTCGATGCCGCGACCTCATGCTCGAGTTGTCGCCTCCGCAGGCGGGCGATCCACAGCCTGCGCCAGAAGGTCCTCGGGTTGGCGTCCAACCCACGATGACCACGGTGCCGTCGCCATCGGGCCGCAAAACCCAAGTCCACAGCGCCTACGACGGGGTTCCCGTCTCGGTGCCAAGCTCGGTTCCCGTCTCGGTGACAAGCTCGAACACCGCGCCGGGGTCGGCGCCGACGTGGCGGGTGGCGACGCCTTCGAAGTGATCCATCTATCTCACCTCCAGCTGTTGCGGCCGAGGAAGTGGTCGCGGAAGGCCTGGGCTCCGAAGCACCCGCCAGAGAATCCGCGGCGCGAATAGGGCGGTGGACGGCTTCACCATCCCGGTGACCTCGAACAGGGTCTGGCACACGAGCGTGTCCTTGGTAGCCGTGCGCTGCACCGCGCCGACGTATCGGTTGACCAGGTCCGTGCCGCGCGGCCTGTCTCCCTCGACCTGCGGGTAGGCGAAGTCCCCCGCCCGCCGCCACCTGCCAGGGCTCGTCGATGATCTTGGCGGCACGCCGGTAGAAGCGCCGGGGGAGGCCGTCGAGGCCAGCGTCGAGGCAGGCGCCGAGCTCCATCGACTCCAGAGCGCTCACCGTCATCCCCTGGGCGTAGAGCGGGTTGAACGAACAGAGGGCGTCGCCGATCACGACGAAGCCTTCGGGTTGGCTGGGCATCTTCTCGTAGCGCCGTCTCAGATTCGCCGGGAACTTGTGCGTACTGAAGCCCCCGAGCGGCTCGAGCCGGGTGATCAGGTCGTAGATGTCTGGCGCCGGCAGGCCCTTCGCGAAGGCGAGGAATCCTTCCTCATCGTCGGGGGCGTGGTCGCCGAGCCAGCCGCCCAGGGTGAGGAGCCACCGGTTCCCCTCGACCGCGACCATCACGCCGGCCCGGGTCTCGTGCGGCGGCGTCGGCTGGATGATGATGAAGGTGTCACCGGCGAGGTCCTCTTCGGTACGTCGGTACAGCCGCGTCGTGTAGCCGACCCCGATCGTGATCCTCTCCTCCTCCGGTCGGCCGAACCCCAACTGCTCCAGCCAGGCCGGGGCGTGGGAGCCGCGGCCGCCGGCGTCCACCACGAGGTCGGCGCGGAGCGCCTCCGGCGCACCACCGGATGTCGGTGTCGTCAGGACCCCGGTAACTCTGCTCTCGCCGCCCGGTGAGGTCGTGAGAAGCTCGGTCGCGGCACGGCCGGAAACCACGGCGACGTTCGACAGCGCCGCAACGCGCATCCGGACGTGGTGCTCCAGGAACGGGCGGGTCATGCTCAGGTCGTGGTAGTCGCCCGCGAACCGAGGCAGGTGGCCACCCAAGTACCAGGCCCCGTCGTCGGTGCCGCATCGAGCCGCGCCGCCAGCCGCCAACTCGTCGGCTAACCCGGGGAACTGCTGGTCGAGGACCTGCAGGCCGCGCTGGATCAGCATGTGCAGGTGGCGGCCCTGCGGGACGCCCTTGCGGTACTCCGCCTCCTGCGGGAGCGAGTCGCGGTCGAGGACGGTCACCTGGTCGAACCAATCGCTCAGCACCCGCGCGGCGAGCAACCCGCCGATGCTCGCGCCGATCACGACGGCGTGCGCACCGACCTTGGTGGCGGTCTCGGCGCCGTGCCGACGGTTCATGATGAGCTCCCGACCGGCTTGGTGGTGACGAAGATGGAGTCGAAGGGATCGCCGGGTGCCGCGTGTACGGCGACCTCGCCGAACCCGATCTCGGTGAGCATGGCTCGCGCGCGCTGCTCGCCCCACGCCGTCCCGAGCCCGGTGCCGCCCTCCGCGAGCGACACGGTCATGCAGTGCAGGGTGCTGATCCCGTAGATCCAGGGTGCGATCGGGTTGGCGATGTTGTCCTCGAGGTTGCTCGATGCCGCCGGCTCGACCATCACGTAGGTGCCGCCCGGCACCAGCGCCTCGTGGATCCGCCGAAGCGCGCCCTCCGGATC
>Ga0209587_1000095_pt1 | contig 41210 bp, 37 predicted proteins | sample NGEPerD_2_FD_184512 | JGI IMG/M metagenome (GOLD analysis project Ga0209587, IMG submission 184512) | Arctic peat soil microbial communities from the Barrow Environmental Observatory site, Barrow, Alaska, USA - NGEE PermafrostL1-D... | ecosystem: Environmental > Terrestrial > Soil > Wetlands >...
GGCCGTAGGGGTCGACCGCCGAGGTTGCGGTCGACCCCTACGGCCCAGCCAGCCTCGAGTACACCGCTCCCCGTGGCTTTGCTCGGATGTGGACCGCCGCGCTGGCCCACTGTCAGCAGCGATTCGAGGGCACCGGTCACCTGTACAAGGACGAGAACTCCGGCGGGCTGGGCTGCTTCACCCCGGACAGCTTCCCCGTTTTCGACACCTTCCGGCAGAACGCGTACGTCGTCGCGGACTCCAACCACGGCTACAAGATGATCGGTGTCGGCGAGCTCGTGGCCCGTGAGCTGGTCGGCGACGAACAGGAGCTCCTCGCTCCCTTCCGCTTCGCCCGCTACCTGCGCGGCGAGCTGCACCCCACCAGCAGCTCGCCCTTCCCGTGGAGCTGACGCCGATCCGGAACCGACCCAGACCAGTCCATCCAGCCTCGAGCAGACAGGAACGAGATCCCATGCGCATCCCATACGACGTCCCGAAGATCCACATGTACAGCCGCATCCGCAAGTCTCCGTACTTCTATGCCTCCGAACGGCACGGTGTGCAGTCCTACACGGTGTGCAACCGGATGTACCACCCGCGGCACTACGACGACATGATCGCCGAGTACTGGAAGCTGGTGCGTGATGTCACCCTGTGGGACGTCGGGGTGGAGCGCCAGGTGGAGATCGCCGGCCCCGACGCGTTGACGCTGGCCAACATGCTCACCCCCCGCGACCTGACCAAGTGCGCGGTCGGTCAGAACAAGTTCCTCCTCAACACCGACGACGACGGCGGGGTCATCAACAACCCGGTGCTGCTGCGCCTGGCCGAGGACTGCTTCTGGTTCTCCGTTGCCGACGGCGACGTGCTGCTGTGGGCCAAGGGCGTCGCCAGCCAGTTGGGGCTTGACGTACGAGTCAGCGAACCCGACGTGGCGCCCGTCCAGATCCAGGGCCCGAAGTCCCAGGCCCTGATGCGCGACCTGTTCGGGGAGCGGGTCCTCGATCTCAAGTACTACTGGAGCAGCGAGTTCGAGCTCGACGGCATGAACGTCGTCGTGGGTCGGACCGGCTACACCGGTGAGATCGGCTACGAGATCTACCTGCGCAACGCGAGCCGGGACGGAACCAGGCTGTGGGACATCCTCCTGGAGGCCGGCCAGCCGCACGACCTAGCCGTGATCGGGCCCTGTCAGATCCGCCGCGTGGAGGCGGGGATCCTCAGCTACGGCTCAGACATCGCGCTGGACAACAACGCCTACAGCGACTACGCGTTTCTCAACCCGTACGAGATCGGCCTGGGCTGGACCGTGGACCTCGACCAGGAAGCCGACTTCGTCGGGAAGCAGGCGCTGGCGCGGATCGCCGAAGATGGGATCGACCGATTGGTGGTCGGCGTCGAGATCGGTGGCGACCCGCTCATCGGCTACCTCGACGACTACCTCCCGGTCACCGATGGCACCAACCAGATCGGGCAGGTGTCATCTGCTTTCTGGTCCCCCCGGCTGGAGAAGAACATCGGCTTCGCCCTCGTCCCGGTCGAACAGAGCGAGAACGGCACGAAGCTGGCCGTGCACACGGCGGCTCGGGGCGAGATCGACGCCGTGGTGGTCCCCCGGCCGTTCGTCGATCCGAAGAAGGAGACACCGAAGGGCCTGGTCGCGTCGGGGGTCGCCCAGTGACGGAGTCGAACAGCACAGTGACGGAGTCGAACAGCACAGTGACGGAGTCGAACAGCACAGGGACGGAGTCGGCCACTACCCGTCCCGGGCTGCTCGAACGGCTCGACGCGGGCCCTGTCCTGTGCGCCGAGGGCTATCTCTTCGAGCTTGAGCGGCGCGGCTACCTCCAGGCCGGCGCGTTCGTGCCCGAGGTGGTGCTCGACCATCCCGAGCAGGTCACCGCACTGCACCGCGACTTCGTCCATGCCGGGTCCGACGTCGTCGAGGCGCTCACCTACTACGCGCATCGGGAGAAGCTGCGCGCGGTCGGCAAGGACGGTCTGCTCGAGGAGATGAACCGGCAGTCGCTGGCGCTCGCGCGCGAGGTGGCCGAGGAGTCCGGCACGATGTTGGCGGGGAACGTCTGCAACACCAACCTGTACGACCCGGAAAACCCCGAGTCCCAGGTGCGGACGCGGGAGATGTTCGAGGAGCAGGTCGGGTGGGCGGCGGAGGCAGCCGTCGACTACGTCATCGGCGAGACGTTCCGCTACGCGGGTGAGGCCCGGATCGCTCTCGACGTCATCTGCCAGTTCGGCCTGCCCGCGGTGATCACCCTCGCCGTCGGCCAACAGCCCGACACGCGAGAGGGTCAGTCCCTGCCGGACGCCTTCCGACGGCTGGCGGACGACGGCGCCACCGTCGTCGGACTCAACTGCATCCGCGGACCGGCCACGATGCTGCCACTCCTGGCGGCGGTCACCGCCGCAGTCGACGTGCCGGTCGCCGCGCTACCGGTCCCGTACCGCACCGACGCAGACCAGCCCACGTTCCAGTCGCTGCGGGAGCCGGACGACGCCCTGCTCCCTGAGGGCAGGCCGTTCCCCACGGCTCTGGACCCGTTCACCTGCAACCGCTACGAGATCGCCGACTTCGCGCTCAAGGCGCAGGCTGCCGGTGTGCGCTACCTCGGCCTGTGCTGCGGTGCGGCTCCCCACCACGTGCGGAGCATGGCGGAGGCGCTCGGGCGCACACCCGAGGCCAGCCGGTACTCCGACGACATGTCCAAGCACGCCTTCTTCGGCACCGCTCCAGGTCTCCAGAGCCACAACCGTGAGTACCGTGAGCGTCTCTAGGAACGGTGCCTCGACGGCTCCAGCGACCCCGCCGGGCCCAGCATCGGCCGGCAGCCCGAAGGACCTGCAGCAGCGGGCACTGGCCGGGTTGCTGCTCCGGCCGCGGTACGAGGTGCTGCCTCTCGCCGGGACGGCGGAGCAGGTCGAGCAGCACGTTCCGACAGCACTGCCGGTGACGGTGACGGCGTCGCCGCGACGAGGCCTGGAACCAACGCTGGCGTTGGCGGAGGTCCTCGCGCGCCACGGGTTCAACGCCGTTCCACACCTGGCCGCGCGCCTGGTGTACGACGAGTCGCACCTCGCCGAGATCCTCAGCCGTCTCGACGAGGTCGGCGTCCAGGACGTGTTCGTGGTGACCGGAGATGGCGATACGCCCGTGGGTGACTTCGCGGACTCGCTCCAGCTGGTGACCGCTCTCGAGCGAAAGCGTCGGTCCGGCTCCAGTCGTTCCCTGAACTCCGTGGGCATCACGGGATATCCCGAGGGGCACCCGACCGTCACGGACATCGAGCTGTCCCGGGCCCTGCTCGCCAAGCAGCCGCTGAGCAGCTACGTCGTCACACAGATGTGCTTCGACCCCACAGCGGTCCGACGATGGGTCGAGCATGTCCGCGCACTCGGCCTCCGACTGCCGGTCCATGCAGGTGTCGCCGGGGTGGTGGACCGGCTCAAGCTCCTGCGAGTCGCCACCCGGATCGGCGTCGGAACCTCCCTGCAGTTCCTACGCAAGCACCACGGCGGCGCGAAGCTGCTACGGCCGGGTGGCTACCGTCCGGACGAGCTGGTGTCCGAGCTGGCCACAGGCGTCGTGCACGAGAACCAAGGGGTCGCCGGCCTGCACGTGTACACGCTCGGCGACGTGGCAGCGACCGAGCGCTGGCGCCGGGAGCTCCTCGACCGGCTGACCGACGGGCGGCACGGACGTGGGTGAGCCCCGCCGCCGTTCCGGAGGGCATGGGTCCGCGCGCTACTCCGGTCTCGCCTTGCTGCGTCATGGGGTCGTCGGCCGCTCCTGGCCGCCCGCGTGGCGCACGCACGACCTCAGACACGGGTATCAGGTCGTCATCGTCGGCGGCGGCGTCCACGGACTGGCCACCGCCTACTACCTCGCCCGCAACCACGGCATCACCGACGTGGCCGTACTCGACAAGGGCTATCTCGGCGGCGGCGGGTCCGGGCGCAACACGGCAATCCTGCGGTCGAACTACCTGACTCCCGAGGGCGTGCGCTTCTACGACCGGTCCCTTGGGCTCTACCGAGGGTTGGCTTCGGACCTGAACTTCAACGTCATGTTCTCCCGCCGGGGGCACCTCACACTCGCGCACAGTGACGCCGCACTGCGGACCATGCGCTGGCGCGCAGAGGTCAACAAGGTGAGAGGAGTCGACTCCGACGTGATCGGGCCGGAGGAGGTGAAGCGGCTCGTCCCGGCGATGGACACCACCGATCGGGTTCGTTACCCGATCCTCGGGGCGCTCTACCACCCGCCCGGCGGCATCGTCCGCCACGACGCGGTGGTCTGGGGATACGCACGCGCTGCGGACAGCCTCGGAGTCCATCTGCACCAGGACACCGAGGTGACCGGGATCGACGTGATGGCCGGGCGGGTGACGGGGGTGCGCACGAACCGCGGCGACATCGCCGCCCCTATCGTCGTCAACGCCACCGCCGGATGGGCGACCCTCGTCGCCGACATGGCGGGGGTGCGGCTCCCCGTCCAGACCTTCCCCCTACAAGCCGCCGTCACCGAGCCCGTCAAGCCGTTCCTTCGCCCGGTGGTCGTCTCCGGGAGCCTGCACGTGTACGTGAGCCAGACCGCCCGGGGAGAGCTGGTCTTCGGGGCGAGCGTGGACCCCTTCGCGGCGTACTCCACACGCGGGTCCCTCGAGTTCACCGAGGGCCTCGCCGGTCACGTCCTCCAGCTCATGCCCTCGCTGGCGAAGCTTCGCCTGCTGCGCCAATGGGCCGGGCTCTGCGACATGACCCCGGACTACGCACCGCTCATGGGACACACGGACGTGGAGGGCTTCCTCGTCGACGTCGGCTGGGGGACCTACGGGTTCAAGGCCGGACCCGTGGCGGGCGAGGCGATGGCCGAGTGCATCGCCACCGGTCGCACGCCCCAGATCATCTCCTCGTTCGGGCTCGACCGATTCGCCCGGGGTCGTCTGGTCGGCGAGAAGGGCGCTGCGGCGGTCGGTCACTGATGATCCTTCTTCCCTGTCCCTGGTGCGGCCCGCGTGACACCGAGGAGTTCGGCTACGTCGGCGAGATCGATGCGCGACCGGACCCGCGGACCACGACCCCGACCGAGTGGCGCGCGTACCTCTACCTGCGACGCAACATCGCCGGCTGGACGCGGGAGCGCTGGTACCACCGGATGGGCTGCCGTCGCTACCTGGTTCTGGAGCGCGACACCACCACCAACGAGGTCCGCGCGCCGCGCTCCCCGGCAGTACGGCGCGCACCGTGACGCGCCGTTCCCGGCGACCGCGGTGGCGACACGACGGCTCAGCGACCATGTCCATGCGGCTCGGTTCCCAGCCCGGCGAGGTGATCGACCGAGCGGGGCGGTTCACCTTCGGCTGGAACGGCCGGACCTATCCGGCGTACCGCGGCGACACGATCGCCTCGGCGCTGGCAGCCTGCGGCGTGCGGGTGTTCTCGCGCAGCTTCAAGTACCACCGGCCACGCGGCCTGCTCACCGCGAGCCACGTCGATCCCGGCTGCTTCCTGCAGGTCGGCGACGAGCCGAACGTCCGCGGCGCCCACCGCCTCGTGACCCCTGGCATGGACGTGCGCTCTCAGGACACCTGGCCCACCCTCGCCGTCGACGTCAAGGCGGTGAACGAGCTGGCGCGCAGAGCGCTACCGGCCGGCTTCTACTACAAGACGTTCATGAGCCCCGGCTGGCTCTGGCCGACCTACGAACGCGTGCTGGAGCGGTTCGCGCACGGCGGCGTGGTAGCGGCCGATCCGGCGCACGACGGAGGCGACCGCTACGACAAGCGCCACGTCCACCCCGACGTCCTCGTCGCGGGCGGGGGGCCGGCCGGGATGGCGGCTGCGGTCGCCGCGGCGCGCGCAGGGTCCGCGGTGCTTCTGGTGGAGGAGGAGCAGGAGCTGGGTGGCCACCTCCGCTGGGGATCTTCCGCAGACTTGTCGGCCTTGGGAAAGATGCGGGGACTGGTCGACGCGACGCCGGGCATCGAGGTGCTCACCGACGCGGTGGTGCTGGGCCGCTACGACGGCAACTGGGTGTCGGTCCTGCAGCGCGGGCTACCGGACATCGAGGAACGGCTGGTGAAGGCGCGCGCGAGAACCCTCGTCGTGGCATCGGGACTGATCGAGCGTCCGTACGTGTTCGCCGGCAACGACGTCCCCGGCGTGCTGCTGTCCACTGCGGTCCGGCGGTTGGTCAACCTCTATGCCGTGAAGCCAGGCGAGCGAGCCGTCGTGCTCACCGCGAACGCCGACGGGGAGGCTGCGGCGGCCGACCTCGAGCGGGTGGGCGTCGACGTGCTGCACGTGGTGGACGCCCGGCGGGGCGGCGACCTCGTCCGGGTGCACGGCCGTGGCCGCGTCCAGGCGGTGGAGCTGGGTGATGGCCAGGAAGTCGACTGCGACCTGGTGGTGACGGCCACCGGCTGGACCGCCGCGGTGTCGCTGCTGACGATGGCGGGGGACTTGCCGCGCTACGACCCTGCCACCGCCCGGTTCCGACCGAACGTCTCCCGGCTGTCGGCGGACGTGATGGCTACGGGGGGCGTCCTGGGGGACGGGTCCCTCGACGAGCTGGTGGCACACGCCGACGCCACCGGGCGAGAGGCGGCCAGGCGTGCTGCGGACGTGGCTCGTCGCTCGGCGACACCCAGGATGGCCTCCGCGGAGCTCATCCCCGGTGACCCGGCACCGACCAGCGACGTGCCCACGCTTCGCGCCGACCCGCACCCGGAGCTGTTCCGCGGCCGCACCCACGGCATCGTCGACTTCTCCGAGGACGTGTCGTCAAAGGACCTGTTCACGGCCGTCGAGGAGGGCTACCGCAGCGCCGAGCTCGCGAAGAGGTACACGACGGCGACCATGGGTCCCACACAGGGCAAGCTCGAGACGGTCAACGTGGTCGCAATCCTCGCCGAGGCCACCGGGCGGACGATCGCGGAGACGGGCACCACTACCTGGCGACCGCCCTACGCGCCCGTCACGCTCGGCGCCCTCGCGGGGAGGCCTCGCGAGCCGAGACGACTCTCGCCCATGCAGTCCTGGCACGAGCGCCATGGCGCCGTACCCCTGGTCGCGGGCGCGTGGGTCCGTCCGGACCACTACGGGGATCCAGCGGGAGAGGTGGGCACAGTTCGAGATGGCGTCGGCGTCATCGACGTCACCCCGATCGGAAAGCTCGACCTACGCGGCCCCGACGTCGCCCGGCTGCTGAACCTGGTGTACGTGAACAAGTGGTCGAAGCTGGAGGTGGGCCGGGTCCGGTACGGCGTCATGTGCGGCGAGGACGGCGTGGTGCTCGACGACGGTGTGACGGGGCGGCTCGGGGAGGATCACTATCTGATGAGCACGACCTCGTCAGGGGCGGCCGGTGTCTGGGAGTGGCTTGAGAGCTGGCTGCAGACCGAGCACCCGGAGTGGCGGGTGCACGTGACGCCCGTGACGACGTCATACGCGAGCATCAACGTCGCCGGGCCCGACTCCCGCGAGCTGCTGAGGCGAGTCGTCGACGACGTGGACATCGAGCCCGAGGCGTTTCCGTACATGCACGTGCGCACGGGTCGAGTCGCAGGAGTGGGCGGCTGCGTGCTCTGGCGGATCGGCTTCACCGGGGAGCAGAGCTTCGAGCTGCACGTGCCGGCGGGCTACGGTCTGCACGCCTGGGAGACCCTGCTCGAGAAGGGCCGCGACCTCGGCGTACGCCCGTTCGGGGTGGAGGCGCAGCGGATCCTGCGGCTCGAGAAGGGGCACATGATCGTCGGCCAGGACACCGACGGGCTGACTCAGGCGTACGCCGCGGGGCTCGACGGCCTCGTCAAGCTCGACAAGGACGACTTCGCCGGCCTGCCGGAGCTGGCCTGGCAGCGGGAGCTGCGTGCCGGCACCCGGCTCGTCGGCCTGCGTACGACGCGGGGATCGCTCGTCCTCGCGGAGGGAAGCCAGCTTGTCGACGACGGCGGACGAATCTGCGGTCGGGTGACCTCCAGCAGGCTGTCTCCGACGCTGGGTCGCTCCGTCTGTCTGGCCCAGGTGGATGCGTGGCTCGCCGAGCCGGGCAACGAGGTGACGGTCCGGCTGGTCGACGGTGGGACAGCCACCGCCGTCGTGGCCGCGCACCTCGCCCAGATCGACCCCGAGGGGTTGAGGCTGCGTGACTGACAACTCGCCCGTCGCCAGGAGCCCGATCGCACCCGCGCCGCCCGAGGCACTGGTCGCCGGGTGGGTGGTGAGCGGGCGTCGCAGCACCGCCCTGCTGACGCTGACCGACCAGACCCCGCTGGCCAAGGTGACAGTCAGGGCATCCTGGGACGGCGCCATGGCCGAAGTCCTGGGTGTGCGCATCGGGCGTGCAGCATGGCGGTCCTGGGACCTGGAGGGGTCGGGCTCGGATGTGCTGCTGACCGGGTCGGGGCCGGGCGAGTGGCTGGTTCTGGCCACTCCGGGAGAGCAGGCCCGGATCACCGCCCGGCTCGAACAGCTGGCAGCCCGTGTGGACGAGCTCGTCACGGTCGTCGACGTGACCCATGGTCGCGCCCTGGTTCGTCTCACCGGCGCGAGATCGCCTGACCTGCTGGCCAAGGAGTGCGGAGTCGACCTGTCCGCGGCGACCTGCCCGGACGGAAGTGCCTTCCGGTCCGCAGTGGCGCACGTCGCCACCGACCTCGTCCGCGCCGACCGGAATGGGACGAGGTCCTACCTGCTTCACTGCGAACGCTCGTCCGGGCAGTACCTGTTCGACTCGCTGCTCGACGCGGGCGCTGCGTTCGGGGCCGAAGCGGATGGCTTTATGCATGCGGGAAGCTAGCGGAAGGGAGAACACCATGTCGTCGACCAACTCAATGGGCAACTCAATGGGCAACCTCGAGATCGCACGCAGTGCTGCCCTCAAGCCGATTGAGGACATCGCGAACGAGATGGGCCTGGGCAGCCACCTGCTCGAGCCTTACGGCCGGGACGTGATGAAGGTCAGCCTCGACGCGATCGAGGAGCTGCTCGACCGCCCGCGTGCCAAGTACGTGGTCGTCACCGCTATCACGCCCACGCCGCTGGGCGAGGGAAAGACCACGACCACGGTCGGTCTCGGCCAGGGCATGCGGCATATCGGCAAGAACGCGGTCATCAGCATCCGCCAGGCGTCGATGGGCCCGGCGCTGGGTATCAAGGGGGGCGCGGCCGGCGGCGGCTACAGCCAGGTTGTCCCGATGGAGAAGCTCAACCTCCACCTGACCGGCGACATGCACGCGGTCACCGCGGCGCACAACCTGCTGAGCGCCAGGCTCGACGACCATCTCTACCGCGGCAACGCCCTCGGCATCGACCTGAACAGCATCACCTGGCGACGGGTGCTCGACGTCAACGACCGGTCCCTGCGCAACATCGTGACCGGTCTCGGTGGTCGCGCGGACGGAGTCCCCCGGGAGACCGGGTTCGATATCACCGCAGCCTCGGAAGTGATGGCCGCACTCGCCCTGACCACGTCGTTGAGGGACCTCCGGGGACGACTGGGACGCATCGTCGTCGGCTACACGTCGCTCGGCGAGCCGGTGACCGCCGAGCAGCTCAAGACTGCCGGGGCCATGACTGTGCTGCTGCGGGAGGCGATCAAGCCGAACCTGCTGCAGACGATCGAGAACACCCCCGCGTTCGTGCACTGCGGCCCGTTCGGCAACATCGCCACCGGCAACTCCTCGGTGATCGCCGACCTCATCGCTTTGCGCACGGGCGACTACGTGGTCACCGAGGCGGGGTTCGGAGCCGACATGGGCGCAGAGCGCTTCTTCAACATCAAGTGCCGCGCGTCGGGGGAGGCGCCCGACGCCGCGGTTGTGGTCGCCACCGCGCGGGCGCTCAAGGCGCACTCCGGCAAGCACCGGATCGTCGCCGGGCGGCCGCTGCCCGAGGCGCTGCTGGCAGAGAACCCCGACGACGTACACGCGGGTGCGCCCAACCTGGTCAAGCAGATCGAGAACGTGCGTCTCCACGGTGTCTCGCCGGTTGTGGCGGTCAACGCCTTCCCGACCGATCATCCTAGCGAGCAGGCCGCGATCCGCGAGATCGCCGAGCGCGCGGGGGCGCGTTGCGCCGTGTCCAGCCACTTCACCGACGGAGGGGCTGGCGCGGTCGAGTTGGCCGAGGCTGTCTCCGAGGCGGCCCACGAGCAGAGCGAGTTCCGGCTGCTCTATCCCGACGAGGCGGGCCTGCGCGAGAAGATCGAGACGATCGCGACGCTGGTGTACGGCGCTGACGGCGTCGACTACACCGGGCTAGCGGCTCGACAGATCGACACCTACGAGAAGGCCGGCTTCGGCCGGCTGCCGATCTGCATGGCCAAGACGCACCTCTCGCTCTCGTCAGACCCGACGCTGAAGGGCGCCCCGACGGGATGGACCCTCCCGGTCCGGGAGGTCCGCGCCTCTGTCGGCGCCGGGTTCGTCTACCCGATCTGCGGCGACATGCGGACGATGCCCGGCCTCGGTTCCGACCCGGCGGCCGCGCACGTGGACATCGACGCGGACGACCAGACGGTGGGGTTGTTCTGACCGCCTCCGGCGATGAGAGGGGGCCAGTGACCGGGTCCTACCTCGACCATGGCCTCGGCGAGTTCCTCGAACTCGTGGCGAAGAGACAGCCGGCGCCCGGCGGTGGGGCGGTCGCCGCGCTCACGGTCTCGGCCGCGGCCGGCCTCGTGGCGATGGCGGCACGCTACTCGGCCGACCGGCTGGACGGGGGCGAGGCACTGGTCGACGACGCCGAGCGGCTGAGAGCCGGCGCAGCGGATCTCGCCGACGCGGACGCGGACGCCTACGGCGCGGTCATCGCGGCGTTCACCTCCGCCCGCGACGGCGACGAGCACATCGGCCGGGAGCAGGTGCGCGTTGCTTTGACGCGTGCCGCCGAGGTTCCTCTGGAGGTCGCCGAGCTCGGAGCCGGGACCGCGCGGCTGGCCTCGCGGCTCGCGGCCGAGGGCAAGCGCGACATCCGCGGCGACGCGACCACTGCCCTGCTGTTGGCGGAGGCTGCGACCCGGTCGGCCGCGCACCTGGTCGGGGTGAACGTCCGGGCGGGCGGCGGAGACGAAGAGCTCGTCCGGCGGGCGGCTGTCAGTGTGGCGACCGCGCGAGACGCGGCCGCCTGCGTGGAGTAGGCGTCGACGTGGGCAGTTGTGCCCCCTCCCCCCCCCGATGACTCAGAGCAGCCGACGGTCGGCGGCCCAGCGGGTCAGCTGGTGACGCGAGGAGAGTTGGAGCTTGCGCAACACGCTCGAGACATGCGTCTCGACGGTCTTCACGGAGATGAACAGCTCGCTGGCCACCTCCTTGTAGGCGTACCCGCGCGCGATCAGCCGCATCACCTCGCGTTCACGCTCCGTGAGCCGGTCGAGATCCTGGTCGACCTGCGCCACCTCGATCGATCCGGCGAAGGCGTCGAGGACGAACCCGGCCAGCCGCGGCGAGAACACGGCATCACCCTCGGACACCCGACCGATCGCGGCGACCAGCTCGGTGCCGGTGATCGACTTCGTGACGTAGCCGCGGGCCCCGCCGCGGATCGTGCCGATCACGTCTTCGGCCGCGTCGGACACACTCAGCGCGAGGAACCTGGTCTCGGGTGCTCGGGTGCCGAGCCGCCGCATCACCTCCACTCCCCCGCCACCTGGGAGGTGGACGTCGAGTAGGACGACGTCGGGCCGCAGGTCCACGACGGCCTTGACGGCCGAGTCGACGTCGGCTGCCTCGCCGAGCACCGAGACGCGATCGGCGATCTCGGCGCGAACTCCGGAGCGGAACATCGCGTGGTCGTCCACGATGACCACCGAGACAGGCACGCCCATCAGGTGCCCTCACCGTTCCGCTCGAGAGACAGCCGGACCTCGGCACCCTGTCCTTGTGCACTCTTGATCTCCGCGACGCCGCCGTGCCGGCGCATCCGGTCGATGATGCTGGCCCGGACGCCGAGACGATCGGACGGCACCTGCGTCGGGTCGAACCCCCTGCCCCGGTCCCGGACGAACAGCTCGGTCAGCTCGGCGCCCATCTCGGCGTACACGTCGATCCTGTCAGCACCCGAGTGCTTGGCGGCGTTGACCATGGCCTCGCGAGCAGCCAGGAGGAGCGGCTGGGATCGCTCAGAGCTGGGTAGGTCGCCCACCGTCACGACCTCGATCGGCGTCCCGTGGCTGTCCTCGACCTCGGCGGCCACCGCTCGCAGAGCCCCGGCGACCGATGTCTTCGGCCCGGACTCCTCGGCGTACAACCAGGACCGGAGGTCACGTTCCTGCGCACGCGCGAGCCGGGCGACCGCCCAGCCGTCCTCGGCATGTTTCTGGATCAGCGCGAGCGTCTGCAGCACCGAGTCGTGCAGATGAGCTGCGACGTCGGCCCGCTCCTGGGAGCGGACCCGTTCTGCCCGCTCCTCGGACAGGTCGCCGGCCAGCCGGAACAGCCATGGGCCCACGGTCAGCGCGAGGCCGGCGACGCCGAGCGCCGCCGCGACGAGGACGTCGCGCGACACTCCCGCCTGACCGGGCTGCAGCGCGAACAGGGCCAGTGCGGAGATCAGCAGCCCGACGCCCGCCGCGAGCCTGGCGTAGGAGGCAACGCCCCCGCGGCCGACCACGGCGCGCACCAGGTCGATCCGTCCTGTGGAGTCGGTCCACCGCTCGCGCTGCGCCTCGTCGGCCTGACGCCACAGCACAGCCAGGCCAACCGTTCCCAGCACAACCGGCCAGAACGCGACGAAGCCCCCTCCCAACGACTGCAGCAGCGCGACCACGCCCAGGGCCACCGCTCCCAGGGCGACCAACGGGCCTAGGTCCTCGAGCTTCGAGGGGCGGCCGGGGCGCTTGCCCTGGCGCGAGGCCGCGTCCAGCCCCGGTGCCCCCTGCGCGAAGCGGGCGTCGCTCGGCAGGATCATCCAGAGACCTGCGTACAGCGCAACCCCGAACCCGCCGAACACCGATGCCAGGACGAAGGCGCCGCGCACGTACATCACGTCGACGCTGAGGTGCGCTGAGAGTCCCGCAGCGACACCGCCGATCAGTCGGCCTTCGGTGCTGCGGCTCGCTCGACGGGCCTCAAGGGTCGCAGGTGTTTCAGGGTGCTGTGTCTTCATGGTCACGACAATCGTCACACAGGCGTCCGGCCGGAACCATGAGTAGGCGCCCTGGCCCGACCCTGAGACGACCCTGAGTCAGCGCCCGCGAAAGCCGCCACGAATCAGGGCTCTCCCTGATGGTGCGCTCGGACGGGAGGCACCAGGATCGAGACATGACAGAGACACCCCAGCAGGATCGCGTGGACCCCGACCGCGTCCGCACCGAGAACCTCCGCGACTACACCCAGCTTCGGCGCAGCACGACCGACCGCAAGATCGCCGGCGTTGCCGGCGGACTCGGCCGCCACCTCAACATCGACCCGACGATCCTTCGCGTGGTCCTCGTCGTGCTCTGCTTCTTCGGAGGCGCCGGCTTCGTGCTGTACGGGGCCGCGTGGCTGCTGGTTCCCGAGCACGGCGAGGAAACAGGCAACGTGGCTACCAGCGCCGGCACCCGCAACGCCTTGCTGATCACGGCTGCCGTGTTTGCTGCGCTGCTCTTCGTCGGCGACAGCTGGGGTGGGTTCGGGTTCCCATGGCCGCTGGCGGTCATCGCCCTCATCGTTCTCGTGGTGCTGATGAGTCGAGACAAGCCGGTGTCCACGCAGGCGTCACCATTGGCGTCACCATTGGCGCCATCCATGACCGCCCCGACCCAGCAGTCCTACGTACCTCCCGCGCCGCAACAGGACCGCGGTCCGAAGCTGTTCTGGTTCACGCTTGCCATGGTCGCGATCGCGCTGGGCTCCCTCGGCCTGTACGAGAGCGCCGGAGGCGCGGTGACCGACGCGGCGTACCCCGCCCTCGCCCTGACCGTCGTGGGAGCAATGCTCGTCCTCGGCGCGTGGGTCGGACGGGCCGGTGGCCTGATCCTCCTCGGCGTCGTCGCGGCGTTCGCACTGGCCATCACGGGAGCGGTCGTTCCCCGGTTCGACGGCGACCGGGAGATCGACGTGACGCCGACACAGGTCTCTCAGGTGCAAGACAACTACTACGTTCCCGCCGGAAGCATCCACGTAGACCTCAGCGACATCGACGACATCGACACCTTGGACGGTCGCCGGATCGATATCGGTGCGAACGCGGGTGAGATCGTCGTCACGGTCCCCGAAGGAGTGAACCTCGAGGTCACCGCAGATGTGTCCGTCGGTGGTGAGGCCACCGTTGTCGGACAGGAAGGGAACGGTCCCAACGTCAACATCGAGCGTCGGATCCCCGCAGGCCCTGACGCGCCCGATCTCGAACTGGACATCCACCTGCTCGTCGGAAGCATCTCCGTGAACCAAGAACTGGGGCAGTCATGAAGACCCATCCGCTCAACGTCAGCTATCTCGTCGTCGGCCTGGTGTTCCTCGGCGTGTCCCTCTCCTGGGCGCTTCGCGAGTCAGGCGTGCTCGACCTCGGCGAGGCCGAGTGGCTGCTCCCGCTGACCCTGGTCGCCGCCGGTGTGATCGGACTGGTGGCCTTCGCCGCCAAGGGCTTCAGCACTCGCAGCAAGACCGACTCCGACGACCCCGACTCGTACGACCCGGACGCGTGAGTTCACGTGTCGGCATCGGCGGTCAGCGCGAGGCGTGCGCCATCCGGGCGGCGACTGCGGTGTCGGTGTGATCGGTGAAGACGCCGTCCACGCCCGCACCGAAGAGAGCGGCGTACTCGGCGACCGGATAGCCCACGCTCCTCGGCCCGAGGGAGCTACGGAACCCCTTGGGGAGGAACCGGTTCTCGTCCCGCAGTGTCCACGCAAGCACGTCGAGACCGGCCTCGTGTGCGGCACCGACCAGGTCGCCTCGTCGAGCCGACCCGGTGCCCGGGTCGAGCCCCGGGAGCACGAGCTCCTTGGCCGCGCCGAGGACGTCGGCGTACGTCGCGATCTCCGCGAGCAGCGCAGGTGAGGCAAAGTCACGCCTGGCACCTTTCGTCGCGGAGACCAGCTGGACCAGCGGGACCCGGACCCGCTCGCGAAGACGGCGAAGGCTTTTCGCTTCGAAGGACTGGATCAACACCCGTGCGTTGGGCCGATTCAGGTGGTGCCGCTCCAGGGACGCCACAAGTGGCGCCTCGAGGCCCAGCCCGACGGACTCGAAGTATGCGGGGTGCTTGATCTCAGGGCAGACCCCGATCACCTCTCCGCGGTGCCGGCTCCCTTTGTCCACCAGGTCGAGGATCTCGTCGAAGGTGGGGATATCGAACAACCCGTCGTACCGCTTGTTGCGTGGGCGGATCCTCGGCATCCGCTCCGTGGCCCGCAGGCTCTTCAGCTCGTCGAGGGTGAAGTCCTCAGTGAACCACCCGTGCGCGAGCCGGCCACCGACCGACTTCGAGGTGAAACGGCCGGCGAACGCGCGGTGCTGCGCCACGTCCGTCGTACCGGAGATCTCACTTTCGTGGCGGGCGACCAGCACGCCGTCCTTGGTGGGCACCAGATCTGGCTCGACGTAGTCGGCCCCCATCTCCATGGCGAGCTGGTAGGCGGCGAGGGTGTGCTCGGGGCGATAGCCGCTGGCCCCCCGATGGGCGATCACCACCGGCAGTGCTGCACGATCCCTGGGCGGAACAGCCCGGTCACGGCTCGGCCGGACGGGACTGGTGATGGCTGAGAGCACGCTCATGCTCCGAGAGAACCGGACCGGACTGTCGGGAGCCCCACCCCCAGGGAAATGGGAGGTGTCGCCTTCGCGAAACCTAGAAAATTCCCTCGGCAGAACCCTGGTCAGGATATGCTTTTATATGTCAGACTTGTCTGACAGGTGTTGGGAAACAAAGACAGGTGGTCTTTCGGATGGGAGCGACGGAGGAGATGGGTGGCGACAGGTTGCTGTTGGCGCTCGCTGCGTTGGCCAACCCGCACCGTCTACGGATCGTGGCTGCGCTGACCGGTGGCACGACGTACGTCAGTCAGCTGGCACGAGACCTGGCGATCAGCCGGCCCTTGTTGCACATGCACCTCCAGCGCCTCGAGGCTGCCGGACTTGTCGAGGGGCACCTCGAGGTATCCGACGACGGGAAGGCGATGCGCTTCTTCGCGGTCACCGACTTCGCCTTGCGACTCGACGCGGCCGCGATAGCAGATGCCGTGGAAACGCTCACCAAACCCGCTGAGAACGACGCACGCAAGAACAGGAGCAAGTGATGGAGAAGGAATTCTGGTACGGCCTTGTTTTCGGCTTTGGGGGTTTCGCGCTCAGCACGGTCGTCCTGGTTGTCGTGATCAACCAGTTCGGCGCGTTCTGGCGGGCGCGCATCGCCCGACGCGAGGAGGCGCAGGACCGCGCGCTGATCGAGCGGTACGAGCAGCTTGCGGGCGAGCAGAACAGGGTCCACACCGCCGCGGCCACCGACCTCGCCGACGTCCGCGAGCGGCTCACCGAAATCGAGCGTCTGCTCCGAGAAGTGGAGTAGAGCCCACACAGCAGGTGTGGGCCGTCGAGCTGGAACTCGACGACCCACCGGCAACACACATCGCAGCAATCCGACTGACAGCCAGCGTCCGCGCGATGCCACCGAAAGGATCGTACCGATGTCCGTCCGCACACCGATAACCCGTGAACCGGATCAAGAGACCAAGTACCGCACCCTGCGCGATGTCCCTCGCGCAGCCTCGGGACTTCCAGCCGGCCGGCGCTCCGAGTGGGTCATGCTGCTCGCAGTCGTCGGCGTCCTGATGCTCGCCGGGCCTCTCGCTGGCCAGATCCAGGATGTCGAGGACAACGGTCCGACGTCCGCGCTCCCCCGGGGTTTCGACTCGACCCTGGTCGAGGAGGAGCTTCCCACGTTCGCGAGAAGCGGTGTGATGCCGACCGTCGCGGTCTACGAGCGAGCCGGAGGACTGACCCCTGCCGACCGCGAGGCGATCGCCGGCCACCGCGAGCCACTGTCCGGCCTGGCCGCAGGGGGAGAGCTGGCGCCGACCCGGTTCTCAAACGACGGCGAAGCCGCGCTGACGGTGTTCGGCTACGACATGCAGGACGGAGGATTCGAGGCGTTCGAGCAGATCCGGGAGGCGGTGGGCTCCGACCTCCCCGCCGGTCTGGACGCACTGGTGACCGGCCAGTCCGCGGGATTCTATGACCAGGTCGCCTTCTTCGACGGACTCAACACCCGGATCCTCGGCGCGTCCGTCCTCGTGGTCGCAATCCTCCTGCTGCTGACCTACCGCAGCCCCGCGCTCTGGTTGCTACCGCTGATCGGCGTCGGCGTCGCCACCGTGCTCAGCGAAGCGGTGATCTATGGGCTGGCCAAGCATGCGGACCTTCCCGTCGACGGGCAGAGCGGCGGGCTCCTGCCGATCCTCGTGTTCGGGGTGGGGACCGACTACGCGCTGTTGCTGGTCGCGAGGTACCGCGAGGAGCTTCATCTTCACAGGGACCGTCACGTCGCGATGGCGGCGGCACTCCGTCGCTGCTGGGGGCCGATCGTCGCGTCCGCCGCGACCGTCGTACTCGGCCTGAGCTGCCTGCTGCTCGCCGACCTGAACTCCACGCGCAGCCTCGGAGCCGTCAGCGCGGTCGGCGTGGCCTGCGCCGCGGTCGCGATGCTCGTCGTGCTGCCGATGCTCCTCGTGCTGCTCGGTCGCTGGGTGTTCTGGCCGTTCGTGCCGCGCCCCGACAGCATCGCCCGGAGCGGGGCGGACGTGTCCCAGTCCAGCGCGCTCTGGCGAAGGGTCGCAGGATTCGTTGCGGGTGCACCCCGTCGGATCTGGGTGGGTACGGCGACCGCGCTGGCCGTGCTCGCTCTCGGCGTGCTGACCACCTCCATCGGAGTCTCCGACGAGGAGCAGTACCGGACGGCGCCCGAGTCCGTGACCGGTCAGGCGGCGCTGGAGGATCACTTCCCAGCAGGAAGCTCCGCTCCGGCCGCCGCGATCGCGAACGCGTCCGCCGCTGAGGAGGTGCAGGCCACCGTCGCAGCGACACCGGGTGTCACGGACGTGACGCGGTCAGCTGACTCACCTGACGGCTCGCGGATCCTGTTCTCGGTCGTCATGGACTCGGCCCCGGACAGTGCCGCCGCACGAGGCACGATCACCGACCTTCGGGATCGTCTGCACGGACTGGACGGCGCAGACGCGCTCGTGGGCGGTGACACGGCCCAGGAGGTCGACGTCGCCTCGGCGAGAACGCAAGACGCGCTCGTGGTCGCTCCGGTCGTGCTTGGCGTCGTACTGCTCGTGCTCATCCTGCTGCTACGTGCCGTCGTCGGCCCGCTTGTCCTGCTCGCGACGGTCGTGCTTTCCTTCGGCGCGGCCATGGGCGCGGGCGCGCTGGCGATGAACGCGATGGGGTTCGGCGCGGTCGACGTGTCGCTCCCGCTGCTGGCGTTCGTCTTCCTGGTTGCCCTCGGCGTCGACTACACGATCTTCCTGATGTCCCGGGTCCGCGAGGAGGTGAAGGAGTTCGGTCACGCCGAAGGGGTGCGCCGCGGCCTGGTCGCCACAGGTGCCGTGATCACCAGCGCCGGACTCGTCCTCGCCGGCACCTTCTCGGTCCTGATCGTGATGCCCATCGTGGGCATGATCGGGCTGGGCACAGTCATCGCACTCGGGATCCTGATCGACACCTTCGTCGTCAGGTCGCTGCTGGTGCCCGCACTCGCCACGGATATCGGTGAGAGGTTCTGGTGGCCGTCGAGGCTCTGACGGCACTCGACGCGATCGGCCGGCGCGTGGTGCGGTAAATCATTGGCTGGGCTGTCCAAAGGTACGTACCGTTGGACTAGTGCGCCACCTGCCCCTAGCCCACCCGGGCGTTGCTGACCACCGATCGCCAGCGCGCTTTCTGTGGTGGATGGTCAAGGGCCAATGGCACACGATTCTTCTCGGGATGCTCTTCGGCAGCATCTGGATGGTTGCGCAGGCCGTGATGCCGGCAATCATCGGTCTCGCCATCGACGAAGGCATTGCCGCAAAGGACACCGACGCACTCGTGAAGTGGGCACTGGTGATGTTCGGGATCGGGATCGTGCAGTCCGTAGCGGGAATCATCCGGCACCGGTTCGCGGTGACGAACTGGCTGACCGCGGCCTACCGGACGGTGCAGCTCGTCGCCCATCAGGCCACGCACTTGGGCGCGACACTGCCAAAGCGGGTCGCCACCGGTGAGGTCGTCGCGATCGGCACCAACGACCTGTCCCACCTGGGAAACGCGATGGACGTCCTGGCCCGTGCCGCGGGTGCGGTCATCTCCTTCCTCGTCGTCGCGGTGATACTGCTGCGCACCTCCAGCACGCTCGGACTGGTGGTGCTCATCGGCGTTCCCCTGCTCCTGCTAGCGATCGGGCCCCTGCTCAAACCGCTGCAGAGGCGGAACCTGACCCAACGGGAGATGATGGGGGACCTGTCCAACCTGGCAACCGACATCGTCGGAGGTCTGCGCGTTCTGCGCGGGATCGGCGGCGAAGACGTCTTCCACGAGCGCTACGTGCGGGACTCGCAGGAGGTCCGGAAGGCCGGCCTGCAGGTCGGACGACTGCAGTCGGTTCTGGACGGTCTGCAGATCCTGCTGCCCGGTGTGTTCGTCGTGCTCGTTGTCTGGCTCGGCGCCCGCTTCGCGGTGCAGGGTCGGGTCAGTCCCGGCGAGCTGGTCGCGTTCTACGGCTACGCGGCATTCCTGATGATCCCGTTGCGCACGGCAACAGAGTTCGCCAACAAGTGGATCCGCGCGTTCGTCGCCGCCCGCCGGGTGATCAAGGTCCTCGCCCTCGAGCCGGAGGTGCTCGACCCGCTGTCGGCGTACGACGAACCGCCGGTCGGCGCGGAACTCGTCGACGTAGTCAGTGGGCTGCGTGTGCCGCACGGTCAGCTGACCGCAGTCGTGTCCGACCCGCCGGAAGACAGCACCGAGCTTGCCGATCGCCTCGGACGCTACGCCGATGGTGAGGTCCGGTGGGGAGACGTGCCGCTGAGTGGTCTCGACCGCGCCGTCATCCGCCGCCGCATCGTGGTGTCCGACACCTCAAGCAGCCTGTTCTCCGGGGTACTGGCCGACCAGATCGACATTCGGGGGCGCGGGAGGAAAGCAGTGGCCGCTGCTCTCCAGACCGCCTCCGCCGAAGACGTGATGGAGGCCCTTCCCGACGGGATGACCACCACCGTCACCGAGCGGGGGCGGTCCTTCTCAGGGGGCCAACGGCAGCGGCTGGTGCTCGCCCGGGCTCTCGCGGCCGACCCGGAGATTCTGATCATGGTGGAGCCGACCTCTGCGGTCGACGCGCATACCGAGGCCCGAGTCTCCGACCGGCTCCATCGGCACCGAGCGGGCAGGACAACCGTTGTCACCACGACCAGCCCGCTGCTGCTGGACCGGGTCGACAACGTCGCCTTCATCCGCGACGGCCTCGTGGTTGCCTTCGGTAGTCACCGAGAGCTGTTGCGCGATGTGCCGGAGTACCGCGCCGTGGTGACCCGAGAGGAGGGCGCAACAGTATGAACACCCTTCTCCCCATCGCCGACAACGCTCAGGTACGCCGCTACGCGCTGCGACTGCTGCGTCACTACCCGAAGCCGGTGTACGCCGCGATAGCGCTGCACGGGCTAGCTGCCCTTGCGGCCCTGGCCGGACCGCGACTGCTCGGTGACCTGGTCGAAGCTGTCGAGACGGGAACCACGCTCGGCCATGTCAACAGGATCGTGCTGATCCTGGGGGCGTTCCTGGTCGCCCAGACGGTGCTCACCCGCTACGCCCGCTACGTCTCGTTCGTGCTGGGCGAACGGGTTCTCGCCGAGCTGCGCGAGGACTTCGTCAAGAACACGCTCGCACTGCCGGTGGGTGTCGTGGAGAGCGCCGGCAGCGGCGACCTGCTCACCCGCACCTCGCGCGACGTCGAGCAGCTGGGCTTCTCGGTTCGCTGGGCAATGCCCGAGTGGGTCATCGCGATCCTCACCGCGTTGCTCACGTTCATCGCTGCCCTGACCGTCGGCTGGTGGGTCGCCATCCCGTGTGTGCTCGGGGTTCCGCCACTGGTGATCGGGCTGAAGTGGTACCTCGCCCGAGCCAAGGACGGCTACCTGCGGGAGAACGCGTCGTACGCCGGGATCAACGCCTCGCTGACCGAGACGGTCGAAGGCGCGCGCACCGTGGAGGCCCTCGACCTCGGCGACATCCGGCTGAAGCAGATCGACGCGGACATCTCGGAGTCGTTCGCGGCCGAGAAGTACACGTTGTTCCTGCGCACTGTGTTCTTCCCGTCCGTCGAGATCGCCTACCTGATCCCGACGGTCGCCACCCTGCTCTTCGGCGGCTACCTCTACACGCAGGGCTCGGTGTCACTGGGTGACGTGACCGCGGCGACTCTTTATGTGCAGATGCTGATCGACCCCGTCGACCGGATCGTCTCGATCCTCGACGAGCTGCAGATCGGCGCGGCCTCACTCGCGCGGCTGCTCGGAGTGGCCCATGTGCCCGACGACCGACAGGCTACTGGCCGGGAGCCCGAAGGTGAGCAGATCGAGGCCGACGGCGTGCGGTTCTCCTACGTGCCCGGTCGTGACGTGCTGCACGGTGTCGACATGTCCGTCGCGGTCGGCGAGCGGATCGCCATGGTCGGTCCCTCTGGTGCCGGGAAGTCGACCCTCGGGCGGCTGCTCGCCGGCATCCACCCGCCGCGGACCGGCTCGGTGACGATGGGTGGGGTCGGACTGACCGAGCTGCCGCTGACCGAGCTGCGCGGCCGCGTCGCGCTCGTGACCCAGGAGCACCATGTGTTCGTGGGCACCCTGCGCGAGAACCTGGCGCTGGCGATCGACCCTGACCAACCAGGCCAGCCTGGCTCCGCCGATGCCCGGTTGCTGGCCGCACTCGACGCGGTGGACGCACGCGACTGGGTCGAGGCGCTGCCAGGGGGGCTGGACACCGTCGTCGGGTCGGGCGGGCGCTCGCTGACTCCCCCGCAGGCACAACAGCTCGCGCTTGCGCGACTCGTCCTCGCCGACCCGCACACCCTCGTGCTCGACGAGGCCACCGCGCTGATCGACCCCCGGGCCGCGCGCCACCTCGAACGCTCACTCGCGGCCGTGCTCGAAGGACGCACGGTGATCGCGATCGCGCACCGGCTGTTCTCCGCGCACGACGCCGACCGGGTTGCCGTGGTCGAGAACGGCAGGATCAGCGAGTTCGGGTCCCACGAGGAGCTGGTGGAGCGCAACGGTTCGTACGCCGAGCTCTGGTCCTCCTGGCACGGCAACTGACGCCGACCCGCACAGGATCTTCACAATTCATCCGCACGACCCGACCACTGCGGCTCGTAGGCTTGGCCCATGGGAGAAAAGCCGTCTAGGCGAGTGCTCGTCGTGGAAGACGAGCGCACGATCGCGAAGGCGGGCGCCGACCGGCTGCTCGCGGAGGGCTTCGAGGTGAGGCAGGCGTACGACGGTCCGTCTGCCGTCGCCACTACGGCCGAGTGGTCTCCGCACGTGATCGTGCTCGACGTGATGCTGCCCGTTTTCGACGGTCATGAGGTGTGTCGACAGGTGCAGGCGGTGCAACCGGTCCGGTGCTCATGCTCACGGCGCGCGACGACGAGGCAGACGTGCTCATCGGGCTCGGAGTCGGGGCCGACGACTACCTCACCAAGCCTTTCAGCATGCGCGAGCTCGTCGCCCGGATCCAGGCCCTGCTCCGGCGAGTGGCACGCGCGAGCGAGCTCGCGAACCGGGGGGCTGTACAGCTGACGGTTGGCCACCTGGTGATCGACCAGGCGCGGAGGGTGGTCCGGCAGCGAGGCGGCGACGTGCACCTGACCCCCACCGAGTTCGATCTGCTTGTCTGCCTGGCAGCCCGGCCGGGCACCGTTCTCACGCGTGAGCATCTGCTCGCCGAGGTCTGGCAGTGGCAGGATGCCGCTGGGACCCGGACCGTGGACAGCCACGTGAAGTCGTTGCGCAGCAAGCTCGGGTCCGACGTGTTGCGGACCGTCCATGGTGTCGGGTACGCGTTGGAAGTCGCGCCATGATGCGCCCCTTGGACCGTGTCGGCTCTGTGAAGACCAAGCTCGGTGTCCTGGTAGCCGCCAGCGTGGCGGTGGCCACGACCATGACCGTGGTCGGCATCCGACAGGGCCTGTGGCCGCGCTACACGATTCCGGTGGCGATTCTGGTGGCTTTGGTGGTCACGCAGCTGCTCGCCCGGGGGATGACCTCACCGCTGCGAGAGATGACCGCCGCCACCCGCGCCATGGCGGGCGGCGACTACTCGCAACGGGTCCGGGCCACCTCACGCGACGAGGTCGGCGAGCTCGCCCGTGGGTTCAACACGATGGCTGCGGAGCTCGAGACCGTCGACCAGCAGCGCAGGGAGCTGGTGGCCAACGTCTCCCACGAACTCCGTACCCCGGTCTCCGCGCTCCGGGCCGTTCTGGAGAACATGGTCGACGGCGTCTCGCCGCCCGACCCGGGGACCCTGCAGACCGCGCTGAAACAGACTGAGCGGCTTAGCCGGCTGGTGACCGATCTCCTCGACCTCTCCCGGATCGATGCCGGGATCGCCCCTATGGACCTCCAGACGTTCGATGTCGAGTCGTTCTTACAGGCTGTCGTGATGGAGGCCCACGTCTGGGACCGGCCGGTGGCCTACTCGGTCGACGTGCGCCCGTTCGACCTCGTCATCCACGCCGACCCGGAGCGCCTGCACCAGCTCGTCGGCAACCTGCTCGACAACGCCAGCCGGCACAGTCCCGAGGGCGGCCAGGTCACGGTCAGGGCCGAGCGCGCCGGGGACCACGTGCTGCTTGACGTGGTCGACGAGGGGCCAGGCATTTCTGAGTCGGACCGCGCAGCCGTCTTCGAACGCTTCACCACCGGTGGCGCTTTCGCGGGCGACGGCGGCACCGGGCTGGGACTGGCAATCGCGCGCTGGATCGCCAACCTTCACGGCGGCTCGATCGCAGTGGCGGATGCGGAGCGCGGATGCCGCATCCGCGTCACCCTTCCCAGTCCCACCAACCAGAGCAGGACCACCGAGTGAGCAGCTCCTACGCCACCCCGGGCTCCGTTCGAGTTCCACCGACCACTCCGGTCCTCGACTCCGTCTTCGGCCGGCTCTGGCCCGACCCTCGAACCCCGGGGCGGCCGCGCCTGCTGGCCGCGGCACTTGCGGTTGCCTTGCTCGCCGCAACCATCGTGCCGTTCCGGGAGCATGGTCTTGCCGCCTTCCTCGTGCTGCTGGCCGTCTCTGGAGTCGTCCTGACCGCGGGCCGTCGCCGGTTCTCGACGGTTCGAGTCGGGTCCGGCATCCTGTGCCTCCTGCTCATGTCCACTGTCGTGATCCGAGACGCCGGCTGGATCGTGGCGCTGTGTCTGCTTGCCGCGTTCGCGGTCGGCTCCGCCGCGTTGACCGATGGCCGCTCGGTGAACGGGCTGGTCGCCTCGATGGTCACCGTGCCCGTCGCTACTCTGCGTGGCCTCCCATGGCTCGGCCGGGCTCTCAGCTCAGGTGCTCAACCCGCGGCCTGGTGGCCGGCGGTGCGAACGATCGTTCTGTCGTCGGCTCTGGTCCTGTTGTTCGGCACGCTGTTCGCCTACGCGGACGCGCTGTTCGCGCGTTGGGTCGACGCCTTCGTCCCCGACCTGACGTTCACGTCGCTGCTTGTCCGCGGCTTCGTGTTCGCGGCCGTTCTCGGGTTGACGCTGGCTGGTGCGTTCGTCGCTGTCGTGCCTCCGGACGCGGACCGGCTTTCGCTTCCCCCCGCGGCGCGCTTGGTCCGTAGGTACGAGTGGGCGATCCCCGTCGGGCTGGTGCTTGCCACTTTCGCGGTGTTCCTGATTGCTCAGCTCAGCGTGCTCTTCGGCGGCCATGACTACCTCCAACGCACGACCGGTGTGACGTACGCCGAGTACGTCCACCAGGGCTTCGGCCAACTCACGCTCGCCACGATGCTGACCCTTGTCGTGGTGGCCGTGGCCACCCGTCGGGCACCTCGGCAAACGGCGCCGGATCGTGCGGTTCTGCGCGTCCTGCTCGGCCTGCTGTGTGCTTGCACGTTGGTCGTCGTCGTCTCAGCTCTCTACCGGATGCACCTCTACCAGGAAGCCTATGGCTTCACCCGGCTGCGCCTGCTGGTCTCAGTGTTCGAGACCTGGCTCGGCGTCGTCGTCGTGTTCGTGCTGGCTGCCGGCGTCGCCTTGCGCGGTCGCTGGGTTCCGCTTGCTTCCCTGTTGAGCGGGGCGGCCATGTTGCTTGGGCTGGCGGCGCTGAATCCGGACGGCTACATCGCCCTGAACAACATCGAGCGGTTCGAGGAGACCGGAAAGGTCGACATGCAATACCTCTCCGGCCTCTCCTCTGACGCCGTTCCGGCGCTCGCGCAGGCAGGTGCGGTGGGACTCGCGTGCGCCGACGTCGCACGGATGCGGGAGCGCGAGGACTGGCTGGAGTGGAACCTCGGCAGGTCTCGAGCGTACGACGCGCGGGAAGGCTCGGCCGGTTCGGAGGGAGCCGCGGAGTTTCTCGTTTTCCCTTGTGGGTAAGGGGTTTAGGCCTGACTTTGGTCGGTGCACACTGCTGGCTCATCGCGATGTCCCAATCCAGTCCAAAAGCACCCTCCGAGCGACTTGGGTGGTGCCGATGGGCTGGAGTGCGCAGCCGGAGGGATGTTCACCCATGATGAGGGGCCGCGTCGCCGGAGTGGGGTGGCATTTCAAAGACACACACCACCAGGCCCGTCAGCTCGTCGAGTCCGGAAGCCCGGAGACGGCGATCCCGGACCGCACCTTGTAACGCTTGTTGATGCTGATCAGTACGGCGGTGAGGGGCTCGAGTTGGCGCGCCATCCGCAGCGCACCCGCATCCACGCCGTCACGGCCGGTCACCGGTCGAACGAGCTCGATCACGACCTGCTTGGCATCCTCGTCGTCGCCGCAGACCAGCACGTCCTCGTGCGAGAGGTACTCCTCCCGTCCCCACAGGGACGGGGCCGACACATGGTGGAACGCGGCGACGACTTTCGCTTCGGGAACGTGCGCAGCAGCCTCCTCGGCGGCACTCCCACCCGCGAGGTCGAGCCCGTAGGGCCCCCGCTTGTCGAATCCGAGGGGGTTCACGCAGCTGATCACCGTCTTTCCCGCAAGGTCACCGGCCAAGCCCGCCACAAGATCGTCATGTCCGTCGTACGGCACGGCGAGGACGACGATGTCCGCCGACCTTGCCGCGGCCGCGTTGGCTGCGCCGGTGACATCCGCCACCGCATCGGCAAGCCGCTCCCGGATCTCAGCAGCAGTCTGCTCGGCGCGGTCGGCGGACCGGGATCCGACCACCACCACGTGCCCGTGGAGTGCCCACCGAAAGGCAAGGCCTCTGCCCTGCGGGCCGGTTCCTCCGATGACCGCAATCTTGTGCTTCACATGAACTCCTGTGTGGCAAACGAGGTGGCGCCGGGGCAATGGTGACAGTGTTACTGTCACGGTAGTGCCTGCGAGGGCCGACGGTGACATTGACCTACATCCGAGACAGACAAGGACCTTGATGAAACTCTCGATGCCGCTGATGTACGCCGGCAACCCGCGCGAGGCCGCAGACTCCGTCGCAGCCCTCGAGAAGGCCGGGCTGGACACCGTCTGGGTTCCCGAGGTCTATGGCTTCGACTCGCCGACCCTGATGGGCTACCTGGCCGCCAAGACGGAGACGATCGAGATTGCCTCGGCCATCTTGAACGTGTACTCGCGCACACCAGCCCTGCTCGCGCAGACCGCTGCCGGGCTCGACAACGTCAGTGGCGGGCGGGCCATCCTCGGACTCGGTGCGTCGGGCCCGCAGGTCATCGAAGGCTGGCACGGGATGCCCTACTCCAAGCCTCTCGGACGCACCCGCGAAGTGGTCGACATCGTCCGGATGGCTCTGCGCCGCGAAACACTCACCAGCGACGGCGTCTTCACTCTTCCGCTGCCATCCGAGCAGGGCACCGGCCTCGGCAAGCCGCTGAAGATGCTGACCCGTCCCGAGCGGCCGAGCATCCCGATCTACATTGCCGCCCTCGGCCCCAAGAGCGTGCAGGCGACCGCGGAGTACGCCGACGGCTGGCTGCCGATGTTCTTCGCGCCCGAGCGCACGTCCCAGATCTGGGGCGACGCGCTCGAGGCCGGCAAGGCGAGACGTGCCGAAGGCCTAGCCGCGTTGGAGATCGCGACCGGAGGCATGGTCGCGGTCGGGGAGAATGTCAAGGCTCTGCTCGATTTCGCCCGTCCCACGTTCGCGCTCTATATCGGCGGGATGGGGGCCAAGGGCAAGAACTTCTACAACGACGTGGTCAGCGAGATCGGATACGCCGAGGAGGCCGAGAAGATCCAGGACCTCTACCTGGCCGGCAACAAGAAGGAGGCCGAGGCCCTGGTTCCGGTCGAGCTCCTCGAGATGTGCAACCTGGTCGGACCGGAGTCCTACGTCAAGGAGCGGATCGCCGCCTTCGCCGAGGCGGGCGTCACCAACCTGCAGATCACCCCGGTTGCAGACGACCCGGTAGCACTCGTGTCTCAGATGAAGGAGTGGGTGGCATGAACACCCGTGAGCTCTTCGACGGGGAGCACGAGTCGTTTCGGCGTACCGTCCGCGCCTTCCTGGACAAGGAGGTCATCCCCTATCACGAGCAGTGGGAGAAGGACGGCGTCGTGTCCCGCGAGGTCTGGCTCGCCGCAGGTAGGCAGGGTCTGCTCGGGTTCGACGTCGCCGAGGAGTACGGCGGTGGTGGCAGCGTCGACTTTCGCTACAACATGGTGCTCGCTGAGGAGATGACCCATACCGGCGTACATGGGCCAGGCTTCCCGGTTCACAACGACATCATCGTCCCGTACATCACGAGCCTCGGCACCGAGGAGCAGAAGCGGCGCTGGCTACCCGGGTGCTGCAACGGCGACCTGATCACGGCGATCGCGATGACCGAGCCGGGCGCGGGAAGTGACTTGCAGGGAATCCGGACCACCGCGGTCGACAAGGGCGAGCACTACGTCCTCAACGGCTCGAAAACCTTTATCAGCAACGGGATTCTCTCGGATCTGGTGATCGTGGTGGCCCGCACCGACCCCGACGCGGGTGTGAAGGGAATGAGTCTGCTGGTGGTCGAGCGCGGGATGGAGGGGTTCGAGCGCGGACGCAACCTGGAGAAGATCGGCCAGCACGCCCAGGACACTGCAGAGCTCTTCTTCGACAACGTCGAGGTGCCGAAGGAGAACCTGCTCGGCGAAGAAGGCAGCGGCTTCATCTCGTTGATGGTGAACCTCCCGCAGGAGCGGCTGTCGATCGCGATGATGGCGGCCGCGGCTTGCGAGGCGGTGCTCAAGATGTCGCTCGACTACGCCAAGCAGCGTGAGGCGTTCGGACGCCCGATCGGCAGTTTCCAGCACAACAGGTTCCTGCTCGCCGAGATGGCCACCGAGAGCCACATCGCGCGGGTGTTCATCGACGACTGCGTCCGGCGCCACAACAAGGGTGAGCTCGACGCCAGCGCGGCGTCGATGGCCAAGTGGTGGACCACCGAGCTGCAGAAGAAGCTCGTCGACCAGTCGGTGCAGCTCCACGGCGGGTACGGCTACATGATGGAGTACCCGGTCGCGAAGGCCTACCTGAACAGCCGGATCCAGACCATCTACGGCGGCACGACCGAGATCCAGAAAGAGATCATCGGCCGCTCGCTGGGACTCTGACGCGGCTGTGGGACGCTACTCGCGCCTGCGCCGGATCGAGTTGCTGAACCCTGCGAAGGACTTCGACGAGATCTTCGCACTCCTCACCCGCTACGAGTTCCCGTGGGACTACACCCAAGGCACGTCGATCGCGTTCATGCGGGACTTCGGGGTGCCGTCGATCAGCGCGCTGCTCGACAGGACCGGTGAGTTCGAGCACCACGGCCAGAAGCGGTACGACGACTCGATCCTGATCTCCTACGAGGCAACGGTCGACACCCTTGAGTCACCGCGAGGGCGCGACGCCGTCCGGCACCTGAACGGGATCCACGCGAAGTACGAAATTCCCAACGACGAGTTCGTCTACGTGCTCGCCACCACCATCGTCGGCCCCAAGCGCTGGATCGACCACTTCGGCTGGCGGTCCCTTCACCCCCACGAGGTGCAGGCCATGTGTCGGGTCACCATCCGCTTGGGAGAGCTCATGGGCATCAGCGGCCTGCCGGACAGCTACGAAGGCTTCGCGAGGTATCTCGATGACTATGAGGCGGAACGGTTCGAGTTCGCGCCCTCGAACCGTCGGGTCGCCGAGGCAACGATCCGGGTCTTCACCACCTGGTATCCCCGACCGCTGCGACCTTTCCTCCGGCGCGCGACGATCGCGCTGTTCGACGAGCCCCTGCGCGTAACGCTGGGCCTGCCGCGACAGCCCAGATGGATGACCGTCGTACTCGAGAAGGCCCTCAGACTGCGCGCCCGGATCGTGCGCCTGATGCCGCCCCGGCCGGACTCACGCCCCTACACGCACAACGCCCGCACCTACCCGTTCGGCTACGCCCTTTCGGCCCTCGGTCCGGAACGCCCCAGCGAGCGTGCCAGGGGCGCGGTGGATGAGCGGTGGCGTGGCTGATGGCCACGCCGCAGGAGATGCGCCGATGCGGGCCTCGGCACCGCCGGCCGAACCGTGGTGGTGACCTACTCGCCGAAGGGGGATGCACGTCGTTGTGCCGATGTTCCTGCCGCGCTGTGCGAAGGACAGCCGTTTCATGGTCTTTGGTACGGGTAGTCGGATGTCATGAAACTGACCAACGCCGTGGACACGTTGCTGGACCGTTCCATCGTGCTCGGCTACAGCCGGGTCGGCTCGACGGTACGCCGGTTGTGGTGGCCCGAGGACCCGCCTCCCGGTGCGATGGCCGGCAAGCGCGCCCTGGTCACGGGTGCCACCTCCGGGATCGGGAAGGAGACGGCCGCGGGACTTGCCCGGCTCGGCGCCGAGGTGCACGTGCTCGGCCGCAGTCCCGAGAAGCTGGAGGCGACGATGACCGAGCTGCGCGGGGATGTTCCAGGCGCCGTTTTCGTCGCGCAGACGTGCGACCTGAGCAGTCTCGCCGACGTACGCCGGTTCTGTGCGGACTTCCGCGCGAGGGTGGCCTCCTTGCACGCGCTGATCCACAACGCCGGTTCGATGGCGCAAGAACGCACGGAGACCGAGGAGGGTCACGAACAGACGCTTGCCACCCATGTGCTGGGACCACACCTGATGACCTACCTGCTGCATGAGCCACTCGCTGCAGCCGAGGGTGCCAGTGTGCTGTTCATGTCCTCCGGCGGGATGTACCCCCAGACGCTGCGCGACGACGACCCGGAGTTCCGGACCGGCAGATACTCCGCGACGGCGGCCTACGCCCGCGCGAAACGGATGCAGGTGGTCCTGACCCAGATGTGGGCGGAGCGGCTGTTGCCAGACAGGATCCTGGTGGAGAGCATGCACCCCGGTTGGGTGGACACGGCCGGCGTGGCGACGTACCTCCCGAAGTTCCGGGCGGTGACGCGTCCGCTGCTTCGGGACGCGGGGCAGGGCGCCGACACCATGGTCTGGCTGGCCGCGACCCGTCCCACCTCGGCCGGGTCCCGCCACTTCTGGCACGACCGGCGGCTGCGCCCGACCAGCTACGGCAAGGACCGTGACCAGGACGCCGCGCGGCGGCAGCGGCTCTGGGACTACGTAGCCGCCGCGACGGGGACCGGCAGCGGCACCGACTGGGCAACCTGAGCAGGGTTGCGGAAGCGATAGGTTTGTCCCCGGCAGCTGCGCCGATTCCACCGAGGCGAAAAGGACACCGCGATGGCATTCACCGGCAACATCGAGGCTGAGATCAGCGCGATGCACGAGACTCTCACCCTGGTTCTTGCGCGACTCGTGGACACGGTCGAGGCGCTCGCCATCCTCAAGGAACTGGCCGACCACCTGGGGAAGATCGAAGCGCGGCTCGCGAGCCTGGAGAGGATCGCCAAGGCCTCCACGGGTTGACCGCTGCGGCCCCCGCCGGCAGCGCGTTTGTAGGTACGACGACCACTTGAACGCGATGTCCGGGACCAGGCCTTGTGCTCATGGTGCACCCCCGTAGCAGGCACTGCCGGCGCAGTCAGCGAGGGCGGCCAGGTCGGCAGCTAGGCGTGCCTGTTTCCTCGGCCTTGTGCCCGCCAGGTTCTGCAGCTGGAAAGGGTCCGTGGCACGGTCGTACCACTCGACCTCCCCGCTGATGCGGTGCTCGGTGTACGTCCAACGTCTGTTCCGAACTCCCCGGAATGTCCACGCCCGGTCCGCGTCGCCAGCCTGGATCAACACGTCGTCATACCCCCCTGCCGTTCCTTGGGCGACGGGCAGCATCGAGCGGCCGTCTTGGACTCGTTGTGGGGTGACGCCGGCTGCGTCCGCGATCGTGGCAGCCACGTCCACCGTCGTCATGGTCTTCGCGGTGGACCCGACTGGGAAGCCGGGGCCACGAGCCAGCATCGGCACCTGCAACGCCTCCTCGTACGGGTAGTTCTTCCCCGCCAACCGGTGTTCGCCCAGCAGGTAGCCGTTGTCGGAGGTGAACAGGATCAGAGTGTTGTCCAGCTCACCGGCCGCGTCCAACGCATCAACCAGGTTGCCCACCTGTTCGTCGACTGCCTGCAACGACCGGACACGTTGCTCGAACTGGGTGGTCACCCCGGAGCGGTCCCTCTTCGCCATGACCGCTCGTAGATACTTCGGCTTGTCTCTCACGTCTGGTTCGTTGAATGACGACTTCGCCAGGAACGGAGGATCAGGGACAGGTGTCTGTTCGTGGCGTGTTGCGGGGACCGCGCCAACCCACCGACGCCCAATTTTCATGGAGTGAGGGGCGACGTGAGACGCCCAGATGAAAAATGGACCACCCTCGCCCGCGAACTCGTTGACGTACTCAACGGTCTTGTCGCCCAGATAGTCGGCGGTGTACACGTCGCCGGGAATTTCAGGGTCTTCGCTGAACTGCAGCCCGTAGGGACTGTAGATGGTGGGCCGCAGGGAATGGTTGAAGTGATCCCAGCCGGCGACGGGGAACCGGTTGAACCCGTTAAGGAACTTCCCGACGAAAGCGGTCCGGTAGCCACCCCTCTGGAGCCAGCGACCCACGTTGTTGTTGGGTTGGGTGAGGGCGTTCCCTCCCCAACGGCCTCTGTTGTGGCGGACGCCGTTGTTCTGGGCGTACTGGCCAGTGAAAAGCTGCGCCCGCGCTGGGCAGCACATCGGGTGTTGGCTGAGGAAGTCGGTGAACGCGTAGCCCTGGTCGCGTAGCAACTGCTGCGTCTGAGGCATGTAGTCGAGTTCGTAGTCGGTCATGTCGTCGGTGGTGATCAGGACGATGTTTGGCCGCGTGTCCTCGACGGTTGCTGTCGGACTAGTCGCTGCACCGAGTCCTACCACCATCGCCAGGGCAGCCAGCAGTGCGACCAGTCCTGGTTTCATGTGCACCGCCGCGAGTCCAAGTTCATCGCGACTGGTGAGGTTGCCTGGCTACCTAAACGCCTGACACCCGCTCGCTGTGCTGTCGCCACATCAGCGGTTCAAGCCTAGGTGACTCGGGCCGGACTGTCTGGCGAACGGACAGACGCCTGGAGGCAGCGGGTCGTGGCAGAATGCCTTCTCGATGCCCACACAACAGACATCTGCCGATCCTCCAAGAATGCTGCCTGAGCTGCACTCTCATGCCGCATCAGGGGGCCTCGGCCGGCGAGATCCTGACGCCCAGTTCGGCGTGCAGCGGCATGACCAACCGACGTACTGTCGTGTCCACCTGCAATGAGGGGGACGCAGCGGGACACGACAGCGCTGGCATTGGGGTCAGTGATCAGCGGGCTGCTCGCCTACCTGGTGTTCGCCCTGACCACCCGCGCGCTGGGTCCGGAAGCGGCGGCGCCGGTCTCGGTGTTGTGGAGCTACTGGAGCTTCGCCGGGGCCGCCTTCACATTTCCCCTGCAGCATTGGATCGCGAGTTCGGTGGCCGCCCATGGCGAGGGTGTCGTCAAGCGCACTCTCCCCCGGATCTCTCTCGTCGTGGTCGTCACCTCGCTGCTTCTGGGCGGGCTGGCATGGATAGGGCGAGAGCCGCTGTTCCACCGCGCTGACCTGTGGTTTCCCAGCATGGTCGTCCTAGTCACGCTCGGCTCGGCTTTGATTGGTGTCGTCCGGGGTGGGCTGAGTGCGAGCGGACGGTTCATCGGCCTCGCGTGCAGCCTCGTCGCTGAGAACGCGGTCCGCTGCGTCACGGTAGGAATGCTCATGCTTGTGAATGTCCGCGCCGCCGCCGGATATGGGTTCTGCATCGTCGCTGGCCATTCGGTCGCGGTCTTCTGGCCCGCCTCCCTCCGTTTCGGCCGGCGCCAGACATCGCAAGCGGCGCACAACCCGTTCGCGTTTCTCAGCGGTGCGGCCACGGCCCAGCTGCTCGGACAGATCGTGCTGACCGGTGGTCCCGTGCTGCTGGCTCTTGCCGGAGGTACGCCGGGCGAAGTGACCGCCCTGTTCGCTGCGCTCGCGATCTTCCGGGCACCGTACATTGTCGCGCTCGGCCTCGTTTCGCAGTTGACCGGGAGGATCACAAGCATGGCCGTCGATGGCGACGCGGTGGCACTTCGCCGGATTCGGAACGTGGTTCTGGGCACCACAGTTGTGGCCGTCGTCGTGGTGGGGGTGGCGGGGGCTTGGATCGGACCCATGCTTCTGAAACTGATCTTCGGGTCCGAGGTGAGCTTCGATCCCGGTCAGGCGGCTCTGGTGGCCGTCGGCTGCACCTTGGGGGTCGCCAACCTCGTTGTCACGGTCAGCGTAGTGGCACAAGGCCGACCTCGCGCCGTCGCATGGTCGTGGGTGGTGGCGGTTGTCGCGGCAGGGGTGGTCTTCGCCGCGCTGTCTGCCTTGTCGCCGATCGAACAGACACTCGGGTGCTTCCTGACCGCAGAGGCCGTCGCCTTCGGGGCCCTCCTGTTGGTCGAACAACCGCGGAAGACCCATGCAACCGCGTAGAAAAGCGATCAGGGATACTCAGTTCTTGTGCGTGGAATCATCTTGGCGGGCGGAACAGGGTCGCGCCTGCACCCAATCACCCTCGGCGTGAGCAAGCAGCTCGTGCCGGTCTACGACAAGCCGATGATCTACTACCCGTTGTCCACCTTGCTGCTCGCGGGGATCCGCGACGTCCTGGTGATCACCACACCGCACGAAGCGGATGCGTTCAAGCGTTTGCTCCATGACGGTTCGGCCTTCGGGATCTCGATCACCTACGCCGAGCAGGCCGCGCCGAACGGTCTGGCACAGGCCTTCGTGATAGGCGAGGACTTCATCGGAGATGAGCCCTGCGCCCTGGTGCTGGGCGACAACATCTTCTACGGCCAGGGCCTCGGTCTCCAGCTCGAGCGGTTCGCATCACTCGACGGTGCGGCGATCTTCGCCTACTGGGTGACCGAGCCTGGGTCGTACGGCGTCGTGGAGCTCGACGACGAGGGCAGGGCCCTGTCGCTTCAGGAGAAGCCCGCCCAACCGCGCAGCAACTATGCCGTACCGGGCCTGTACTTCTACGACAACGACGTGGTCGAGATTGCGAAGGGACTCAGGCCTTCGGCTCGCGGGGAGTTCGAGATCACCGACATCAACCAGGCATACCTCGACCATGGTGCGCTGCATGTGAGCGTCCTGGCCCGAGGAACCGCGTGGCTCGACACCGGCACATTCGACTCGTTGAACGACGCCAGCAACTTCATCCGTACGGTCGAGACCCGGCAGGGTTTGAAGATCGGCTCGCCCGAGGAGGTCGCCTGGCGCCAAGGCTTCCTCAGTGACGACGACCTGCGAGTGCGAGCCGTAGGAATGACCAAGAGTGGCTACGGTGACTACCTGCTCGGCCTTCTCGACCGCCGGGACGTGCAGTCACGACGACAAAATGACCGGGAAGCCCTCAGCCCGCCGGGAGCCGAGCCTTCGCCTTGAGCGGCTCCCACCAGTCCCTGTTGTCGACGTACCACGTCACCGTTTCTCTGAGGCCCTCGCGGAAGCCCACCTTCGGTTCGTAGCCGAGCTCGGAACGAATCTTGCCGGTATCCACCGAGTAGCGCAGGTCGTGGCCCTTCCGGTCCTTCACCTGGACGACGCTGTCCCAGCCGGCACCGCAGCTGTCGAGGAGCAGCGCGGTCAGCTCGCGGTTGCTGAGCTCGAACCCCCCACCGATGTTGTACACCTCGCCGGGTCGGCCACCCTCGAGAACGAGGTGGACAGCTCGGCAGTGGTCATCCACATGCAGCCAGTCGCGGAGGTTTGCCCCCTCGCCGTAAAGCGGGACCGTGCCACCGTCGACCAGATTGGTCACGAACAGCGGGATGATCTTCTCGGGGAACTGGTAGGGCCCGTAGTTGTTGGAGCACCGCGTGACGCACACCGGCAAACCGTGGGTCCGGAAGTACGACCGGGCGAAGAGATCACTCGATGCCTTGGACGCGGAGTACGGCGAGTTGGGCTCTACAGGCCGTCTCTCGTCCCAGCTGCCGCTCTCGATCGAGCCATACACCTCGTCGGTAGAGATGTGCACGAACTTGTCTATCCCGTGCTGGAGCGCCGAGTCGAGCAGGGTCTGGGTGCCAACGACGTTGGTCATCACGAAGTCGGCTGCGCCGACGATCGACCGGTCGACATGGCTCTCCGCGGCGAAGTGCACCACGACGTCAACGCCACGCATGAGGTCATCGACGACGGAACGGTCGAGAATGTCGCCTCGCACGAACTCGAGCCTGTCGTCAGAGCGCACAGAGTCGAGATTGCTCAGGCTTCCCGCGTAGGTGAGCTTGTCCAGCACGACCACGCCTTCAGGTGCGCTGCCCCCCCAGGCGTCACCGAGGACTCCTCGGACATAGTGGCTACCGATGAAACCGGCACCACCGGTGACAAGCATCCTCATCCGCTGTTCCGCAGCTCGGGCTTGAGCGCAGCGAGGAAAACCGAAGACCCGAACGGCAGGTCGCGGTCCCGCAGGATCCGGTGGTCGAGCCGCGACAGGGCCATCAGGAGCCAGTCCACCCGGGGTGTAACCGGAGCCAGCGCCGGATCCGGGGGGCGACCGGCCCGCCGTTTGAGGCGGCGGAGGACACGCTCGGCGACGAAGAAGGGGAACACGGCGCTGAACGCGTAGGTAGCACGTTCGACACTCAAACCTGCACCCTCGACCAGGGTGACCAGCCGGCGTCTCGTGTAGCGGCGGAAATGGCCGGCACGTATGTCGTGGTCGGTCCACGCCCACTGGTAGGCGGGCACCGAGAGCAGCATGCGACCTCCCGGGGCCAGCACCCGAGCGAGCTCGTCCATTGCTACAGACTCCTGCTCGCAGTGCTCGACCACGTCGAACGCCGCGACCACATCGAAGACCTCGTCAGCGAACGGCAACGCCATTGCCGAACCGCACACGCCCTCACCGGGGGTCAGGCCGCCTGGATTCAGATCGAGGTTGACTCGACGGCTACTTCCCCGCATCCACCCGACACTCGGGCCGTCTGCACTGCCGACGTCAAGCGTCCGCACCGGGTCACCCATGAAGGACTCGAGGGCCACCTTGAGCAAGTCGGTGCGAGCGCGATACCACCAGTAGTCCGGTTGGGTGAGAGATGAGGACCCCGGTTGCGTGGTCGTCGCCATAGGCTCCAGCCTACCCAGGGCCCATCACGGCGGACACGGCATCGAGGAAGGTCGACCCCACCCGATCGACATCGTCAGGCAGCAGATCGTTGTAGAACGGCATCCTCAGGAGCCGTCCGCTGATCTCTTCGGAGACGGGGCACGCGGTCGGCCGGGCAGCGAACGACATTCCTGCCTTCGAGCTATGCAAGGGCACGTAGTGGAAGGTCGGCTGGACTCCGGCTGCACGCATCACGTCAAGCACAGCGTTCCGGGTGGCCAGGTCGGGGAGGAGCACGTAGAACATGTGGTACGCCGATCCGCGGTCTTTCGGCGGGTGCGCAACGGCGAACCCCAGGTCGTCCGCCCGGGGCGCCAGCATCCGCTCGTAGTGCTCGTGGATCTCGCGCCGCTTGCCCTGGATCACATCGCGCTGCTCGAGCTGTGCGAGCAAGTGCGCCGCGAGTGTGTCCGACAGGCCGAATGAGGACCCTGTGTCCATCCACGAGTACTTGTCCACCTGCCCGAGCATGAATGCCCGACGGTTGGTGCCCTTGTCATAGAGGACCCGGGCACGATCGACGTCTCTGGCTTCGTTCAGCAACAGGGCACCACCCTCCCCGCACACGAAGTTCTTGGTCTCGTGGAAGCTCTGCGTTGCAAAACGACCCAGGCTGCCCAACGGGACGCCTCGCCAGGTGCCGAACAGGCCGTGGGCGTTGTCCTCGATGATGGCGACGTCCGGCCGGTCCCTCAGGGCCTCACGGATGCCCTCGATATCGCATGCAACACCGGCGTAGTGCACGGCGACGACCGCTCGCACGGTGTCGTCGAGCAGTCGTGTCAGGTGTCGAGGGTCGAGGCCGAGCGTGCGCCGCTCGATGTCGCAGAAGAGGATCCGGGCGCCCTGGCGGGCGAACGCTAGCGCGGTCGTGGTGAAAGTGAAGGAGGGCACGATGACGGTGTCATTGGGCTTCAGGTGGAGCAGCATCGCGGACAGCTCCAGGGCCGAGGTGCACGACGTTGTGAGCAACACCTCCTCCGCCCCGGTGTGCTCGGTGAGCAACCTGGCGGCCGACGCCGTGAACGGTCCGCCCGAAGAGGTACGGCCGCTTTCGATCGCGGTGCGGACGTACTCCAGTTCACGCCCTACGACCGCGGCCCGGTTGAACCGGATCGTTGGAAGCGGCCCGTGGCTTGCCTCATTCATCCGCCACTCCTTGCCCAGCGCTCGCAGCCCACGGCAGGTCTCGCCCCAGAAGCTGACTCAACGCGCGATCGCTTTCGGTGAAGTACCTCCTGAGAAGCCCGGCGAGCTCGGCGGACAGTTCAGGCGCGGGCTCCCGGCTCTGGTTGACGACACGACCTTGGTGGCTCGGACGGAACCCGGGATCGACGCCAAGGCTGTCGAACAGGCGGCGGAGCACCGCATCGTCGTTCATCAGGGGCTGTGAGAACAGCACATGCGTGCTCGACGGGAATGTCGCGAACCATGGCGGTAGGTAGTCGACGTAACGACCTCGTTCGAGGTAGTGGTACGGAGAGACCGAGCTCGACCGGCGGTCCCAGGCCTTCGTCCCCGCCAGGTTCTCCCGTAGGGCTGTCTCCAGGGTCCGCTCCTCCAGTCCGTTGTCGGTGCTGAACCGCCAGTTCGACACCGCTCGCTGCACGGGATCGCGCAACAGCACTACGATCTCGGTGACGCCGAGTACCCGCCTGACTCGGGCGGGCGCCTTCGGGTCCTCGATGTAGCTCGTGCTCTTCTCCCCCAGGAGCGTTTGAGAGGTCGCGTGCCCGAAGTATGTCTCGCGGTACCACCCGTAGCCTTTCGCCGCTTGCGCGTCGGACAGGAAGACCTTCGGCTCCGGTAGCGCCGGGAGTGCCATGGCAATGTCGGGGTGCCCGTCGAGCAGCGAGTGGAGGTACGTCGTGCCGCACCGCTGGGCTCCGATGACCAAGAGGTGACGACTCAAGCCGCAACCCGCTCCAGGACATGATAGGTGTCCTGGGCACTCACCGCGTTGAGCGTGCGGACCACGTACTCACCGAGGATCGACAGGAGGGCGATGGTCACACCGTTGAACATCGCGAGAAGCACCACGATCGTGGTCCAGCCCTCAACCGGCGCGCTGACGAAGAGCCCTCTCAACAGATACACAAGACCCAAGACGAAGCTCACCATCGCCACCACGAAGCCGAAAAGAGCGGCCGCTCGAAGAGGGAAGGACGAGTAGCTGAACATGATCGTGAAGACCAGGCGAAGGATCCGCGCCATGCTGTAGGAGCTCTTGCCGACCGCACGTGGCTCGTGCCGCACAGCGACATGTGTCCGACTGCTCGAGTACATCAGGGCCTGGCCTGTGAGGTACGGATGGGCCGTGCGCGAGGCGCAGATCCGATCCACAACGGCTCGGCGCAGGATTCGGAAGTTGGAGACGGCGAGCCCGGGAGGCTGTGCGAAGATCCTGCGGTTGACCATCGCGATCAACTTGGTGCCGACGCGTCGGTAACCTGCCGCCTGCTTCCGGTCGAACTTGCCGAACACGACGTCCCACCCGTTCATCGCCTCGTCGATGAGGACGATGGCCTGGTCCGGCGGGTTCTGCATGTCGTCGTCCATGGTGATGACGAAGTCGCCCGTTGCTTCTCGGAGGCCCGCAAGGTTCGCATGGTGCTGCCCGTAGTTCTGGAGCAGGTTCAGGGCTACGACTTTCGGGTTGGCTCGCGCGCGCCCGGCGATCACGTCCCAGCTGTCGTCACGACTTCCGTCGTTGACCAGGATGAGCTGGTACGAGAGGCTCTCCTCCTCGAAGACCTCGACGATACGGTCGACGGTCTGGCCGACTACTCCGGCGCTGTTGAAGACCGGCACGACGATGGAGTACGTGAAAGCGTGACGATCCATCTCTTCACGGTTGATGGGCCGCGTTTGCATGGGCTTCGGACTGTCCGCGACGATCTCCTCGGGTCGGAGGTTCTGCGCATGCGATTCCAGGCACAGTTAACCATGAACGGGTCTCGGATCCGGGTATCAGTCATTGACCCGCAAGACCAGGTAGTGGTTGTTCTCGAACGACGTGTCCAGCAGGCCGTGCAGCCGGCGGAGCCCCGGGATGTCCGCAGAGTACTTCTTGGCGACGAACAACCACGAGACGTCATACGTGTCCACCAGCCGTCCTACGGTCCGTCGGGAGGGCTCCTCGAATGCGGCGTCGTTGATCTCGAGCCGCTCGGGGTCAGGGATCCCAGGGGAGGCTTTGCGAGAGGCGGCGGTGTAGCCCCAGCCCTCCACCACGATCCGGCGCTCGGTGTATGCCGCGATCCAGAAGTTCCGGTTGTCGCACCGTTTGCTCTGCGGCTTCGCGCCTTGCGGCCTCAAACAGTGCACGTTGGTGGCGACTATTTCATCGGGAGAGGAGTGGTCAGCGATGTAGACCGCCGCGGCCAGACCGCCCGCGGCAAACAGCGGCTCCTCGGGACGCTTGTACTCCCTGGTCGGTTCGGTCATCGCCTTATGGCCGAAAGCGGCGACGTTGACGGTGCCCAGCCCCAGCAGGAAGACGAGGAGCACCACGACGCTAGGGCGCCGAGCTGTGTTCTGTCGAGCGACTAGCCAGACGACAAGGAAGAACGCGGCGGCGGCGAACGGCGCCACGGCTGTCACCAGTAGGGACGTGACAGTCGCCCCGGTCCCACCGCTCCTCGATTCGACGAAGCTCGAGACGGCGTAAGCGCCGAGTCCGGCCGTGGCGACGATCGAGGCCACGAAGCCGGCGTATCGCGCCGTCAGCGGTCTCGGCAGCAGACATACGATGCCCCACGCGGAGATAAGCACGAGGATCTCTGCCACGCTCCGCGAGAACCACAGCTGGCTGAGTCCGCGCCGGAACAGCAGAAACGGCACCGTGATCCCAGCAGAGAGGGTGACCAGCATCCAGACCGTCCGCGGATCCAGCCACCTCTTGTCCTTGAGCAGCCCAACCACTCCGACGCCGTATAGCAGCCAACTGACGAGAATCGCGAGCGTCATCACGACCTGGCTCGTCAGGGTGAGGTCGATCCCCTGTCTCCCCAGCGCCTTGTTGACGGTCTCGAACGGCGCAATCTCCATCCCGCCGCTCTGACCTCCGAAGATGACGAGGTGTGCGAACGTGGCAACCGCGATCATGAGCAGGACGAGCCCGGTTGCGTTCCGGTCGATGCGGCGATGGACGAGGAGCTGGATCACCCAGACCCCGATGGCGCCGCAGACGAAAACCAGCATAAACGTCGCCTTGGAACCCGACAGCATTGCCAGGGCCAGGCCAAGGGCTACCCAGGTGAGCCGGCTTGGGGCGGTCTTCAGTCGCAGCACCTCGAGGATCAGCATGACGGCTGGCATCGACATCATCACGCTGTACGAATGGGACGGGCTGGTGGCGTAGCGTTCGGAGAGATACGGCTCGAGGAAGGCGCGGGTATCGAAGCTCGGCCCGTTGAGATGGAAGACCCCGGCGACCAGCAGAGCCGGTGCGATGAAGGCTGCGATGGGTCGTCCGGTCAATCGCA